>ERZ1292633.3294-Hain-H41-02um-R1-3294-length-15845-cov-11_pt1 | contig 15845 bp, 24 predicted proteins | sample MGYA00564406_ERZ1292633 | MGnify/ENA primary metagenome ERZ1292633 (study PRJEB36523, sample SAMEA6512639) | groundwater metagenome | collected 2019-01-08 | study: AquaDiva: Metagenomics assemblies of 32 groundwater samples | reverse complement strand
TAAGTTGAAGTCAACTTAAATGTCAGGTGTTGCACTTCCACTGCGAATGTACCTATTATAGCCACGGATTAATGATAACCTTATAGTATTGACAACGGTCGGAGTATATGCTAGACTCGGCTCAGCTTTAGCCCTTCAGGCTAAAATACGTTTATTGGGCGTTATGCCCGAAAGGAGGGTCGATTATGACCGACTTACTCAAGCACACAAGGTCCGAACTCGTGGCTTACGAGGCGCTTCGTTTAGTAGCCTCGGTGCATGAACTGGAAGTGGAGGACTTTGAATGGGCGGTATTCCGCGACTCGGGAGGAAGCACCAGCCGGGAGAGGGTCTTTAGCGGTATCGCCCGGTTTCTGGGCTGGAACTTCGCTTCCCGAAACAAGATCGAGGTCGCCTTAGTGGGAGCTTATGAGAAATGGACACCGGACAGAGTGGTGATTTGGCCGGGTCAGCTCGCTAGGATCGAGATCGGTTACCGAACCGGCTTCAGCTCCGATTCCGGTTTGACTTTTCTTCAGCAGCTCCAACGAATTGCCAACACCGCCGAGGCAGCGGTTGATGTGGTGGAAGATTCCCTCGGGTTGAGGCCGGGGCGCATCTTTTCTACCCCCCGTTGGCACACCATAAAAGGTGGGGAGCCTCGGGTGATTCAGCAATCAAGCGGTTACGGGGTAATAATCCCGCTGGAAACGAGAGAAGGCCTGCCTCAGGTGGCCCGTGGAGAAGCTGGTGGGTTTGACCGGTACATCCAACATTGGTCAACGGACAATTACATCACAGTCTTTGTGGCCGAAACCGGTAAGGATCAGGAACCTTACGAGGCGTGGGAGATGGTCGTTTACTATGACCACGCTCATTACGCGTTTGCGTTCAACGTTATCGAATGGGTAAAGGTAACTAGCCTGCCACACCTTTCATGGTGAGAATGAAAAGAATATCCAAACCTCAGGTCACTGAATGATCTGAGGTTTTTTTGTTTAAGATTTATGTGAATATCGAGAAATTATAAAGTGATCAAGTTATAATTTCAAAAATTACTGATAAAGGCTTACGGTCCAGGATCTTCTTATGGTGACCTGCCGTCAGGTAGGGAAGTGGTGGTCGAGTCGTTTAACCGTAGGGTTACTTAAGGCTGCTGAGGTCGACTTTAAGGCCCATTCCCATGGTGGAGGAGAGGGAAAGGGATTGGATAAATTCACCTTTGGTTTTCGCCGGCTTGGCGGCTTTTAATGCGTTGACAACTGCTTTTAAGTTTTCCAATAATTGTTCATCCGTGAACGAGACTTTCCCGAAAGCGGCGTGAATTAAAGGAGCGGTGGGTTCATTTTTCATCTCAACTTGGCCTTTCTTCAGTCTTTCTATCACTTTAGCCGGATCGTTGCTAACTGTTCCGGCGCGGGGGTTAGGCATTAAGCCCTTCGGACCGAGCACTTTTCCGAGCCGGGCGATTTTCGGCATAAATTCCGGAGTTGCGACCACGGCCTGGAAATCACGGCCGGGTTTTACCTGTCCGGTTTCGATTTTTCCGACCATCGCTTCGTCTGCTAAAATGTCCGCGCTTTTGACCGCTTCCCGGCTGAAAAGAAGGACTTTAATTTCTTTTCCGGTGCCGTTCGGGAGCGCGACCGCAACCCGAACCTGTTGCTCGTTTTTCGCCGGATCGATGCCTAAACGGAAATGCGCCTGGGCGCTGGCGTTAAATTTTGCGTAAGAAGTCTTTTTTATAAGACTGATAGCCTCAGCGGGAGAATAAACCTTATTTTTATCAACGAGCTTGGCTTTTTCCTCGTATTTCGCTCCGTGCTTAACTGTTTTCTTGACTTTTGGCTTGCGTGTCGGCTGAATTTCCGGCGCTACTTTGTTTTCTTCGTTGTTGTTTTCCATATTAATCCGTGACCTCTATTCCCATGCTCCGGGCAGTGCCGGCGATAATCTTTTCCGCCTGCAGGCTATCTTCCGCGTTTAAGTCCACCATTTTCCGGTCCGCGATTTCCTTAATCTGCGCTTTCGTTACCTTACCGACTTTATCGCGGTTAGGGACTCCCGATCCTTTCGCCAGTCCCGCAGCCTTTAGAAGAAGGGAAGCGGCCGGAGGGGTTTTTGTTATAAAGGTGAAAGTCCGGTCTTCGTAAACGGTGACGATGGCGGGGATAATGTCCGAGCCCATTTTCCCGGTTTTTTCGTTAAACGCCTTACAAAATTCCATCAGCGGAACGCCGTGCTGTCCTAAAGCGGGACCGACGGGGGGCGCCGGATTAGCCTTCCCGGCGGGAAGATTAAGTTTTACGACTGCTTTTATTTTTTTCGCCATAATTAATAAAAGGTATAAACGCCTCGAATTTCCCCCACGAATTAACCACGAATATTTGTGGTATATTCGTGAAGAAGATTAGTGGCGTTACTTCATTACAAAGGACTTACCTGCAGGAAATCCAACTCCACCGGGGTTTCCCGGCCGAAAATCGAGACCAAAACTTTGACTTTGCCTTTTTCGTTGTCAACCTCGTCCACCTTGCCCATGAAGTCCGTAAACGGGCCGTCGATAATTTTCACACTGTCGCCAAGGGAGAATTTCGCTTCGTACTTCGGCGCTTCCATTTCGGTGAATTTAATAATCGAGTTAACCTCGGCTTCGGAAAGAGGGGTAGGTTTTCCCTCCGTACCGACGAAGCCGGTTACGCCGGTGGTATTGCGCACTGTGTGCCAGGTTAAGTCATCTAGATCCATCTGGACGAGAAGATAACCGGGGAAGAGGCGTTCTTCAATATTTCGTTTCCGGCCTTCGGAAATTACGATTTTTCTTTGCGTCGGAATTAAGACCTGGGTAATCCGGTCAGTGAGCCCGGTCATAACCGCGCGCTGTTTTAGCGTCGAAGCTACTTTATTTTCGTGGCCGCTGTTGACGTGGACGACGAACCAGCGCAGGCGGGGATTGTCGGTCGGCGTTTCTGGGGCCGTTTCCGCCGCTTCGATCTCCTCCGGGACGGGCGTCTCGGCGGGCAATTCTTCGATATTTTCAGTTAGGTTTTCGTCGTTGTCGTTCATAGCAATAAAAAGCCTCGCCCAAACGGGTTTATTTCTTAATAAACGATTTTATAGACTCAGTGAGTATAAAGTCAAGCAGACCAAAATAAACGGCTAAAAAGACGCTGACAATGATCACTGTGGCCGTCAGTCGGATTGCTGTCGGGCGGTCCGGCCAAACAACCTTTTTTAGCTCGTCCTGCACCTCTTTTGAAAAATTAATTACTTTATTAACGCTGATCATACTTGATTATTTCCCTCTCGGGTATGTTATCATAGTTTCGGTTGTCCCACCAGCTCTAAATGAACCTACAAGGCCTTAACCACCGCGGTACCAGTTTTAAAAACGCTGTAAACGGCCTGAAATGGGCTTTTTCCACGCAACCGAATCTGACACTCCACACAATTGCGGCGGCTAGCGTTGTCGCTTTAGGGATTTGGGTTAAGGTTGGCTGGGTGGAGTGGGTGGCCCTTCTGCTGACGATCGCTCTTGTTTTAACGGCCGAGCTGCTTAACACGGCGGTGGAATTTACGACCGATGCGCTGAAGGTTCACAAAAAAACTGAAGAGGAAGACCGTTTTATTATGCTGGCCAAAGACATTGCCGCCGCCGCGGTTCTCGTGGCCGCCCTCTTTTCCGTCATTATCGGCATTGTCGTTTTTCTTCCCTACTTCTTTCCCCAGTTTTAATACAAATTTATAATCAGCGGTAGATTTCGTGGATACCTATTCACATAACACGCACCGATTGGACTTGGCCCAATGTCATTCTGGGCCTGCCTGCTCCTCGAGTCTGAGCGACCTCGGAGTCGATGACCGGCGAGGCAGGGAGTCTGCAACTCTAGAATCAGCCGTCATGCTGGTTCTATCCAGCATCTGCAGATCCTGGATGCGGTCTCCGGCCTTACCAGGATGACAACGTCCAGTCAGAGATTGTTTTCTCTATTCATCGATGAAGAGGATAGCGTGGTCGCTAACGACCTTTTTATCGGCCATGATTGGAAGCAAGGAGTTCTTTTATGGAACGAAATGTTTTAGCTTTTCCATCCTCAAACTCCGTTTCGGCTTGAGCGATTTTTTTCAGGACTGCGGCTTCGGAAAATGGGGTTTGACCCTTGTTCAGTAGGATCTTAGGGATTTCTAAAATGATTGACGTTTTTGTTTCCGTTAAGGTCAATTTCGGTGCCATGTCAGGAGTTTACCATATCTGTTAAAGGCCGACAATCAGTTGATAGTGGAGAATCACAATACTCACTGTCTCATTTTTTCGCTAGGATTTCTTTTATTCGGGGCATTATCTGTTTGCGAAGGAGAGCCGGCGTACGCCTCGCCCAATCGCCGGCGAACTCTATCCCCAGCGCTTTCGTTATTAACTCTTTACCCTTCGGACTTGAACAAAATAATAGACTTTCGTTGGTGTTAACGTCGATGAGGTTGAGAAACGAGAAAGACAGCCCGTTTTGTTGCGAATGGGTGGTGAGGGTGGCTTCGATTGCCCTTTCCTTCGCAAGAGCGGAATCGTGAATTTCGGATAAAATAAGTTGTCCCCAGCCGATTTCTAAATACTCCTTCATATCGATCCTGACTGCCTGTTCAAGGTTTCCCATGGCGAAGGAAGTGCAATACCGGAACATACCCTCGATGATGTCTTGGTTGAATCCGTAGGTTGTTTCTAGCTCCTTAACGGCTTTCCGGTCTCTTTCGGTCGTATTAGACGCGAGGAGGTTTAGACTGTTGTGGAAAATAGCGCCGTAGATAAGTAGGGCTATATTTTTCGGAAGATTAACACCGGCGGAAGACAGCCTTTCCCAAACCAAAGTGGCAGCGGCCCCGACGAGTTCATTCTGCGCTTTGGCGTTCGGAAATTCGCTCCCGCCTGAAGTCTCCCGGTGGTCGATCACCTCAATTACTCCGTCGGCCGTGACAATTTTTGTCATTCCTACCATCGAGCTGGCGTCGACCAGAACGAACTGCTTCCAGTTTCCAATTCCACTATCCTTTTGAACCGGGATTACGGCACCGAACTTTTCGACGAAGAAAAGCGTTTCCGCTTGGAGCTGTCCGAAAAGAATTCCCTCCGCTTTCTGCCCCAGGGCCTTGAGCAGAAAGGAGTAGGCGAGGGCGCAAGCCGTGCCGTCCAAATCAGGATTTACCTTCGCGGTGACCAATATTTCAATTTCCATGACAATTTTTATTTTAACACAATGTTCGTGGCAGATTTGTGGATAATTCGTGGAGGAAATTCGTGGCGTTGCTTCCAATTATTCTTAGAGGCCTTGGATGTCTTTGTTGAGGTCAGTCAGGTCGGCGCTGTCGGTGCTAATACTAATGCCGTCGGCTTCATTTTGCAGATCCTGCACTGTCACCGAAGACGGGGTCGGGGTGGGGGTGACCGTTGGCTGGGTTGTCACGGCCGGAGTTGTTTCGACAGCAACCGGCACGGGCGTGGTATTTTTTAAATTAAACCAATAAAGTCCGCCAGCGACGGCGATTAATGCCAGCGCCAAAACAATGTAGGAAAGATAATTTTTCTTTGCCGGGGTTTTATCGACTAATGCTTGGGCCGAACGCATGGCCGCCTCGACGGATCCGTTGCCAACGGGAGTTGTATTAGCACTCACTGGGGGTTGTTTGTTAATATTGGTAAATTCCGCCATATTTAATTACTCCTTTGGGGAAGCAGACGGTGTTCCATCCTGCCCACCCCTAACTTGTCCCAAAGCCTTAGCCGAGTCGGCTACGGCCTTTTTGGCTTCGATCAGTAATTGCCGGACTGCTTTTAGATCCATCTCCAGTTGCTTCGCAACCTGGCCAAAATTGGCTTTTAAGGTTGTCTCATTGCCGATTGTAGCTACATACTGCTTGCCTGCCTGACTGGTGACTGCAGCGGCGGCTTTATCGATAGCGGTTTGGGCCGTCTTTATTGCTGTATCAACAGTGGTGGTGTCTTTTCCGGAGCTCTTGATCTCGTCCGCTTTGACCTGGATCTTCCCGAGTAGGGTTTTCATTCTCTCAATGTAACTAGACATCTCCTTCGTGCGTTTCGTGTTTATTTCGGTGATTTTTGCGTCCACTTTCTCCGCCAGGGATTTCTTTTTTTCATCTTTTATCTTCTCAACTTTGGCCTTAAAATCATCCCGCTTCAGTTTAAACTTCCCGACGGCTTCATTTTTATTGGCTTCAACTTTTTCTTTGAACTGAGAAATGTTTTCTTTAATCTTAGCTTCCGCAGAGGCTTGGCGAAGGCGGAGCACTGCTACGGGATTATCTTTGGCTGTTTGTCTGGTACTACTGAGAGCCCGGCAAGCTTCCAAGTCAGGAAAAGTCATTAAACCTTGGTACATAAAGGCGCCGCAAAACTTCTTCTTTTGGCATTCGGGGGTGTTGTTGTCGCGGTACCAGAGCTCCCGGCAAGCCGGTTTTACACTTGTTTCTTCGGCAGTTTCCGTTACGGCATCTGTTTCAATCGCAAAACTGAGCAGGGGAGTGGCTAGAATTAGCGCTAAAAACAATAAGGAGGTAGCAGGTATTTTTTTCACTACACCTCATCATAGGCGGGGTGAAGTCAGATTGTCAATAGATCCAATTCACTTTCCCAGGGCCAAAATTATTATAGCTTGTAACTATTTTCTAAGGGGTTTCTGCCTTTTGAGCAATCAACCAGATACTCCATTATTATATTCAGCAGTTACTTAATGAGTGGGTACGAGGCAATGAGTAAATTTTTTACTCATATTCTAATTCAATCGCTATCTTTATGTCTTATAATTTTGAAGCGGGGAACCCTCTTTCCATTGACCAGAACCTTTTCTAAAAACATATTTTTCGGTCTGACCCAAAGTGAGTTCTTATTGCCGTAAACCACTAATTCCTCCAACGTTTCGCTATGCCGGGCCACGCCGATTACCTGATAAATCTTGCCTTTGTAGTGTTGATACTTTCCGGGTTTGATATTCATATTCTACCTCCTCGTTTCGCCTACCCGTCATTGCGAGGCCGTAGGCCGCGGCAATCTGTAGAGATCGCCATGCTTCGCTCGCGATGACGAAAAAATGTCGTCATTGCGAAGACGCCTCAAGCGGATGAAGCAATCTCTTTGTATAAGTCAACAAAATTCGGGTTCTTAGTAATAATAAGGCCAATCTTTTTCTGTCTCGACCCTGCCTTTATCTGTTTCTCCCGTTTGATCGCTTCGGTGATATCTTCGAAAACCTCAAAATAGACCAGTTTGTCTACATTGTATTTTTCAGTAAATCCGGGAACGAGTTTTTGCTTGTGTTGATAAACACGTTTTGCCAGGTCAGCAGTTACGCCGGTATAAAGTACCGTATTGGTTTTATTTGTCAGGATATAAACAAACGACTGTTTCATAGCATTTTCGTCATTGCGAATAGTCCAATTCTCCCCGTCATTGCGAGGAGTGAAACGACGAAGCAATCACAACTAGATCCCTCGGTCGCACTCGGGACGGATCTGCTGATCCGGATTGCCGCGCTCCCTTTGTGGTCGTTCACAATGACGCAAGGAACGACCCATCCGTAACATTAATGATAAGTTGTTATAGAAATAAAACAAGCCAAAACCGGGGAGGGTTTTGGCTTTTTGAAATTAATAATTTTTCTCTGCGTACCGTATTGCTTCCTGGAAAGTCGCGAAGGTCTTAAAATTCGCTAAAGGCTGCGCCACCAAAGTGTGGAACGCGACCTCTTCACGAAGGAACCCTTTTCCTGAGGCATTTCGGAACAGAAGGATGCTAAAACTGACGGACTTCGGATCGGCGGCGTCAATTAAGGCGACAGCTGCTTCCGTCAGGATCAAATCCCCGTTAGGGCTGCCGGTTTCAGCTAAAGTGTTAACCACCGCCGTCCCACTTGGCAAGAACACAAATTTTCCAATTCCTAACATAACTCATTCCTCCTCTCGAAATCTAAGTCCTAAGTCTCCACTATAGGCAAAGAGCATTGTACAGGATATACATAGCGGGTGCAAATTCAAGTTCAGCGCATTGAAATATTGGATTCAATCAATTAAACTGAACACGGTTCACATTCGGCCCAAGTAGCTCAGTTTCGACTTGAGGTCGATCGGCCTTTGGCCGAGGTAGACCTGCCCGCCAGTTGCCTACGCCGGCATAGCTCAGTTGGCAGAGCGTTCCCTTGGTAAGGGAAAGGTCCCCGGTTCGATTCCGGGCGCCGGCTCCATGCGTAGGCTGGCGGGGCACTCCCTTTCCGCCAAAGGCGGATAAAGTCCAGGGAGAGGTTGATATTTGAGTCCAGTTCTAAAGGGGGTGTCTTTCTAAATTATGGCGAAAAAAAGCGCAAGAATCTTATTACGATTTGAATGTCCGGTCTGTAAAAGCCAAAATTACACCTCGGAAAAGAATAAAATTAACGTGACGGAAAAGCTTTTGATGAAAAAGTTTTGTCCGCGATGCCGGAAAGTGACCGAGCACAAGGAAATCCAGAAGCTAAAATAATCACCGTCTTCCTTCACCTTCTCGTCGCGATAACTTGACCTCCGTAGCAGTGACCCGCACAATGTAGTTACATGACTGCTCCTGTTGGTTCGGAACTAAAACTTGAGGCTAAAAAGCTTAGAGCACGGGGTTTGTCGTTGGCAGAAATATCTAATAAACTGAAGATCGCTAAAAGTACCGTCTCGATATTGGTTAAGAATGTATCGTTGAGTGACTCGTCCCGGAAAAGGCTTAGGGAAAGAGTGATAACAGGAAGAGAGCACGCAAAAGAAACCCACCGAAGAAAAGCGGAACAGCGGGACACGGCCTACTTAAAAGAGGCAGTTGGCGTCACTAGTAAAATTCAAATAACCCCTATTCTCGCACAGGCTTTTTGTTCCTTTCTTTACTGGGCTGAAGGGGCAAAGTTTACCAATAACAGGCTTGAGTTTACAAACTCCGATCCGGTGATGATCGCCACTTTTCTGAAACTTTTAAGGTCCGCTTTTGATGTCGACGAAGCTAAACTCCGTGCCAATATCCATCTTCACGAATACCACAATGAAAAGAAGCAAAAGGCTTTTTGGCAAAGGGTTACTAGCATCCCACCACAACAATTTAATAAAAGCTATTTAAAAGCCCATACCAAAAAAGTAATAAGGGTAAATTACCCTGGTTGTGTTAGAATTTGTTATTATTCCGCAGATACGGCTCGAAGGATTAGAGCCACCTATTTGGCTCTCTCGGAAAGAATTTTAGGGGTGTCGGTTAACGGTAAACCACCGCTCTCCAAAAGCGGGACTGGGGGTTCGACTCCCTCCACCCCTGCCAAGTCCTCATACCAGTTTGACAAAATAACCAACTTATAGTATAATAATATAGTAACTTAATAATTCAATACCTTCTTTGGAGAGAGAAGAATGACCGTCGTTTTAAGGCGCGGAAACCCTCCGAATCTGAGGGAACTCTCTCCGAACCTTAAATTGGCGGCTATTTATTTTAACGTCATTGCGAGGAGTCTGCGACGCGGCAATCTGGATTGCTTCCCCTCCGAATCGGAGGGTCGCAATGACGACCGTAACTTCCAACCTTCCCTTAGGCGGGCGAGCAGTGAATTCTCTCTCCCACTAATCGCCAGTCTTAGGGAGGATCGGAAAAACCTCTTGGCTTTGCTTAAATTTGCGGCAAAGCTAAAATCGCACGTATCATGAACGACCCCACAAGGAGGGGAAGAAATGAACGCAACCGTACTGGGCAAAAAAGTTTTTGGCTTCACCACGAATTATGGTGAAGGGATTGTAGCGGTAGGGCTGTTCGTGGTGGTCGCGGGGTGGCTGATCCGGATGATCAGTGCCATGCCCTACGAGATCCAGTAGGCAATTTTCACGGTGGGAATTTTTATCGTATTCGCCGTCGTGCTGGGAGTGATTTCGTTCGGTGCCGTGGAGTCATTGTATGAGCTCTGGCTGGTGTACCACGACTGTGGGTGGTGGGCCGGATTCGCTACCTACTGGATCACGTTGATTGGTGGGATCGTTGCACCGATCGCGTTCGTGGTCTACGTGGGCGTTGTTCTACACCCTCACGATCTAGTCGAAATCATGGGGCTGTACGTCGGATTCGATCTCATCGTGATCGCTGACTACAGTTTGTTGCGGTATCTAGTCAGTGGGCGGTTCGGGAAGTGAAAGAGAAAGCTGAGAGGTGTGGGTGCGTATCTGCAACCATATCTCACAGCTTCCCTTAAGCAAATCAGTTAAGAGCTGGTTGGTTTAAGGGAGGATATGAACCTCTGGTCATGCTTAAAGTTGTGGCATGGTCAAGAATCGCACGACAAAATCTGTACGACCCTTAAGGAGGGGAAAAATGAACGGAAATGTTGTTCGAGGTGGGCTTTTGGTGATTGCGTTGATCGGGATGGTTGTTGGTGGATTGAGCTTGGTGGCCTGTTCTGAGGCGACACCTACAACCACGCCCACGCCGACAAAGTGGGCAGTTGCAGTGGGACAGTCGACCCCTACCCCGGGTCCAGGACTGGATCAGCCGATCAAGATGATTTGGGGTCAATTGCCGGCTGAAGTTCAAGCGTACTTCCTACGTCAGCCCGCGGTCGTTACGCCCGAGCCATCCGACTTGATTGATTTCGAGGTCGGTAAGGGTGGATGCCGGTACACGGTGGTGAAGAACGCCACTGAAAAAATCACCGGCTCTTTAGCGGGGGATTGCGTTGAAATTCTCAACGCGCTGAACCCCTCGCCCGCGCCAACTGCAACGCCAACTGCAACACCAACGCAGGTTGCGACGGAATTTATAGGCGTCATGTACGACCCACGCCCCGATGCCAACGGTGTCCTTATCGAGGTGCGTGGGAGATACGGCGAGTGGTACGCTACCGCCCGTCGCGAGTTGGAACCAGGAAGCGGGATTTATCACATCCAGGCGCTTCCTTCCAACGGGTTGATCATAAGTGGCGCAGTGGTTTATATGACTACTGATGCCAACGGCGCCCCGGCGGTTGAACTCGATTACTGGAACGGCTCCGCGGTCCGGAGCGAATTGTTCGTGTTGGATGACTGGTTTCCGATAAAGCATCTGGAATCGGAGCCAACCGCCACGCCGACACCAGCCCCGACCGGCGATGGCCCATTTATTTGGGTTGCGAACGCAGGTGGGTTCGGATTGTTCCTAACGGTGCGTGTGGATGAAAACAAAATGGCGAGTGTTTTCAGTCTGCGAGAGTTCAAATCCGACGGCACTTTGTTCGTCGACGATTTCTTCGTGACGTCGACGGTGTATGAATTCCGCGGCGCGGAGATGCGAGACGATGGTTACGTCTACATCCGCTACGGAACGAGTGCACAAGGTGCAGATATCATGATCCGTCACCGACCGTGGTTTCGTTAGATTCTAACCACGGAAGAGAATAGTAAAAAGAAAAAGTCGTGAGAGGGCCAAAAACCCACTCATGACTTTTCTTAAGCAAATCAGCGAAAAGCTGGTTGGTTTAAGAAAACATCCGGAGAAAATAACATTATAGTTTACCCGCGAGGCCTTTAAAATACCCTTTACCAACGCCATTTTACTTTCACAAATAACTCGTCGATCGTGAGAAGTTTATAGATAAAATTATCTATAAATTCAATACGAACGACGGTTTTTTAATGAAAAAATTATAGTTGTAGGCTCTAGGGTTAGGAGGGCTCTTCGGCGGGTTCGGTTTTCGATAAAAAGGTGTCGCGGGTGAAACTGATGTTAAAAATGAGTGTGAAAAACAGTGTGGCGGCGAGGTAAAGAAGGCGTTGTGGGCTGGCGAGGATCGCTTCGAGATTACTGATTATCTGGAAAATGCTGAAGGCGAGAAAAGCGAACTGCACGGTCGCGGAAAACATATGGTATTTCCCCGGAAACGTCCACTTCCACGGCTGTGGCATACTCCAATTTGTCATCGCCATTTTGGCCTGGGCGAGGTGAAGACTGGCCGTGACGACAACCCCGGCGACGAAGGAGAAAAGGATTAGTCTGCTTTCCACTGCAATCGGCAATTGGTAATAAGTTAAAAACAAAAGGGTGTTAATCGCCGGCGCGCAAACGGCGTCCCCGATCATCCCCGATAAATAACGATTGATGGCACGGTGGGGGTCGAAACTGTTTCGTTTATAGTGGGTGATATAAAGATAGTAAGAGTAGGGGATGGCGAAATCCAAAATAAAACTGGCGAGAATGAGAGCTATGACAACCGGCAACATGCGCTCATTCTAGCGGACGGGCAATCAATCCGCAAAGGGATAAAAATATCCGCCAAAGTTTTAGGCTTGGCGGATAGAATAATTAGGTCTTTTGGTCTTGGTGGAAGATCCGTTTCATCGCTGCCAGATCTTCATTAGCCGGGGCTTCGTCGCTGTAAAGTCTGACGGTGATGTGCCGCAAAATCGGGATGTCCACTCCGGCTGCGGTGAGTCCATCGATGGTGGGAACCTGATCATCAACCGGAAAGTAAATTATGCTGACGGCTGGCCGGCTGACCATTCCGATGTGCTCCGTAAACTTATACCCAACCCACGGATTCCGGGAGCAGTAAGAAAAAGTTGTACTGGGAGTGTCCGGAAAACCCAGCGCCTGCAAGATTACCAGTAAATCAGTCTTGTTATTTCCCGTGGGAACCAGGAAGAAAATAAAAGCCTGGTCCTCCGCATCCGGTGCTGCGTAACTCGGGTCCCGGCGTACCTCACCGATAACTTTGACCGTGGTTGCTTTCCGCAACACCGATTTAGCGTTCTTTAAGATACTCATCTTAAGTCCTCCTCTCTTTCCAAGCGTCAATTCAAAAACGTAACTTATAATATCTTTTTTGCCTCCCGGATGCAAATAGGCTTTATCCGTTGTATATTTAATTATTATGTTCGGGGGAGGTGATAATTAGAATTTAAGATGACGGAAGAAGTTTTTAAGGTCAAAGGCGAAGACCTGTTGAAAAAATTTAAAGAACTGGTGAACGAGGGTAATGTCCGCTCCATCGCGATAAAAAATCCGGAGGGGAAGGTTTTGGTCCGTTTTCCTTTAACCCTTGGCGTAGTCGGCGCGGTACTAGCTCCGATGTTGGCGGCGGTCGGTGCGATTGCGGCGTTACTGACCGAGTGCACGATTTCGGTGGAAAGGGAATAGGGCGTATTTAGTCCCTTTTTACTCCCTCGACCCCATAGTTTGACTTTTCCTAGGTAACTGCCTAGAATTATCTGCGACTTTAGTTATTAAGATCACGACCGCTGTTTAGCGGAAAAGGAGGGCGGAATGGCTATCGTCTTAAAGGCTTTAAACTGTACCCAATGCGGCGCCGCGATTAGCAGCGACTCTTTAAAATGCAGTTCGTGCGGGACCCAGTTCCTCATTGACTGGGTTAGTTCCTCGCCCGGACTCAGGGTCGTAGATGCAAAAGAGAACGATCTTCTCGCGCAGCTTGGGAAAAACCGTGATCGGGTGGTGGACTCGCTGATGCTGAGTCTTTTCCAGCACACCTTTAGGACGATCGGCTGGGAAAGCGAGCCGGTTTGGGATCCGGTGTACCACCAGATTGTTTTTAAGGCCAGGCATGCGGCGGACCAGTGGTTGGACGTGGTCACAATTGAGATGTATCCTCCGAACCGGGTCCACGTTGATGTTAAACGACCGAAGGGGGAAACGAATGATTACTGGGCAACGACTCCTGGCAGTGTGCGCGGTCGCCTTTCTTGGGAAACCGGCTTGTTGTTGGGCCGGCGTTTCTACAAGACGGCGATGACGGATCTTCCGACCGAAAGTTACCGTGGGGAAATGGATCTGATGGCTTCTCCGCAGATTGCTGCGTTGGCCGAGGCAGTCAAAATCTACTGCCTTTCAACCCTGCCGAAACCGGCTCCGGTAGGGACCGAAAAGCGGCGTTCCTGGCAGTCGGTTTTTGATTTTGGTCATTGGGTTAAATAAATATCTTCCCACCGGGAGTATACGAGAGGAGGCTCGGGTGACTAGTATTTTTCGTTCTTTGGGAAGCCTATTGTGCTTCGTTGGATTTTGGGCGCTGGTATTTGGTTTTCTCGCTGGCGCAGTCGATTCATTTGCGGCGGTTTGGTTGCTAATTGGAGGGGCGGTGTCTGCTGTCATCGGTCTCATCTTCGGACTTCTCGCAGAGATTCCGGAGTGGGCAGAAAAGCGGCAGCAAAGTAAAGTCGTTCCGAGGGCACCCCTGCCTTTAGTTAGACTGGGCTCGGCAGGCTCGACTCGATGGCGTTCGTCACAATTTCGCCGTCAGTCGCGACGAAGAAGTGTTTGAAATTTAGGCTCCTAAGATAAGTTGGGTTTTCCCGACTGTCTTTAGGAGCTTTCTTTTTGGATTATTAGCGTGGTGGTGCTGAGGGGAGGATTCGGTCACGCGTTCTCACCTACTGGTGAGCCGCTCGACCCCAGCTCGTCGCCAGTCGCTCCTGCGCTATTCGAATCCCAATGGTGCTGAGGGGAGGATTCGAACCTCCGTAGCCCTTTCGAGCAACGGTTTTACAGACCGTTCCATTTAGCCACTTTGGTACCTCAGCCTAGTAACTATGATAACTTAACGATCACTCGATAACTACTGGTTTTCTGGAGCCGGAGAGAGGAATCGAACCCCCAACCCGCTGTTTACAAAACAGCCGCTCTACCATTGAGCTACTCCGGCAAATACGTTACATCATTCTAGGGAATTTCAAAGAGTTCAGCAACCGATGAGTTAGTTAACGAATAATTCTAGGGCAATAAAAAAACTCAAGAACAAACTTGAGTTTTAGGATAATGACTCCCCGAAGATGCCGGAAACTTAGTTGGAAGACCTCTGCCAGAATAAGTGGGTCTCAGCAACGACGGTCCACAGACCGACGTATATAGGAGTCCCGTTGGACAGGGTTGAGGATCTTCTAAGACCAAGTATAAACGTACACTCCAGGGCAGATATCTTATCCGCCTATGCGAATAAAACTCTGTAATTATTTTTTATCATTTTGGGAGAGGTCTGTCAAGTTCGGGAAGCCAAAAAATACACCTTCCAGATGTATTCCGAACTACCTGGAAGGTGCAGTAATAAACTCTAAAGTTCCCACTTTTCCTCAAAGACTTCAATGAGGTGGGGATTTTTTTGTCCCCGGGGAAGAGCAGCTTCGTTACTTGGGCGGCAAACGAGAACCCGGTGGTTGTAACTGCCGCAATCGCCGCAGGGAACGATAAAGTCTTGGGTAATCTCAAGGACGAGATTTCCCCAAACAATTAACCGTCCAATTCGCCAACCCATTTCGAACCACAGTTTAATGGGGCCGACTAAGTTCCGTGCCGGTAACAAAGCTTGGGCGGTAGGATTATCCTCAAACGCGATCGCGTAGGGGGTAGTCATACGGCCGGCGGAGTAATACGCGCTCCTGATCCGTTCCGACAGTCTGTTACTTTCCGAATTGACGACGGTCAGTGACGGGACCAAGACCACATTATTGTGATCCCGAACAACTTTCAGCAAGAACTCATCCGCGCTAGTGACGATGATCACCGGCAGGCGAGAGTTCTCTACCAGATCCCCAATCTCCCTTAAGGAGATCCCCGCCGTCCCGCCGACGAAGACAAAGTCCGCCTGGCGCAGATACTTTTCGACGACGCCGGTAGCCGGAGGGATTTCAATCCAGTCGGTAATTAAATTTCCCAAAGAGCCCAAAGCTAATTCTTTCGCCTCGGGGATGAACTGTGTTGACCGGATAATAAGACAGCGCATAAGCCTCCTGGCTTAAGTAAACTTAAGTGTTGGTAAAATCGCCAGTTTAGAATACAGTCACGCCCCAAACCCCCAATTATCTTCAGACATTACCTCAAAACCACTGCT
>ERZ1292633.3293-Hain-H41-02um-R1-3293-length-15859-cov-4_pt1 | contig 15859 bp, 14 predicted proteins | sample MGYA00564406_ERZ1292633 | MGnify/ENA primary metagenome ERZ1292633 (study PRJEB36523, sample SAMEA6512639) | groundwater metagenome | collected 2019-01-08 | study: AquaDiva: Metagenomics assemblies of 32 groundwater samples | reverse complement strand
TAATGTTCTGAGTATCAATATGCTCGCTGGTTTTATTCTGGGATTAACGCTGAACTCATGCGGACCTAAAGCCTTTGTTAAAGGGCAGTATGACGATGTGGAGCGTGAAAATCTAATGAACGATCAGTGGTCTGAAACCGACATGCAAGGAGCCGTTCAAACAATGGTCGCATCTATGGTGCAACACAAATCAATTACTGATGCCAAAAAAATGCCAACGGTTATGGTAACGAATCTCCAGAATAAAACCAGCGAGCATATTGATACTCAGAACATTATGGATATGGTTCGTGTTGATTTAACGAACTCAGGGAAAGTTCAGTTTGTCGATAAAGAAGCCCGCGGAGATATATCAGACGAATACGATTATCAAAACACTGGGGTTGTTTCTGAAGAAACAAAAAAAACTCCTGGCGGGCAGATCGGTGCGGATTTTATTATTAATGGACGCTTAGATTCAATTGTTCAAGAAGTCGGAAAAGATAAGTCAGTTTATTACAAATTAACTTTGAACCTTACAAATTTAAAAACCGGTGTTATTGCCTGGACTAATTACAAGCAAATCAGAAAAGTATATAAGAAAAAAAGTGTTGGTCTTTAGTTTAATTTTAGCAGCTCTTTTTTTTACCTCGTGCGCGACCCATCAGGGTCGCTTATCTCCGGCCAAAAAACTTCTTTTAAGCGGAGATTGCGATGGTGCTAATAAAATTTTAGAAGAACTCAGTTTACAAAAAAGCGACAATCGTCTTCTTTATTTAATGGAATATGGTTCTGCACTGCAGGTCTGCAAGGATTATAAAAAAAGTAATCAGATTTTTTTAGAGGCCGACAAAGTAAGCGAACAAGTGGATTACACTTCTGTATCCAACTTGACAGGGGCCGCTTTACTGAATGAAGAAATGATTCAGTATAAGGGCGATACTTTTGAAAAATTATTTATTAATATTTCTGCGGCACTTAATTTTATTGAACTCAGCCAATTCGATGAGGCTATGGTTGAAGTTCGCAGAATCAACGAAAAATATAATAAATTTTCAGCAGAAGAAAAACATAGTTTCGAATTGAATTCTTTTGCACAGTATTTGGCTGGCCTTATTTGGGAGGCTGATTTCAAATATGATGATGCTTGCATTGCTTTCCAGGCGGCTTTTAAGCTTGACCCAAGTTATCGTAGCGTTGGGCTTGATATGTTAGCTGCGTGTTATAGAGCTAAAAGATATCAGGAGTACAATAAACTGGCCTCTGAATTTGAACCAAGTGACGAGGAGTTGAAGTTTATAAAAAGAAAAAACAATAGTAAAAATGGCCGCGAAAAAATTATTGTTTATCTGCAAGGATTGGGTCCGCGAAAAGCTCCGCGTCCGGGGGCTCGATTATACCCCTACCTGGTTCCCAGCTATAATATCACCAAAAAAATATTAATATCCTATCAGGATGAAAATGATGTGCCTTTAACGAAAACAAGTCAGTCTGTTTACAGTGTTGAAAAGGCCGCGATCGCCACACAGGAGGCCGATTACAGCGCTTTGGGTGCGCGTCGTTTAGGTGCGCGCGTTGCCAAGGAAGTTATGGCTGATCAGTTAAGGCAAAAAAATAAAGCTGTAGGCGATGTGGCCTGGCTTGTGATGGTGGCCTCTGAAAGGGCCGATTTGCGTAATTGGTCGTTGCTACCGGAATCAATACAGATTATAAGATTTAATCCTTTAAAAAACACAAAAGTTAAAATTACCGGCTTGAATCAGCAGAATGCAGAATCAGAAGTGTTGGCTGAGATTGATCTATGTACTCAGCAAGACAAAAAAATATATTTGGTTCGAACGATTAAATAATACAGTTAATTAAATGAGATCGTCGGCAGCTCAGGTGGAAACTCTTTGTCGCGTACTTCTCCGTGATCAAATAGTCCGCGGAGAATTTCGCATCTTTTTGGTTCGACAATTTTATCGCAACTGAGCCACTCAAGCTTTATGGATTCCAGAGCTACTTTGGTTTCCGGTTTGGGCCTAATTGCGCCTGAGCGGAAGGCCTCACCCTGAGTAATTTCTAAAGCCCGAGTTTCGTTTTTATGGCAAACCTGGCAAGCTGTACCATTGCCGAATCGAATCTTATCGTAAGCTGCAGTTGGAAGCAGTTTTTCAATTACCGGAAAAGCCAGCTCACCTTTTATGGAACTATCGCCAACCATTACGCCGAATTCAATTACTTCACTGCCCACGCCTGCAGGAACAATTGAAATGGTCAGCGGATCGCCCAAAATAAATACTCGTGGGTTTCGTAGGTTATCGCCGATATTGGCGGGTTGAGCGCTGATTAAGCTTGAGGTCATGGTTACGCCAAGGGGGCGCTTGAGGCTTTCTAGAAAACAACCAACTGTTACTGGCTTAGGAAGTGCATTTATCATCGCGATGGCCTCTTCAATTGTTTTCGGGGAACCTGAAAAGCCAGCGGGAGTGGCACAGCTACTCTTAGATGCTGAGCTAGAAGATGCCGTTGAAGATCCAGAAGTTTTATTTCTGGATTTTGAACAGCCTTGACTAAAATTCATCACGAGTAGAACTGTTAGTGATGCGGCGGCGGCCACTTTTACCCCGAGTCGCATAAGATCCCCCTTATGACTGCTTACAAGAATAGTATATAACTGAGCCGTTATTGTGTCTATGCGAGTGCCCAGTTCATCTCAATTTGAGAAATTAAATATGAGCTGGGTCATATTATTTAAGTGCATTAAACAAAAAACCCACGTTTTAGCGTGGGTTTTTTAATTCGTCATAATTGATTCTAATAAAACTAGGTGTTGAAACCTTGATTGCTGCTTGGAAGCGGCAAATTAGGAGTTTCTTCTTCTTGATTAGAACTAGGTAAAACAGTTGCTTTTTCAGCTACAACTTTAGAAGTTGAATCTGTATTCAAACGAGCAGCCGTAGCTACCCGGTTTTCCAGATTCTGTTTCATGTCATCAGTAGAAACGCGGTCGATATTCACACTGGCTGCAGCCTGTTTAGTCATATAATCAATCGGGAAAGCACCTAATTTAGCTAAATAGCTTGAAATGCTTCCGTTAGCATTCTGGATGATTTCTCTAAGAGTAAAAAGTGGAGCATATTGAGAGGCTTTTTTCTCTGATTCAAAAATAATCTGAGTTAAAGTTGCTGCTGTGATGTCGTTTTTCGACTTATTATCAATAACCATAACTTCTTCGTTTGATCGGATCATTTTTGCGATATCGTCTAAAGTAACATAACAGCTTTGCTGAGTGTCGTATAATTTACGATTTTGATAACGCTTAATAATTTTAACTTTAGTACTTGGCTTCACACCTAAACTACCACCTAAAACACTTAAACTTTCCATTTGGTTCATCACTATGACCTCCCCTATGTTTGTCTGATTCTCGCGCAAGTTAGCTCTGCCGCCACCCCTTGTCAAGCGGTGCGCCCAGGAATTATGATCCATTTTAACAGCTAAGGCCATTATAGTAAGCCGCTGAAGTGTCAAAGCTTGGTTAAGATAAGTAAAAACACCAAACAGTTTTAAATAAAATAAGTATTTTCAAATAGTTACGTATATAAATAGACTACACAAGTAATCTTTAATTAATTAAGAAATGTATCTTGGATTTAAGTCTAGTTATTTAAATTATGTTAATAAAGTAATCAAATAGGACTCTAGTACCTGTGGGACTTCTGCCGATAAGTTACCAAAGGAAGCCTTATGTTAAGAATCGGTACTTTTGCTTTCAAACTCATATCTATGGCATTTTTCGCCAGTTGTGCGACTTCGAGTCATCAATTTTTTGATTCTGCAATGAATGACAGAAACCGAGCACCAGCGTCTTTAGGGGTACCGAATTCATTTGATCTTGATCAGGATGATACGGACAAAAGCTCAACATCAGATTCAATAATAGATCCAATGCATAATCAGGCCCACGCCGACTATTTATTTTTAAAATCTGAAATGGAATCAAATGCTGGTCGGAATACGGGCAGTGTAGAGTTGCTTAAAAACATATTGGTTTACGACCCCTCTGCGGCAACAGTCATGCAAAGATTAGCAGTGGAATATTACAAAAGTGCAAAGATGAGCGATGCCATGTACTGGGCAGAGCGAGCAAAAGCTGTGTCTCCAGAGCGGCGCGATTTGAATTTGTTATTGGCAGGCTTGCATACTGCGGCCAAAAATTATGCTAAAGCCGAAGCACTTTATAAACGGCTCGTTAAGATGGATGATGAAGACACCGAATCATTATTGTATCTTGGTGCTGTTTATACCGAGCAAAAAAATTATCCTAAAGCAACCGCTGTTTTTCAGACCTTAGGAAAACATTCAGGCTATTCTGCTAAATATTTGGCACATTACTATTTAGCTCGTGTTTACTCAGAACAAAGTAAAGCTAATTTTAATAAAGTTAAAGACGAGTTGAAAATAGCAATTAAGCTAAAACCTGATTTTTTAGAAGCCGTGAATATGCTGGGTCATTTGATCGAGAAAAAAGAAGGCAAAGACAAGGCCTATGCCTTTTATGCCGATCACCAAGAAAAACATGGGCCAAACTCAAAGTTGGCTGAGTTGTTGTCTCAGTATTACATAGCTAAAAATGACCTTGATAAAGCTTATGTACAGCTTGAAATACTTGATGAGGCCAGTGAAGATCTGGTTCAGGTAAAACTTAAGATGTCCTTAATTCTGATCGAGAAAAAGTTTTATGATAAGGCCGTGATTAAATTACGCGAAATTTTGGTGTTAGCACCGGAGGCGGATAAGGTCAGGTTTTATTTGGCTGCTGTTTTTGAGGAAACAAAAGATTATAAAAATGCATTAATGGAATATCTTCGGGTCGAAAAATCGAGCAGTTATTTCGAAGAATCGCGCCTGCATGCCGCCTTTCTTGCTAAGTTAATGGGAAATGTTGATCAGGCCATCTCTGTACTTAAGGAATCTATTGATAAGAAAATAGAAAATCCAAGCAGTTATTTTTTAATGTCACAATTATTTGAAGAAAAAAAAGATACAAAAAAAGCTCTCGAAATTTTAATAAGCGCGAAAGACAGATTTCCTAAGAACTCGCAGGTGTACTATTATCTGGGAACTTTGCAGGATAAATTGAACTTTAAAACTGACATGCTTGAGAACATGAAAAAAGTCGTAGAGCTTGAGCCCGGGCACGCCCAGGCATTGAATTATTTGGCGTACTCGTGGGCCGAAAGCGGTCAGTATCTTGACCTCGCCGAAAACTATGCCCGTAAAGCGGTTGAAAAAGAAAAAGAAGATGCGTTTATTCTTGATACTCTAGGCTGGGTTTTATTTAAAAAGGGAAAATACAAAGAAGCGGTTCAAGCTTTAGATAAAGCCCATGCGATGCAACCGACTGCAAGTATAATTTCTGAACACTTAGGTGATATTTACACAAAAATGAATTTGCACAACAAGGCACGAAGAGAATTTATAAAGGCTGTCGAGACCGAGTCCGATTCGGATCGCAAGAAAGAAATTAAATCGAAATTAACTTATATAGAAGATAAACTTAAAAATTCAAGAACGCCTTCTTCACTTGCTCCGGGTTCAAATACAGATGAGTACCCATAACCGCAAAAACTAATTTCCAGTCTGTGTCGAGCCAGGGAATAAACGACAATGTAAACAAGAGCAGCACAGATTTCATAAAACCATTGTTTCTTTTTTTAATATTATTAAAGGCATTTTGTAAAGTCGGTATCAACTCAAAATTGCTTGAACTTAGAAAGTTGTAAGAAAATATAATCTGCAGACACAGTAAAAAACATAAAATAAGAGTTACGGAAAAGGCCATCAGAAACAGAAAAAATTGTTTTTCGATAAAATAAATCATCATAAAGGCATGAATTCCTCCCCAAAATAGAAAAAGTGGGATGGATACTAAAAATAGTTTAAAAGCTGCTAGCTGTGATTTGCGGCTAAGTTCAATGTTGTGGATTAACAGTGCCAATTGCATTGCGGCGGCTAATGCCAACAGAGCGCCCCCCGGAGTATTGGCATAGATCAGCAAGGTACAGGAAATAACAAACAGAATCAGATGACGTAATTTTAATTGCATTTGTTCACGATCATATCTCTAATTAAAGGTGTGAACAAAGAAAATGTAACAGAAAAATTTATTTTTATATTGAGCGCTCTAGTTAGCTTTACTTTTGTAAGTCTATTGCTTTTTGGTTGCGCCTCATCACCCTCTAAGTCTTTTCAGCCTCAAAGTGAGTCGGACGCCATTTTAATTCAAACCAAAGCACAGATCAAAAATAATGATGAAACTAATACTGTAAAAATTGAAATCGCGCTTTTACCTAAAAAGGCGATTCGTCTTGAAATAACGGCGACGCTAGGGGTATCCGTAGCCAGCGTGCTGATGAGGCCAACAGCAATCTCCTATGCCCTTCATTCAACGAAGCAGTTTGCGACGGGTCCATTTAATGAAAAGACTTTGTATCCGGTATTTAAAAAAAATATAGATCCGCGGATCTTGTGGCGGATTATTAATAATCAGCCTATGGGTAACCTGAATCTTAAGTGCGATGCTGATAACGAGTTGAAGCCAATTAAATGTGTTAGTGATGATGGCACAACTATTAAATGGACTTATGAAGCGCCTTTTCATAAAAAAATCGAGATTATAAGCAATAGGTTCGAGATGAGATGGGTTTTCCGCGACCAAAGTCTACTATCAGAGTCTCAAAACAAGACTTTTGTCCTTAATAAACCTGAAAACTATCAAGAAATAATTATAAAATAATAGAAGTCGCTAACCGAAAAATCTAGGTGCATAATCATAGATAGCTAGCAAGCTAACTAGCTTGATAAATAGATAGCAATAAGAGGAGTTTCTATGACATCGTCAGTTAACTTCAGAACCTTGGTTGAAAAGTGGCAAAGTCAAAGTCCGTCTCTGGCGTCCCATTGGAGCGGAAGCTTTCACGAATATTTAGACTTAGTTAAATCGGACCCAAAAATCACACGTAATGCCTATCAACGTATGTACGATATGATTGTTGAATCAGGAACTGAAGAATATATTGATTTTAAAAAGCATGTGATGCGCTATAAATTTTTTGATGATCTTGATAACGGTGGAAAAGACGCTGTTTTCGGTCTTGATGTACAACTTATGAAATTGGTGAACGTACTTAAAGCGGCAGCCTTGGGTTACGGCACCGAAAAAAGAGTTATTTTACTTCACGGACCAGTGGGGTCAGCTAAATCAACTATTTGTCGCAGAATTAAAAAAGGACTAGAGTCTTATTCACGTTCCGACAAGGGCGCCCTGTTTACTTTTGAGTGGTTTGATGAGTCCGGTAAGCTTGATGGTTTATTCGGTAAAGATGTGCGGGTTTTCCCCTCGCCAATGAACGAAGAGCCGCTCTTACTGATTCCTGAAGAAATGCGCGCCTCGATGTGCGACGAAATCAATCGTGGCCAAGACGGTAAATATCGTATGAAAATTGTCGGTGAGCTGTGCCCGCCATCGCGTTTTATTTTCAAAGCATTGATGGAAAAATATAACGGCGACTTAATGAAGGTGCTCACACATGTTCGCGTTAAGCGATTTTATATATCCGAAGCTGATCGAATTGGTATTGGAACTTTTCAACCAAAAGATGAAAAAAATCAAGACTCTACCGAATTAACTGGCGACATTAACTATCGCAAAATTGCAGAGTATGGCTCTGATTCTGATCCACGGGCTTTTAATTTTGATGGTGAATTCAATGTGGCTAATCGGGGCATGATTGAATTTGTTGAGGTTTTAAAACTGGATGTGGCCTTTTTATATGACTTATTAGGAGCCTCTCAAGAACATCGGGTGAAACCAAAAAAATTCGCACAGACGCATATTGATGAAGTGATTATCGGGCACACCAACGAACCGGAATATCGAAAGCTGCAGGATAACGAGTTTATGGAAGCCTTGCGCGATCGTACTGTTAAAATTGATATTCCGTACATTACGCGCCTCAACGAAGAAACCAATATTTACAAAAAAGATTTCAACTCCCAGAGATTAAGGGGGATTTCAATTGCTCCACATACCATCGAAATAGCAGCGATGTGGGCGATTTTAACAAGACTTGAAAAACCAAAAAAAGCAAACCTGACTCGCTTGCAAAAATTAAAACTTTATAATGGAAAAACTTTGCCGAATTTTACCGAAGACAACGTCAAGGAATTGCGCAAAGAAACCACCCGCGAGGGTTTGGACGGGATTTCTCCTCGCTACATCCAAGACAAACTGTCCAACGCTTTGGTGATGGCGCAACAGATGAACAAAGGTTCGGTTAATCCGTTTATGGTAATGAACGAACTTGAAAGCGGTTTAAAACATCACTCGCTGCTTTCTAACGAAGAACTTAAACAAGAATACAAAGAGCTGCTTTCTGTGGTTAAGCAAGAGTACGAAGAAATTATTAAGTCCGAAGTTCAGCGGGCGATCAGCGCTGATGACGGGGCCCTGCATCGCCTCTGCGCTAATTATATAGACAACGTCAAGGCCTATACGCAGAAAGAAAAAGTTCGCAATCAATTTACTGGTTCAGATGAAGAGCCAGATGAGCGTTTAATGCGAACGATTGAAGAAAAAATTGAAATTCCAGAGTCTCGCAAAGATGATTTCCGTCGTGAGATCATGAACTACATCGGGGCCCTGGCGATTGAAGGAAAAAAATTCAATTATAAAATGAATGATCGCTTGCATAAGGCTTTAGAATTGAAACTTTTTGAAGATCAAAAAGATAGTATCAAGCTGACGTCACTGGTGAGCTCAATGGCTGATAAAGACACACAGGAAAAAATAGATATTGTTAAATCCCGTCTTATTAAGGACTTTGGATATGACGAAATTTCGGCCACCGATGTACTTCATTATGTGGCCAGTATTTTTGCCCGCGGTGATGTAAAGAATAAATAAGTTAACCTGCCCTCCGGCAGGATAAATAAGGCGGAGAACAAATGTCGATACGCGAAGATCAGAACCGATTTAAAAGTATCATAAAAGGTAAAGTCCGAGATGACTTTAAAAGATATGTTACCAGCGGTGAGTTGATTGGAAAGCGTGAAGATGAGTTTGTAAAAATACCCATGCCCAGAATTGATATCCCCACTTTTCGTTACGGGCCCAAGCAAAATGAACAAGGGGTAGGTCAGGGCGACGGCGAGGCTGGAGAGGGCTCTGGGAAACCTGGCGGCGGCAAAGGCGCCGCTGGCGACCAAGCTGGTGAGCACATGATCGAAGTTGAAATCTCAATGGATGAATTAGCGGAAATGCTTGGCGAAAAACTAGAACTGCCGAAAATTCTACCTAAGGGCGCCAAAAACATTCTGGCTGAAAAAAATAAGTATTCTGGTATCTCACCAGTCGGCCCTGAAGGTTTACGAAAATTTAAACAAACCTATAAAAAAGCACTCACCCGCTACATTTCCTCAGGCACTTACAACCCCGAAGATCCGATGATTGTTCCGATACGTCGTGATTTCCAATATAGGTCGATCAAAAAAACTCCGCTTCCTCATACTAAAGCGGTGGTCATCTACATGATGGACGTGTCGGGATCCATGGGTGATGAGCAGAAAGAAATTGTTAGACTTGAATCTTTCTGGATCAACACGTGGCTAAAAAAACATTATAAAGGTTTAGACACACGCTTTATTATTCATGATGCATCGGCAAAAGAAGTGGACGAGAATACCTTTTTTAAAACTAGCGAGTCCGGCGGGACGTTGATCAGCTCGGCGTATAAACTTTGTCAGCAGATCATACAGGCGGATTATTCAACGAGCGAATGGAACATTTATCCTTTTCATTTTAGTGATGGCGATAACTGGAGCGGGGAAGATACTCGAATATGTCTTTCTTTATTGAAAGAGTTTTTTTTACCGAATGTAAATGTGTTTTCTTACGGGCAGGTTGAAAGCAAATACGGCAGTGGCCAGTTTCTAAAAGATCTGCAAAAAGAGTTTACAAATGATGATCGGCTGACATTAAGCCAGATTGAAGGGCGTGATAAAATTCTTTCTTCAATTAAAGACTTCTTAGGTAAAGGTAAATAGGTGCAAGCATAATATGGCTAATTTAACTTTAGAGTTAGAAGCAGAACGAAAAAAAATACGGCAGATCGCCAAAGACTGTGGTCTTGATTTTTTTGAAACCGTTTTTGAATTGATCAATTATGATCAGATCAGCCAAATTGCTTCCTATGGCGGTTTTCCGGTGCGTTATCCACACTGGAAATTTGGTATGGAGTACGAGCAGCTTTCGAAATCGTATGAGTACGGGCTTTCTAAAATTTATGAGATGGTGATTAATACCGATCCTTGTTATGCCTACTTGATGGAAGGCAACTCCATGATGGATCAAAAACTGGTCATGGCTCATGTTTACGGACATGCTGATTTTTTTAAAAATAATGTTTGGTTTTCAAAAACTAATCGAAAAATGATGGATCAGATGGCTAATCATGCAACACGAATCAAGCGCTATATTGATCGCCATGGATATGAAGTCGTTGAAAAATTTATTGATACTTGCTTGAGTTTAGAAAACTTAATTGATCGTCATAGCATATTAAATGGTCCGCAAAAAATGGATGAAATCAGGCCCGATGCTAAAAAGGATAATTTTCTTTTTAAAGTTGAAAAGCCTTATATGCGAAATTATATCAATCCGCCGGCCTACATAGCGGACCAAAAGCAAAAACAAAATGAAAAAAATATGCAAAAGTCGCAGTTTCCTCTTAGCCCGGTGCGAGACGTATTGGCGTTTTTAATGCATTATGCCCCCCTTGAGGATTGGCAACAGGATATTTTAAGCATCGTTCGTGACGAGTCTTATTATTTCGCACCACAAGGTATGACGAAAACTTTAAACGAAGGATGGGCCTCTTACTGGCATTCACACATGATGACCCGGCACATTTTGAACGACTCTGAAATCATTGATTTTGCCGACCATCACTCGGGCACCACTTTTATGCAGATGGGTGGCTACAACCCCTATAAGGTAGGTATTGAATTATTTCGTGACATTGAAGATCGCTGGAACAGGGGACGCTTCGGCCGAGCCTGGGATGAGTGCGATGATGTGCGCGAGAGAAAAAACTGGAATAAAAATACTAATTTGGGCCGCGATAAAATATTTGAAATTCGAAAAATATATAATGACGTAACCTTTATCGATGAGTTTTTAACTGAAGATTTTTGTGTTAGAAACAAGATGTTCGTTTATAAGATGAATAAAGAAACTGGAAAATTTGAAGTCGACACCCGTGATTTTAAGGATATTAAGGCAAAACTTTTGTTTCAAATGACTAATTTTGGACAGCCGATTATCAGGATTGAAGACGCAAATTTTGAAAACCGAGGCGAGTTATTGTTGCATCACACCCACGAGGGTCTGGATTTGCAGCCCAATTACATGGACGCAACCATGCAAAACCTATTTAGTATTTGGAAGCGGCCTATCAATCTCGTTACCTTGATGGATAACGAGGCCCAGCTTTTCAGATACGATGGAAATCAATATACAAAACACAGTTTAACGGATAATAATAAAGTCGGTGAGGGCGAGCAACAAGAGCTGCCCAAAGCCTAATAGTATTGTTTAAAGTTTTAGCAGGAGAACCACCTTGTCTAATCGAGCTGCGGCTAAAGATAGTGATAAACATAGTAAATTAGTTTATTCAACTGATCCAAGGGATCAGAGCCTGCTACCTCGCGCCGTTGAAGCTAAAAAAACAGAACAAAAGATTCAGGCACAAAAATCTTTAGTTGATACTAATAAATTTATTGTGGTTTTTCGTATTGAAACTCAGGGTCGTGGTGGCAAAACAGTCACGGTACTGGACAAACTGCCAGCTCACGAGACCTTTCTTAAAGAGTTAACTAAAGAATTAAAAATAAAATGTGGCGTAGGTGGTTCTTGCAGAATCGAGAATCAGTTCGGTATGATAGAGATTCAGGGAGATAAAAGAGAGCTTATTAAAAAAATATTAGATCAAAAGTTAATTAAGTATAAAGGCATGTAACCACAGGTTACAATAAAGGAATGTAAGCGTATGAAAAAAAGGATTGTGATTGTAGATGATTTTGAGGAAAGTTGTCTGTTGATGACAGAGATCTTATCCGCAGAATTTGAATGTCACTATATTTGTGAATCCGAAAAAGCTCTAGCCTTAATTCAATCAATTAAACCTAATCTGATATTAATGGATTATAAAATGCCTCATGTGACAGGAGTCGAGCTTTGTAAGATCATCAAAGAAACTCCGACTTTAAAGCACACGCCAATTATTTTTATTTCGGGTGCCGTAACTTCAGAAGAAAGAATCGAAACTCTAGAGTCGGGCGGAGACGATTTTTTATCCAAGCCGTTTCATCCTAAAGAGTTGACGCTGAGGGTGCAGAAAAGATTAAATAATTACACAGCCGAACCTGTAAGCAGCTTAGATGTACGCAATATCGCATTGAAGCTGAACTCCAGACAATGCTTTCTGGATAGCAAAGAAATTTTATTAACACCAAAGCAGTTTGAGATTTTAAAATTGTTAATAGAAAATAAATCTCAGGTGATTTCTCGGCAGCAATTTATGAATGAAGTCTGGGGCCATTCCGAAATAACTCCAAGAAATGTTGATTCGCAGATTAATTATCTGAAGAAAAAAATCGAAGGCTTCTTAGGTCAGATTACGTCTGTGCCAGGGTATGGATACAGACTGGATATTAACAAGTAGCCAATTAAGATTTAAGCTTTCTTTTTTTTTTGAAAAATTCTTTCAATAATAAGCTGCAGTCTTTTGCTAAAACTCCACTGGTCAAATCAAATTGATGATTCAGCCTTGAATCGTTACCAAGCTGGGAAAGGCTTTTAAGAGCTCCACCTTTGGGGTCGTGCGCACCAAAAACCACTCGTGAAATGCGTGATTGCACGAGCGCTCCAGCGCACATAAAGCAGGGCTCTAGAGTAACATAAAGGCTGCAGCCGCTGAGCCGCCAGCTATTCAATTTTTTACAAGCCCGGTGAATGGCGACCAGTTCAGCATGACCAAGAGTCGTTTTTTGTTTTTCACGTACATTGGTGGCCTTCGCTATAATTCTGCCCGCTTTATCAACAATTATGGCTCCAACAGGTACTTCGCCAATTTTTTCTCCCTGCTTGGCCAGCTTTAACGCCAAAAGCATAAATTTTTCATCAGTAAGATGAAGGTCTAATTCGTGATGACTATTTGCGTTATCGCGTGGTTTCGAGAGTGTCATTGGTGAGGCCCTTTGCTATATCTCTTTAGTTGATTTTCATTCTGCCATCAAGAGCTATTCGTAATAGTAGAATCTTAATGGCAAAGTCCACATTGGAAGGCTGGTGATTACAGTGGCATTAGTTAGAGTAAAAGACGGAGAAAGCTTCGAAGGAGCATTCCGTAAATTTAAGAAGTCTTGCGAAAAAGCAGGAATTTTATCTGAAATAAAAAAACGTGAACATTTTGAAAAGCCAAGCATGGCTTTAAAGAAAAAATCTATCGCTGCACGCAAACGTGCGCATAAAAAAGTTCGTCGCAGCTGGGGAGAGTAATCTTCCCTGCTTCTGAAAGAGAGCACACCCGTGGAAATTCGCGAAAAAATGTTGGCCGACATCAAGTCGGCCATGGTGTCTAAAGACACTGTAAAATTAAACACACTTCGTTTTCTGAACGCCCAGATTAAAAACAAAGAAATTGATTCTAGACCTACTCCCATTACCGCAGACGATGTAATGGCGGTTTTGAAAAAGCTTGTTAAGCAAAGAAAAGAATCCATTGAGCAATTTTCCGCTGCCGGCAGAAAAGACTTAGCTGATGCCGAAGCAGCTGAATTAAAAATTTTAGAGGCTTATTTGCCAGCTCAGATGTCCAAAGCACAAATTGAAGCGCTTGTTGGTGAGGTTATTACCGCTGTTGGTGCAAAATCTATTAAAGATATGGGCGCCGTGATGAAAGAAACACAAGCTCGCGTTGGTAGTTCTGCCGACGGAAAAACGATCAGTGAAGTTATTAAGGCAAAGTTAGGCTAATGCGATACTCGCCCGAATTCGTAGATCGAGTACAGGAGGCCAGCAACCTCAGAGATGTCATCTCGCAGTACTCACAATTAAAACAAAGTGGTAACGGCTATATGGGCCGCTGTCCATTTCCAGATCACGCCGAAAAAACCCCGAGTTTTTCGTTGTCAGAATCCAAACAGGTTTATCATTGCTTCGGTTGCAAAAAAAGCGGCAATATTTTCAGTTTTTTACGTGACTATAATGGAATGAGTTTTCCCGAGGCGGTCGAGTATTTGGCAGAGCGTGCCTCCATTCCTCTTCCTGAAATTCAAACTCAAAAAAACGAACAAGATAATGAGCGATATGTTGAGCAAAGCGAACATTATAAAAGCCAGCAAGATACTAAAAAACAAATGCTCAAAGCCAATAAAATTGCAGCGCATTTTTTCAGTGAAACCCTGAAGCGTGCGCCAAGTGACCATCCGATTAAAACTTATATTAAAAAAAGAAATCTGACTGCTGAAACCATTGAAGAGTTTCAGATTGGCTACGCGCCTGTTGAGTGGGAAGGTTTAGCCAATCATCTCCATAAACAAAATATTTCTTCAGCCTTAGCGGAGGAAGCCAAACTCATTCGTGCGCGTAAAGAAGGAAATGGACATTTTGATTTATTTCGCGATCGACTTATGTTTCCGATTTTATCGCCGATGCAAGAGGTTCTGGCTTTTGGTGGCCGCATTCATGATCAAGGCGAGCCAAAGTATTTAAATAGCCCCGAGACTCAGGTTTTTAATAAAGGTCGCGTGCTTTATGGCCTAGCTCATACCGCCAAATATATTCGATCTGATGACGCAGTTATTGTTGTCGAAGGCTATATGGATTTAGTTTCGCTTTTTCAGGCGGGCTTAAAAAACGTAGCGGCCACAATGGGGACGGCATTAACCGCCGAAGGCGCTAAACTCATCAAACGTTTAACAACCAATGTGATTGTTTTATTTGATAGCGATGAAGCCGGACAGCGCGCCGCTGAAAGAAGTTTGCCATTGTTATTAGCCGCAGGTTTATATCCCAAGGGGCTTATTTTAAAAGATGCAAAAGATCCGGACGAATATGTTACTAAGTTCGGTTTACAATCATTGAAAGAGAAAATTGATACAAGTCCAGAATTGTTTAATATGGTTTTACAGATGTGGATGGCCGATTATAAGGGCGAAGCTTCACAAAAAGTTAAGCTGATGGACCAGGTTCGGCCTGTTTTTGATGCGATTTCTGACACAAGACTAAAAAGTTTATATGCTCAGGAGCTCTCGCATCGCATGAGTGTTCCCCTAGATTGGGTTCGCTCAGCCTTAACTGGGGCGGGTTCTAACAAAGATTATCCAAGAATGAGGTCTGCGGATCCTCATCAAAAGGAGCCAGGAGTGCCAACTCAGGAAGCAAAAACTGCATCCTCGACACCTCTTCAGCCTCTATTTTTGTTATCAGGGGCTTCGCAGGCAGAAGTTATGCTTTTACAATTTTCACTCAAGAGTCGTGCCAATTTTGAGATTTACTTATCACAGCAAATCTTGAGCCAAATCAGTCACTTAGGAGTAAAAAATCTCTTCGAAAAAGCGGAGCAAGTTTATAGACAAGACGTTAACAAGTTTGATAGATTGACCAGTCTGTTGATTGACTATGTAGATCGTCCTGAGCTTTTGTTTTCGAACTCCTCTGTCGGCGGCATTGGCGCTGTTGATTTTGATGTCGAAAAAGAGAACAAAATAATTGCGGATTGTTGCAGGCGTATTCAACAAACGTTTTTAAAAAGCCAGGCAAAAAAAATGG
>ERZ1292633.927-Hain-H41-02um-R1-927-length-32699-cov-11_pt1 | contig 15862 bp, 17 predicted proteins | sample MGYA00564406_ERZ1292633 | MGnify/ENA primary metagenome ERZ1292633 (study PRJEB36523, sample SAMEA6512639) | groundwater metagenome | collected 2019-01-08 | study: AquaDiva: Metagenomics assemblies of 32 groundwater samples | reverse complement strand
AAAGTGGTCGAATTCATCGACCGGGTTGACCGGGAAAATTTAATTGACGAGATTGATGAGGCAACTATATTGAAAGTTCATTCCTTCGTCGTGGAAAAAGTTTCTCCGATCGAGGAGACCGGTTCCTACCGGATCGGGCTGGTGACAATCCGCAGTTCCGAAACGGGGGAGATTACCTACGCTCCGCCCCGTCCGGAATACGTTCCGGTGCAAGTCAAAGAGTTTCTGACCTGGTTCTATTCCGAGCCCACCCGAAACCTCCACCCGGTCATTCGCGCCGGAGTCGCTTTGGCCGAAATAGCCCGGATCCACCCGTTTTTTTCCGGCAACGGCCGAACCAGCCGGGCCGTGGCAACCCTCAGCCTGTACCTGGACGGGTATGATATTAAACGGTTTTTTTGCCTGGACGAATACTACGATAAGGATGCGCCTTCTTTCTACGAAGCCATTCAAACTTATAAGGACTCCAGCCACGACCTTACCGTCTGGCTCGAGTACTTTACAGAAGGATTAGCGATCGAGATGAGTTCTGTTAAGGACCGGGTGCTAAAACTTTCCAAGGAAAGCAAAGTCCGAAAAAAATACGGACAGGTGCACTTAACCGAGCGGGCGGAGAAGATCGTCAACTATATGCAGGATTACGGCCGGATGCAAAACGCGGAGTTCCGGAAACTCCTCCCCGATGTTTCCGACGATACGATTTTGCGTGAAATATCAGGATTGATAAAGCAAGGGCTGGTGGTAAAGAAAGGTAAGACAAAGGCCGCGTATTATGAACTTAAGTAGGGCGTAGCGTGCGAGGGAATTACGAAGTTCGAATTAGGAATAACGGTTTAAGAATAACGGAGTCGAAATTAGAGTCAATGGATACGGACTTAAGGCTTGTTAAGAAAAAATTAAACACATTTACCGACTTGGATGCCTGGAAGGAAGGTCATCAACTCGTTTTGATGGTTTACCGTTTAACAAAATCGTTTCCTCGTGAGGAGGTATACGGCCTGGTGAGTCAAATGCGACGGTGTTCGGCATCCGTGACTTCGAATATCGCGGAAGGTTTCAGTCGGCAGTCTTATAAGGAGAAAGTGCAGTTTTACTCGATGGGTTTAGGTTCATTGACTGAGCTTCAGAACGATCTATTTATCGCCAGAGATGTAGTATTCCTCGCAACAGAGGATTTTAATAGGTTAATGCAACAATCTATTCGAGTTCATCGAATAATCAACTGTCTCATTAAAAGTTCAAAAGCCATAATTCGAAATTCGTAATTCGAGACTAAACTTCCGATATGATATACACCAATTTCGCTTCGTGCCTCGAAAAGCTCGAAAAAATATCCTCCCGGCTGGAAATCACCGCGATTTTGGCAGATCTGTTTAAGAAGACAAGGCCGGAGGAGATTGATAAGGTTTGCTACCTCAGTCTTGGCCGGTTGGCCCCTTTTTACGCTGGGATCGAGGTAAATATGGCGGAACGGATGGTTATCCGCGCTTTGGCGTTAGCGTATAGCGCAAAAGAAGAAACAGTCACAGCCAGTTACCAAAAGCTGGGTGATCTTGGGAAGGTTGTTCAAAAACTCAGTAAAAATAGAAAATCACTCGATTCCGGATTGTCAGTTACAGAAGTTTACACTCATCTATATACGATTGCGACCACTACCGGCGCCGGTTCGCAGGAGAAAAAGCTCAATCTCTTGTCTGGACTGCTAAAAAAATCAGACGCTACCGCCGCTAAGTACATTATCCGGATTATATTAAATAAACTCCGGCTGGGGTTTTCGGATAAAACTTTGATCGAAGCTCTATCGTGGATGGAAACCGGAAATAAGTCCCTGAAAATGCCGATTGAGAGAGCGTACTTTCTTCACCCTGATATCGGCCTGATTGCCAAAAAGCTGAAAAAGGGTGGTGTCCGGGCATTAAAAGAGGTGGCGCTAACCGTCGGCGTACCGGTAATTCCTCAGCTTTGCCAACGGGTGCCGACCGCGGAGGCGATAATGGAAAAGATGACGGCGGTTGCCTCGGAGCCGAAGTTTGACGGGACACGAGTCCAATTACACATGGACCGCAACCGGAATAACGAATTAGGAATTAAGAATTTGGAGCTGGATTTGGGAGGGGCTTTTACTAAACCAAAATTCCTGGTGAAGACTTTTACCCGCAACCTCGAAGAAAATACATGGATGTTTCCCGACCTTCTTGAGGCCGCCGATAAGCAGTTGCAGGCGGAGAGTGTTATTTTAGACGGCGAGGCGGTTGGGTTTAACCCGAAAACCGGCCAAATCCTACCCTTTCAGGAAACCGTGCAACGGAAGCGGAAGCATGGCGTCAATGAGAAGGCGGCTGAGATTCCCTTGCGCCTGTATAATTTTGACCTCCTCTACCTGAACGGAGAGGATTTAACCGGATTGCCACTTTCAGTGCGCCGGGAAAAACTCCTGGCGATTGTTAAGCTGCTAAGCGGTAAAGAAGGGGGCCGGAGCTCTTTAGCGGTGGCTGATCAGGCCATTATTGGGTCCGCTAAGGAGCTGGACGAAGCGCTCGACCGGGCACACGCGGAAGGTTTGGAAGGAATTGTCCTGAAAAACCCCGGCTCCCCTTACGAGGCCGGTTCCCGTGGCTTCAATTGGGTCAAGTATAAACGGGGGATTGAAAGCGACGAAACCGGTCGTCTTTCGGACACCATTGACGCGGTGGTTTTAGGTTACGACAAAGGCCGGGGGAAGCGGACGGATTTCGGGATCGGAGCTTTCTTAGTCGGAGTGTACGACGAAAGTACCGATCAATTCTTAACTATCGCTAAAATCGGGACCGGGCTGTCCGACGAGCAGTGGCGGGAGATGCAACGGCGGTGCGAGGCGATAAAGATGACAGAGAAGCCTACTAACGTAGTGGTTAATAAAATGCTGAACCCCGATGTTTGGACCGAGCCGAAGATGGTGGTTGTTATCCGGGCGGATGAGATTACCCGCTCCCCGGTGCACTCGGCCGGCTACGCCCTCCGCTTCCCCCGGCTTTTGAGTTGGCGGGAGGACAAATCCGCGCAGCAGGCTACAAGTCTTAAGGAGTTTGTAGAATTATACAAAGATCAGCTCAGCGGAAAGAAAAGATGATTCGGCCATGTTATAATCAAGACGATATGAAAGACTACAAATCGGAAATTAAGAAAATTGTTCTTAAACACCTGCCGTCAGAGGGTTACCAGGCCTTTCTCTTCGGTTCTCGCTCTGATGGGACGGCGAAGGCGTGGAGTGACTGGGATATCGGACTTCTTGGCCCGGAACCGGTACCCGCCAAGCTTCTTGCAGAAATAGAGGAAGAATTGGAAGATTCGGAGATTCCTTTTTTGGTCGAGGTTGTGGACTTAGTTGAAACCAGCCCGAAATTTCGGGCGATGGCGCTAAAAAAAGCTGAACTATGGACGAAATGAATGAAAAAACATCTAGCCAGGCCGAGGATTTAGCGAAGGCCTTAGACCGGCTGGAGGAGGCCTTAAATGAGGAGAAAGATGACTTTGTCCGTGATTCCGTTATCCAGCGGTTTGAGTTTTGTTTTGAATTGTGTTGGAAGCTGGCAAAAAACTTTAATACCGCGCAGGGAAAAGAGACTTTTACGCCAAAGGATTCTTTCCGGGTCGGTGCCCAAGTGGGGTATATTGAAAAGCCCGAAGTTTGGTTTGAATATCTCAAGGCCCGCAATTTAGCCAGCCATACCTACAACGAGGCAACTTCTGAAAAAGTGTATCAGGCCGCTAAGAACTTTTTGGCCGACGGCCGTAATCTTCTGGTCCGGATTAGAGCGCTTAGCAGTTCGTAATTCCTCAAATCTCAGTTAAAGCTTTCGTTCTTGATCGGGAGAAAAAGCTTTAATCTTGATTTCACTTGTGGCTGGCTGAAAATTAGGGATAGTTGGTGGAGTTAGGGATATTGGGGAGAGAAAGGGTATCAATTAAGAACGCAGGTGCCGCCGGCGTCAGGGTAACTTCCTTCCAGTTGACACTTATACCCCTCAGCACAGGGAATTCCGGCAAACCCTCCGCAGAAAGCCCCTTCCGAGGTTTGGTCGAGGAATTTAAAAGTGGAGAGGATTTGGTTTATTATACTTAGTGTTTCTTGTGTCGAGTAGTTATTTATATTCATGCTTAACTGCCAAATTTTACCATTTTCAGGATAGATGAAGTATTGATTTGTTTGGATATATAAGCTGTTTTTATTCTGATATTCAAATCCTTTTACGCTTTTACCCATTAATGTATTAGTAATATTTGTTACCTCGTTTGAAGATTTATTAAGGAAACTCAATAATTTCTGTAAACAATCATCATTGGTTGTGCAAGATATAGGTTTTCCATTTGCATCAGATGGATTTACTGAAATATTAATGCCTACCCCTGCATTAGAATCACTACTTTTCTCCATACCGCTTAAAGAAATGTTATCTAATATTGGTAGTTCTGATTCGGGAATGGGTCCCTTTACTATTTCAAAGACAGTGGGATATTTTAAAGAATATCCGTTTTTTGTATTTGTGTATGTTTTCCAGTTAACAGCTGGGTCAGTGGGAATTACCGGAATGAGGGAGGGGTTGGGGACCGTGGCGGAAATGGTGGCGGAGCCGGTTCCCGGCGCCGTTGTGTCATTTTCAGTGTTGGCTTCGGGGACGGAAACTTGGCTCTTGCCCAGTTGATACGATCCAAAAGCCAGGCCGGTGAGCAGAAGAACGGCCAGGACCGCCGCAATTGGGAGAAAAGGTCTATTGGGCTTGACGGGCTGACTAATTAACTTGGCGTCGGGAGTGGGTGGTGGACTAGGCTGGGTGGTGGCGGTAGTTTCTATCTCAGGCACAAAATAATCTTAGTTGAGAAATATGAAATAAGTCAAATTATTGAAAAGATTGCTTCCCCTCCGATTCGGAGGGTCGAAGGGTAAGTTACAACGGCGAAAACCTACACTTCAACATTCCCGACACCTTGCATATTTCCTCGCGGTCGCGATGAATACTGCAAGGTGGTTTATTGTGGCTTAAGTATAGTATTCAGGATAGCAAAGGATAGTTAGGCAATTTTTTGGGAGTTAGGGAAGTTGGGGGCGTTGTGACGATTAATTAATAACGCATTTGCCACCGGCGTCGGGGTAACTGCCTTCCAGTTGGCACTTATACCCCTCAGCACAGGGGATTCCGGCAATCCCGCCGCAAAAATCCCCTTCCTGAGTTTGGTCTAAGAATTTAAAGGTGGCGAGGATTTGGTCAAATACCGCATCAAAACTACCTTTTGATGCGTCTCCTTTTACAATAACAAGAACATTTTTGTTATCAGGAAAAGGAACATAGATAATTTTTTCTGCCCACCAGGTATAGCCTTGCAGCGATTCACCCTTACGTCCAGAAACCATAATAAACCCACTTTTTGTGTTTGCTGGTTCTTTATCCATCATATCTTGATAATTTTTTATTAACGATCCTTTCTGACCATATATATAACTTGAAAAACCTTCAAGCATATTTAAATCTACCTCCGGCGTGTCAACATAAATACCGAAACCATCGAATGGCTTATCTGTATTGGGCATAACTGTTTTCGGGTCGGCAAGTACTAAAATTTTTTCAGGTTTTCCAAGAATAGGACCAGACAAGCCACAACAAGCACTATTAAAATATTCCGGATGTTTAAAGGAAAAACCATATTGGGAATTTGTATATATTTTCCAACCCGCCGTCGGATCGGCGGGGACTACCGGAATGAGGGAGGGGTTGGGGACCGTCGCGGAAATGGTGGCGGAGCCGGTTCCCGGGGCCGTCGTGTCATTTTCAGTGTTGGTCCCGGGGGCGGAAACTCGGCTCTTGCCCAGTTGATACGACCCAAAAGCCAGACCAGTGAGCAGAAGAACGGCCAGGACCGCCGCGACTGGAAGAAAAGGCCTATTGGGTTTGACAGGTTGACTAATTAATTTAACGGCTGGATTAGGTGTAGGACTGGGCTGGGTGGTGGCGGTAGTTTCTATCTCAGGCACAAAGCAACTATATACTGTGAGTGCAAAAAACGTCAATCACCCTAGGTATTCACCTAACACAGATTGGACTTGCCAAGCGTCATTCTGGGGAGTCCGCGACTCCAGAATCGGAAAGATGCTGGATAGAACCAGCATGACGTCCCCTGGATGCGTCCTGCAGCGCAGGACTTACCAGGATGACGAAGTCCAATTCGAGAATGTTTTCTCTATACATGAACCTCCCCCTCAGCAATTTACTTGTAATCTTCGAGGGCAACGACCTTGATTTTAGCGTGCAGTCTTTTTTGATGTTTGGGATTATCGGTAACTAAGGTAGCTCCAAGCTTTTGGGCAAGCGCCAAAAAGCAGGCATCGTAATAGGTGATCTTTTCTTGAAGGGCAATTTCCATGGTTAAGTCTGCCAACTCTTGGTCTAAAGCGACGAAGTTAATCGGAGGGATATAGAGCGGATCAAGAGAGGCCTTAGCTAGCTCTAGGTCCAATTTTTTGTTCAAAAGAGCGTTACCAACCTCGTATTTAGAAAGCTCCGGAAGATAAATTGTAATTTTCCCCGATTCTCCGTCAAGAAAAACACGGTCAACTTGTTTTAAATGATCCTCCTTAAGACTATTGCACCGTTTAACAACAACCGATGAATCAAGGATAATAGGCTTTGGCATAATGATTAATGTTTTTCCCGATCCTCAATAATGAACTTGGAGAGGTTCCCTCGTTTGCCTTTAAAAGAACGAGCAATCTGGGTGGCCACCCAAGCTTTTTGCCAAAGAATCTTTTTGGAGTCGGTTTTGGCTAAATAAGGTTTTACAATGATTTCTCTTGAATCTTTGGTTTCAATTTCTACAACATCATTGGGTTTGAGCCACGCAAGTTGCTCCCGGATTTCATCGGGGATAGTAAGCTGTCCTCTTTGTCGAATAGTTGCGGTTGCCCGAAGATCTCTGTGCATATAATCAGAATATCAGAAAATCAGAAAGTGTCAAGGAAGAGGTTAATTAGACGAACGGTTGTGGCAGGATTGCGGCCGGCCTGGAAAGGGGTCGCCGGGAGAGGGGGAAAGATGGTAATCTATTAAAGAGATGAAAACTGCCCCGGGAATTAGTCAAAGCGAGGCCGAGGCCCGCTTAAAACAATACGGCCCAAACGAAATTCCGGCGGTTCCGCCTCCCTCGCCACTTCAATTATTCACCAAACAGTTTTCCAGTCCGATGGTCCTTCTGCTTCTGGCCGCCGCGGGAGTGACTTTTGCTCTCCGGGATTGGCACGACGGCATCGTTATTCTTTTGGCGGCGGGAATTAACGGCGTGGTCGGGTTTTTCCAGGAAAGCAAGGCGAGCCGGGAGATCGAGGCGTTAAAAAAGATGCTGGTTGCCCGCGCAAAAGTCTATCGGGGCGGGGAAGTTAGAGAGCTGGAAGTGAGAGAAATTGTCCCGGGGGATGTGGTTGTTCTAGCCGCCGGAGAGAAAATTCCGGCCGACGGAAATTTAATCGAAGCTTACGGGCTGCAGGTTAGCGAGGCGATTTTAACCGGAGAGTCAGTGCCGGTGGAGAAAGGGGTTGAGGCTAAGGTCTTTATGGGCACCAGCGTGATGGTCGGGCGGGGGACAATGCTGGTGGGGCTAACCGGACTGGGCACTGAAATGGGGAAGGTGGCTGAGATGCTCAAGGAAACGAAAACGACCGCAACGCCACTGCAAAAAAAGATAACCCGCCTCGCCCGGGAACTAACAATAATATCGTTGGTCGTCTCATTAGTTGTTTTCGGGCTGTTATTCCTTAACGGGTGGGGATTGACGCAAAGTTTTACCGTCGCAGTGGCGATAGCGGTCGCGACCCTCCCGGAAGGACTCGCCGTTTCGCTAACTGTCGTTTTTGCGTTGGGGATGTCCCGGATTTTCCGCCGCCACGCTCTCGTCCGTTCCCTGTTAGCCGCGGAAACGCTGGGGTCGGTAACCGTCATCGCGACAGATAAGACGGGGACTTTAACGGAGGGGAAGATGAAGGTAACGGCGGTCGAAACGGACGATAAGCTGACTCTAATCACGGCGGCGGTGCTCTCCAATAACCTCTTAACTCCGACGGAGATTGCCGCGTGGGAGTGGGCGCAAAGCATCGGTGAGACTGATCCGCAAAAAATCTTCGAGGATAATCCGCGGCTGGCGGAAGTTCCGTTTTCGTCGGAGCAGAAGTATATGGCGACGTTGAATGAGGTGAAAACGGATGATCCTTCGACTTCGCTCAGGACAGGCTCCGGACAGAGGACGGATAAACAGATTACGATTTTCGTGAAGGGGGCGCCGGAAATAATTTTAAACTGGTGCAAGCTGTCAATTGATGAGCGGGGTGAGTGGGAAGAGAAGATCGGGAAACTTTCGCGGGAGGGGTTGAGGTTGCTGGGGTTTGCCGAAAAGAGTTTGGAACGGATTTCAAGCGCTTCGGCCTCACTCTCTCCTTATCCCGTCATTCTGGCAAGCGAGACACAAGCGCGTCCAGAATCAGATTCTGGAGTTCCTTCGGTCCCCAGAATGACGGAACGAGATGAGTATGAGACCTCGCTCACCGCCAACCTCGGAAGCGGGTTTAAGTTCTTAGGACTCTTGGGTCTAACCGATCCGGTCCGGCCGGAGGTCAAGGCGGCGCTTTCGGAGGTCGAACGGGCGGGGATAAAAACTTTAGTCCTCACCGGCGATTACCGCGAAACGGCGGAGGCGGTGATGCGGAAGATCGGTTGGGAGATTACGCCGGAACAGATAATGGAAGGACACGAGTTGGAAAAACTCGACCCGCTCCAACTGCAGGCGCACCTTGCCGGGGTGCGTCTGTTCGCCCGGATCACCCCGGCGGATAAATTAAAGCTGGTCGCGGCGCTGCAAGCGGGTGGGGAGGTGGTGGCGATGACGGGGGACGGGGTGAATGACGCGCCGGCGCTGAAGAAAGCGGATATCGGCGTAGTGGTCGAACCGGCGGCGGCGGTCGCTCGGGAGGTTGGGGATTTAATTCTTCTCGATTCAAACTTCGCCACTATCGTGGCGGCTGTTGAAGAGGGGCGGTCAATTTTCGCCAATAGCCGGAAAGTCATTCTTTACCTTTTTTCCAGTAGTGTTATTGAAGTTGTGGCGATAATCGGCTCGATCTTTCTGGGTCTTCCCCTGCCCTTAACTGCCGCCCAGATTCTTTGGATTAACTTGATTCACGATATTCTGCCCAGTCTTGCGCTAACTTTCGAACCGAAGGATCCGAACCTGTTACGGGACAAACCGCGTCGGGTTGAGGCCGGATTGATGAGTGGCCAGATGCGCTCCACCATTATCATGTTGAACGCGATTGTCCCCGCCGTTCTGCTCTTAACTCTTTGGCTTTATTACCGCCAGAGTTCCGATCTGCCCCTTGCCCAAAGCGCTGTATTTGCCCTCTTAACTCTGTGCGTTCTTTTTGGCGTGTTTTCGTTACGATCCTTAACCACACCGATTTGGAAGATGAATCCTTTCAGTAATCCGTATCTACTCGGCAGCGTCGTCTTCGGGTTGGCCGCTTTATTCACCGCCCTATACTTCCCGCCCCTGTCACTGTTTCTTGGCCTAAGACCCTTGACGGGTTTGTCGTGGGTTTACGTTTTTGGGATGTCCGTCTTAGTGATCGGCTTTATTGAAACTGCAAAGCTGCTCTTCCTCCGCCACGCGAAGAGGGATTAGTTGTTTCTCTTGGGTCGTGGTTTTTGTAAATAGTTAAACCGTTCAGGTTCGTCTCCAAAAGTACCCCTCCAGAGGCGGACAGGCGTGAGTCCGTGACCTCCTTTTGAAGATTTCGCCCAGTGCGGTTGGGAATATGGAAACCACATACCCTTCGAGTGTTTCCTAACGGATCTTAAAGCTTTTCCTCTTGATCAAGAGCAAAAGCTTTAATTGCTTAATTGCGTATACTCGTTTGGCTTCCGATCAGGGAATAAAGGTGAAAATAGGAGTTAACGAGCGCGGAAGGCTGCGATGGCAAGGGACAACTCCCGGAGTGGAAATGGGAGTCTAAGTAATATAAAAGAGAGTCGGGTAACGAAGGGACTCGTTACCCGCCTCATCGGATAAATTCAACTTGGTAGGTTCACTACTTGACCAGAGCTAAGGTGGAACAGACGCCCGTCATCCAAAACTTTGTACAGAAATTCCCAATCAACAGTGCTCTTGAATGGATCGTCGTCTATACTGGGATCTGTGTAAACGTACCTTGATTTCATAGCTCCACAGCTGTAGTGAACACGAGTTGGATGCCACCATCTCCCACCACCGGCATATTCTCTTTCGCTTTCGATACCCTCGAGTTCAATAGCAACTCGACGAACCGTCTGGGTACGCAGCAAAATCTCCTTCTCAAAGGTGATGGTGCGCGAAACCCTACGTACCTTCCACCCATCCCTAATCGCCCACCGACCAGTCCTAATGGACGTCGGGTCGATTGAGTTGAACCCAAAAAGATCGCCTTCGGCCCGGCAAATCTGCGCCAGAACCTCCAAAGCGAGCACCTCGCTGTTTGTCCAGTCAAAAGTGCGTTTCGTGAGTCTCATTTCTCCTCCTTGCCCTACCGGGCGGTTACGCTACTTAGGGTGCTAGGTTTTCCTAGAGAGGAACACCGCCGTAGCGGCCTTACCAACGAAAGAAACTGACTACTTATAGCATAGAACAAAAGGTTCAATTATTCAACCACGGCTGTCAACTTATAGTGATACCGCTCCGACCTTTGGTCATTGCCACCGCGTTTCCTATATGGGATGATAGATTTCAGCTATGCACAGTTTAAAAGGCCTGAAAGTCGGTATCGTTTGCCCGTTCTCCTTTTCTTATCCGGGGGGAGTGCAGGAGCATGTCCGCAGTCTTTACGCCTTCCTGAAGAAAAAAGGTTTACGGCCGAAGATTCTTCTTCCACGGCAAAAATCGCGCGAGAATTACGGGCCTGATACTTATCTTTTAGGCGGAAGTTTTACGCTGCCGGCTTTCGGTTCGAAAAGCTGTCTCAGTTTCGCGGACGGGGGCCAGATCCAGGCCCTTATCGAGCGGGAACATTTTGACCTTCTTCACTTCCACAACCCCTTTGCGCCTTTCCTTTCTCTCCAAATCCTTGATAGTTATTCCGGCATCAGCGTGGCTACGCTTCACGCCAGTATGCGGGGCGGGGATAGCGGGGTGGTGCCATTCTTGCTGGATTTTCTCAATCTAACAACGGGACCGAAAATCGCTAGGTACCTGGCCGTTTCCTCCGTGGCCCGGGAAGTTCTTTGGAAAAAGTATTGGGCCCGGACAACGATAATTCCCAACGGGGTGGACACCCGCCGCTTCCGTCCCAACGCGGCTCCGAGGGAAAAATTAAAGGATAAGTATCTTAACATTCTCTACGTCGGGAGGATTGACGAACGTAAAGGTTTAACTTATCTGCTGGACGCTTTTAAAAAAGTCCAGAACGAAACGGCAGTTCCTATCCGGCTTTTAATAGCCGGAACGGGGGAGCTAGAAAAACTGTGCCGGCAGAAAGTTAAAAAAGAAAAGATCCGCAACGCCGTCTTTTTAGGGTATATTAAAGAGGCGGAGCTGGCGAAGGTCTACGCCGAGGCGGATATTTTTTGCTCCCCGGCGATTTTCGGCGAGTCCTTTGGGGTGGTTTTACTGGAAGCGATGGCTTCGGGACTTCCAGTGGTGGCTTTCGCCAACGAGGGCTACCGGGAGGTTCTCACCGGGCCGGCCAGCCGTTTGGCAGTCAAAGTAAAAGACGTGAGTGCTCTTTGCGCCGCTTTGAAGGAGGTCGTGGAGAACGCGCCGTTACGCCAGGAACTTCGGGAGTGGGGACTCCGGGAAGTTCGGGAAAAATACAGCTGGGATAAAGTCGGGGAACAGGTGCTCGGAGTTTACCGGGAAGCTTTGGCGGGTGGAAAAAGATAGTAACGCTTGGGATATCTCCAACCGCCTCGGGCTCGACGCATCCGGCGTCCACTTTTTGGGCCCCTTCCCAAAAGAGTGTTCCGATGCGCCTGCGCCCTGCGGGTTTTCCGCCATTCGTGGTCTATTCGTGAGGAGGATTCGTGGCGTTTGTTCCTATAGAAACTATGACACAAATTTCAGACCAACAATTACCGGGGGTTGAACGCGGTTTTACGACCGTGGCCGGGGTTAAGACCCGTTATCTCGCTTATGGTTCGGGCGAGACGGTGCTTTTAATTCATGGCTGGATGGGCAGCAGCATCGACTTTCCCACTCTTTTCCCTTTCTTGGCGAAAAATTTCCGGGTGATCTCTTTTGACCTGCCCGGTTTCGGCGAATCCGGCCGGCTCTCGTCCTACACCATCCACGATTACGCCAACTTTGTGGCCGCTTTTGTTCGGGTTATGAATTTGGATAAATTTTATCTCGTCGGCAACTGCTTCGGCGCCTCCATCGCGCTGGATTACGTGATTAATGACCCCGATAGGGCCCAAAAGTTGGTGGCTTTCACGCCGATCTACGCCAAAGATGTTCTCCGCCGGGGTTTCCGAACTGTGGCCAGTTTAATGCGCCACCACTACTTTCGGATGGCTTTAGGCCGGTTTTTCCGCAGCGACCGACCGATGCGGTTTGCAATTTCGAAAGTTCTTGCCCACGCCCGGGGAGCGTACAAAGAAGACGCGATTACTAAAAAACGCCAGGTCTATCTTCCGGCCGCCGCCCAGTCGGCCTCCGACCTTTTAAAGATTGACCTGCGGGAGGGAATGAAGGGCATAAAAATACCCACGCTCGTGATCTTTTTTGAAAGAGACCATATTCTCATCCCCGACGCCGTGACCCACATCCGCCAATATATTCCCCAGGTGGAGTTCGTCGAAGCTTTCGGCAAGGGACACTTCGCTGATCCCGACTTAATGCTGCCGGAATACGAGAAGATTTTGGGGTTTCTTAATAGGAAATAACGCCACGAATTTTCTTCACGCCTGCCTGCGCAGGCAGGAATTGACCACTAATCGTATGTCCTATTTACCGGAAGGGGAAACCAACGTTATGATACTGGCTCATACCGAAGAAGACCGTTTTTCCCGCCGTCCAAAACCTTTACTTAGTGTGTCTTTTTTTACTGTTCGATCGCTCATTAAAAAAAGACAGTTATTAAGAGGGAGATGTGGGGTGGGGATACCAGAAGATAATTACTCGTAGGAAAGGGCTGGGACAAAGAAGCGTAACTCTGTTTCTACCGATCCTTCCGGTAAATCCGGGCCGAATACCCGACCGCGGCCAGCGAAGACATAAATTGGGAGGTAATAATCGCCGGCTGGCGAATCGGTAACGTTTTCGTTACGGTAGTAAGCCAAGGAGACACTAATGATGTCTAGAGACTCCAGTCGATTTTTTTGCCAATCGAGCTCGTGGTAAAACTGCAGGTCTTTCGGAAGATTGGTATTGGCTTTTATCATCCCGGAAATTGTTTTTCCGCTCAGGAGTTTTTCATAGGCGGACGCTCGGTCAATAATCGGGTAGAGGCTTTTTCGCTCATAGTCGATCTGTGTCAGAAACTCATCATAGCTGAGGCCAATGACGCGGTTCCTTTTGTCCAAAGCCAACCCGAGCCTGGACTCCTCGGGCCACAAATTAAAACTTCCGTCGATCACAGGCATCTCGTCAATAAAGCGGCGAATGTAAACAAGCTTTTCGAAACCGCCGAGGTAACGGTGCGTCATACCGACATCTTGCCTAGTTAAGACCTCAGTCCGAATAATGCCTGGTGGCCGGAGGCCGTATTCATCAAGAAATTTTTCGGCCGAAGCCGTCGCCCCCTCTTGATCGGCGGTAAATCCATCTTCTTTGTGGAGGCCTAGAGTACTGCGCCGGTACGGATTGCCGTTGAAAAGGCCGTTAGGGTCATCCACAAAAGACACTTCCAGTAGATCGTTATTTGCGCCAGGAACAAACGTCCCTTCAGCGACCCGATAATACAACGGCACCTCATTTATTATTTCGGTTTTAGGCTCCTTGCCGAATCCGGGAAATTTTTCGGTGAGTTCAACCGCGGCGGTGGCTTCGAGGTAATCTCTTTTAACCGCATAAACGGCCATTACTTTGGGGTCAGTGTTGTTGGCACTCTCCGAAGCGGTATCTTCGTAGGCCTGCGCTCCACGCAAAAGAAATTTAAGTAACGAGCGCGCGTCTAGCGTATTAAGGTTTTTGTAATTAGTTAAGGATACAAGGTTCCGGACACGATTTTTGTCGAGGGTTAGGTTTTTGAAAATTTGGCCGTCAAAGTTAGGCAGGGGCAGTTTTCCGAAACCCTTCTCGGAAACACTGCTATTTGCTTGTTGTCGCTTTATGGTCTCGGTAACTGGCTTCTCCAACAGCTTTTTAGATCCGATCTCTTGTGGTCTGGTTTTAAGAAGAAGCATCACCGCGGCTACCATAATAATAATTATGAAACTAACTAAAGAAAGAGCTCTCAGTGAACGTCTAGCCCCTGTTCCCTTCCAATCCTCTTTTGTTGAAACCATTGCTTCCTTGTTCAATAGCTGGGGTTCAGGGGATTGGTTCGCAATATTTGTGTCAGTATTGGATCGACTCACAACACCTCATTTTATCAGCCGCAACACCTACCGTCAAAAGTTAGTTCTTCGCTCAGTTATTTTTGCTATTTGAGGTTTGATTTTCGTTATTGTCGTTGACTGAAGTACCTGATTACCGCTAGGATGGAGTTGATGGAAAATAGACCCGAATTACCGCCGGTTAAAGAGTTATTTAAACAAGCTTGGGAGGCCTTAAAGGCCGGGATTAAACCGCTCTTTTTTCTTTACCTTTTTGTCATTGTAATTTACATCCTTGCGGGACTTATCATCGGCGCAATTTCTCTGCTCCTCGGATTTTCGGCGGGTGTTTTTTCCGGCGGTTTTAACCCGGGGCGTCTGTTCGATAACCCTCTTCTCTTAATTTTAGGTTTCCTGATTTTGGTAACCATTCTCCTTCTTGCAGTTCTGGTCGGTTCCTTAATGCCGGTGGGTTCCGTCCTGGTTCTCGATCAGCCCAGTTCCCCGTCTGATTTGAAGGACACTCTCCGTCGCAGTTTCCGACTCCTGGTTCCGCTCTCTTTCTCGTTGCTTTTAGGCGGCGTTTTGGCCTTCGGCGGTTTCTTCGTTTTTATTTTGCCGGCGATTATTTTTCAGTTCTTTTTCTTATTCACCACTTACGAAGTGGTCTTAGGGGGCCGGCGCTACGGCGCGGCTCTCCGGCGGAGTTTTTATCTGGTGAGTACGCATTATCGGAGTATCCTATTGCGCCTCTTTATTTTTTGGCTGCCTTATTTTGTTGTGGATGTTTTACTTCCCAATTTACTTCGCCGGATTGAGCCGCGGAAGGGGATATTGTTTCCTTTATCTTGAGCATCGGACTGAGCTGGTACGGAATTGCTTATATGCTGACCCTTTATAAGCAGGTCCGCGCAGCCAGCGAGCCGGATAAAGAAAGGCGCCTTTTCTGGCTGGGGGTGGTCTCTCTGCTGGGAGGAATTATTTTCGCGGTGCTTGCGGTGTGGGCCGCTCAATTTATAGCTTCCGGCGCGGCCAATCAAACTATAACCCAGATACTAAACGATATTGGTCAGTTTTAGTCGGAAACACCCTCCTAACTGTTCTGTCCTACACTCCTTCCTCCCAGCCGGGATCAATATTAGTCTAGATTCCCTCCACCTTTTTCTTATTTCAAGTTAAAGCTTTTTCATCCGATCGGGAGTAAAAGCTTTAACTTCATTCCTACGGTAGTACTAACCACTCTAACCAACATAAACCCTAGAGTATTTGACAGTAGGCCGTTTTGGTGGTATAATAATAGAGTCCTGAATCCGCAGCGGAAACGCACCACCGAACAGTTAAGA
>ERZ1292633.3290-Hain-H41-02um-R1-3290-length-15864-cov-6_pt1 | contig 15864 bp, 6 predicted proteins | sample MGYA00564406_ERZ1292633 | MGnify/ENA primary metagenome ERZ1292633 (study PRJEB36523, sample SAMEA6512639) | groundwater metagenome | collected 2019-01-08 | study: AquaDiva: Metagenomics assemblies of 32 groundwater samples | reverse complement strand
GAGCGTGCTGAAGATGAAGGCTTTCGCGTCCCGGCTGGCCACCAAGAAGCATTAAGAGAGCTGCGCGAAGTGGATGGAGGAGGCAGCCTATCCTGGCGTGTGGTTTTTTTCTCTCTTTTTTTCGCGCGTGGAATGAACGAGCGGCGGCTTAACAGTGTTCGTCCCGGCAACTCTCGTTGCGCCCGACCACCACTGCATTGTGAGCGGGTGCTGGGGGCAGCTACACATGGGAAAGGAAAATACTGAGGGGCGCGGCAGCTCTGATTCAGCAAATTGTGTGTGTCTAACTTCGACAGACGGGGGGGGGAGATCATCCTGGGAGCACGGCGTTTGCTTCCGTACGACTAGGCGCTCACATCGTGGGCCCTTGTCGTGCATTCTCCTTCGATCACTCTCATTTTTGTTTCTCCTCCCCGCTGCGCACGTGACGGCAGCAGCGATCGCGCGAGTGTCCCCAGGCAACGTGTCATGTTAGGGTAGGAAGAGGCTCGATTATGAGCCCCTGGGTATCGGGAACAAACACAATTGTGGGGTCATGCGGGGGGGGAGAAAGCAACGACACCCATTTTCAACCTCTCCTCTCTCAACTAAATCACCGTCGAGGAACGTTGAAAACATGGCCGACAAAGAGTACAAACGCTCGCGTTTTGCCGGGATGCCTGGCTCTGTCGCGGCGATCCGGGTCGACTACGCTCGGCGACTGACCGCCTTCGACCCGCCTGCCGCCGACAGTCACGTCGCCCAAATCAAACGAGAGACGAGACGGTGGAAGGCCGGCCACCGGCTCGGCGACAAGCTGGACTGGAACGGCGCGGGGCCCGATGAACGTGATCGCTTGTTCCCCGTGCGTCCGCTGATGCACCAGCTTTCCGAGTTCCAAGCCGTCAAGCTACACTACAACTTCCGGAGCGCGACGCTGCCGCAAATCAACCACCAGACCGTGTTCATGCCGAAGCCATCGAAGTTGCAGGTGGATCGGCGAATCTTTCTCTCACCAGAGGAAAAGGCGAAGCTCGTGGATCGTTGTCCCGCGACCGTGAGCTCCATGTGCCTTTTCGAGATGAAGAACGACCCCTCGCAGTTGCCGAGCGCCGTGAAGGAGGTAGGCTGGAACAGTTCCACCGAGATGGAGAAAGATCGGGCGTCGCTCTGGGCCCGCGGAGCCGCGGCTGCCTCTGCTCCGCCTGCGGGCGCCAGCCGAACTGGCGGCCGCGGAGGCGCGTCCACATCCGCTCCAGTCGAAGCGGGAGGTGAGCACCATCAGTCGTTTGCCGGTGGCAATACGTTTTTGGCGTTGAACAAAACCAAAGGCGTCTTGAACTATGACCGTTATGTGCCCCCGAAGCAGCGAGTCGAGGATATGAATGCGCTCATCCGGGAGCGCAAGCTGGCACAGCGGGAGCATCAGCAGGGCGGCAGCAGCGGAAACGAGCCGGGATCGGGCACCTACGTGTACAAAATGTCGAACATTGACGAGTGGCTGCGAGTGCCCCCAGAGGTAGAAGCGTTTCAGGCTAGAAAAGCGGCAGCCACGACCGCCGCACCACCCGCCCCGGCAGCCGCGGCTGCCGGAGGGGCTGCGACCAGTCGCACGTTACCCACGGGAAACGACGTGAGCGGGAGCAACTGATGTCCTCTGCGTAGGTGTCGTCCTGCGCGCATTGGCGGGGACGCGTGTGTTCGTGTGAAGGAACTCCGCACGAGTTCCCCAGTACCGCGCTCCATACGCCTCAGTTGTGTCTCGGAGACACACACACGGTTTCAATTTTGTGTTCCCCATTTTACTGTGTACATGTGTGTACCCAGGTCCCTGCAATTTGCTCGCATTTTGCCAGGTCGCGCTGACATCACTACAACTTTGCCAAGTGGTTGATTCCTGCGTGCGTGCGTGTTTTTTGCAATTAGTGTTGTCTGTCCTTCATTAACATCGACATGGCCAGCATCACCACCGGTCCGAAGGGCGGCCCGCCTCAACTCGCGGAAAGCACCACCCACCGTAAAGGGCGGCATCCATCGCCGCCAGCGATTCTGTTTTGCCATCCCTCCCAGCAGCCGCCTTCACCGCCCCCGTCGTCCACACATCGCGTGGATCGACCGACCCACCAGCCATCCTCCGGTACGGCGGCGTCGTCCCCAACCCGCGCGTCACAAGGGCCTGGCGTGACGCCGCACGACAGCGAGGCGGTCGTGGCGCAGCGCACCGAAGACTACAAGCAGGCGATGAGCAGCATGCTCGAGCGAATCTCGCGATCCCATGGGCTCGTCCGTCGCGCCGAACACATTTCAGAATCGCTATTGTCTTCATTGAGGACCACCCGGCTGCGCATCACGGGTGCGGAAGACGCGCCGCGGTGCAGTGACGTCGCGGGTGTCGTGTCGTCGATGCTGGAGGCATCCCAACGCGCGATCGACGACGCAGCAAGCCCGCGGCTTCGCTCCGAGCGTCGAATGCATCGCCCCACGTTGGAGGGGGGTAACCTCGGAGACTCGCCGCCCTCAGAACGGAACGTCGTCGCGCATGAAGTCAAGTCTTCATCATCTCCTCGCCGCTCGGCTCTCAAAACGAGTGCGCCATCGTCCACGCTGTTGGTGACCCGCAGCGCGCGTCACCCGCAAAATGACAAAATAAAGTCATCTGGCGATGCCAACCCAAAAAAGAACCGCGACCCGGTGGACGCTCCCCTGCCGGCGGGCCAGCCCCCTCGCGGGGATGCAGAACATACGACGCTGCAGGCGCCTGCAACATCCGTGGCTGTGATGCTGCCTGACGGCTACGTGGAAGGCTACTTTGACGGAGACCCTAACGATGACCCCGAGGACGCGGATGTCTTCGACGACGCGCAACCAAGTGACGAAACCGCGCCGATGGTTGGGGGGTCCCATTCCAAGACGTCGTCAAGTTATGCGTCGAGCGCCGTAAAACTAGCGCTCAAAGAAAGTCGCTGGATCGCTGAGCTCATGGCCGGCGAACGTGACTTCACGTTGAACGGTTATCGGAACGGGTCGCGCCCGACACTGGCGAGCCACCGCGACCTCAACGCCGCCACCGGTAGCCCGACCGACCGGGGAGCTGCCGCCGGTGGGATGTGCCGAGTGTCACGATGGATCGGGCCGCCCGCATCGGAGGACCAGGATAACGACTTCACGACCACGCGCATCGTCACGACGAGGGGAGTGCCGGCGACTCTCGCAGGCGCTCCACCTCCGCGCAGTTCATCACCGGCGACGACCTTCACCGGCATTACCGTGACCGCTGCCGTCGCATGTCAAACCAGTGCGCTCTTTTCCACGGAGGGACTTGAGCGGGACGTCGTACGACTCATCGTCTCGGCGTGGCGGGCGGTCGAGCGGCGTCTGGATGACGCCGAGCAGAAGGTGTACGCCACCTGCGCCAAGCTGATCGAAGAGAACGAAGCCGTCAAAGTATGGGCCAGACGGACGGCCACGGCCATTGAAAAACAGCTTCAAGCCAAGCGCGTCACGCTTCCGCGACTGCCCAGGTTTCTGGAGCTCGAACGCAGCCTGGCCGAGGACCGCCGCCTTGATGACATCGAGCTGCACCATTTTCAGCGACAGACGAAGCGCGTGGAAACGAAGCTGATGGACGCGCACTGCCGCTTGGACGCCAACCGGGCACTATTGACCAAGGATGCGATTAACGCACATAAGGGCTGCGCCGACGTCGCCGTTGCGACCGTCAACCCGGCCATGCGGTCGGTGTTGTCACAGACAAACGCGGTGCAGCAGGATGACCTCGCCCGGTTGGCCAAGGAGCTGCATGCGGAGGTGGAAGGTGTGATCGCCAACGTTCAATCTTACTCGAACATGCTGTGGGGTTGGCAATGCGGCACGAGAGCATCCGCTGGTACGGGTGACGCGCTGACGGAAAGTGCCGTGAAGTCCGTCGCGTGTTCTGTTAACTTATCTGCGTCCATGCGGTCCGCAATGGCGGTTCAGCCCGTGACGCAGCGAGAAGTGGCGGACATGATGCGGAGCGACATCAAGCAGCTGTTGCTACTCGCCGACAGCGTCAAAAAGAATCCGCTGGCTTACGATGTGGGCAAGCGCCCAGCCCTGTTCGATGCCCGATGTGGTCTCGACGCGAGCGCGGGCGTTCCGCGTGACGCTGACATCATGACCGATCCTGTCGTGGTGCGTCGAATGAGTTTGAAGCTGTATCCGGTTGAGACACAGTGCGACGCCGTGCTGTGCGTGGACAAAGGCGTCGGGGAGCACAGCGACGATTCTCCCTTGCCTCCTCCTCCGGCACCGGACGAAACCCCGGCGAAGCCGTCCAGCAAGCCAATAGCACAAGAAGTTCACCCGGTGCTGCCATCGCGTCAAACGTCCACCGCCACAACCCAAACGGACGTTTCGTCCACGTCATCCGACGCTCGAGATGGCCACGCCGCCAAGAACGTCGTCACGGCAACGAAGGACGCTGCATGTGGTGATGGGCAACCCTGGATCGCTGCTCTGATCATGTTGGGAGAGGCGGAAAGGGATTTGCGCTGTGAGATCGAAATCGCGTGCTGGACCGAGCTCTGCGACATCGCACGGCCCTTTAACCAGAGCAGTCGCCGCGTCACGCCAGCAATGTCAACCACATCCTCCCGAGACGCGAGTGCGGAAATTCGGCCGGTGAACGTCGACGCTGGCGTTGACGCTCCTGACTCGATGGACGCCATGCGGCCCACCGAATTCCAAAATTCAATTCCACCACCATCGGCATCCAGCAATCCTCCACCGGTCGAACGTCCTGTCCTCGAGGCAGTCGCCGTCTCGCGCGTCGGCGTGCTTTGCTCGGCAGATGTCGCGATCGATGCGGGCCAGTTTGTGACGGAGATGCCTTCAGCATCCCCGCCGCTGCATGCGGCTTCATCAGCTCTCCCCACACCGCTGGAACCACCGTCGGTGTCGGCAACGAGGGGGACGACTCCCGACAAAACGGTGGCCGTCTCGCAAGGAACTTCGCGGCTCCCCGATGTACAGGAGGTAGGCCCGTCGCTCGAGGAACTCATTGCGAGGCTCTCCGAAGCTGAGGTGCTGGGTCGTGAATTATGGATTTTGAACGAGCGCCTCGAAATTCGTTCCGTGTTCACGCGTGCATTGGAACGATTCCCATCTGAGCCGCACGGCGCCGACCGCCAGCCGCAGAAGGCCGTGAACGACGCCGTGCAGCATCCCGACCAGGGATTTGCCGTCGTATTCCGCAAGGACGGCACCACGCAATCGATCGGAGGGAACGACATCCTGCAAGTTATCGACGACGTTTGGCCGCTAAACGTCGTCAACGAGTGGATTGAGTTTGCCGTACAGCATTCGCTTTCGTGGTTGGATGCGACCCTTGCCCTGGTTCGTGAGGAGGCCGGTCACACTGACATACGGTCAGCCGTCATTCAGTCGCCCGCGCTGATGAAGCCGCCGCCGCCAGGGGACAGGGGTGCCGCGCCTTCCGCGATGGGAATGCACGTGGCTGTGAGCGCGCGGCCGGACACAGTCAGCGCCGGTACGTCACCTGGGGGTTTCCCTCTACAGCCTACAAAACAACTTGAAAACGAGGAAGTGGTGCGAAGCGAGAAAATATCACAGCACCAGGTATCCACGAAGAAACCAGCAACGCAGCACGTTGCCACGAACATCCCAGACCGTTGTGGCGCCGACGACGACGACGACGCCGATTTTCTCGTTGATCGAGCCATGAATGCCCCTGAAGTGCCTGTCACCCATCAGCACTTTGCTCAGCAGCATGGACACGATACCGTCCTTCGCATGGCAGATTTTTCAGCCCAGGCCCGCCCCAGTCACGCCGACGTCCGGATTCAATGTAACTATCAAGTGGGGCAGCGCACAAGAGCCACCGAAATGAGCGCGGAGGATTGGCAACAAGCGCGGGAGCGAGCCCTTGCGATCGTGCATCAGGGCGTACAGGTTTGCTGTGATGCCAACGTTGTCGCGAACGTCCCACCCGCAGCAGCAGGCGACGGAGGTGACGGAGGCGTCGATGAGGGAACGCAAGTGGCCTTCGGATGCGAACGCTGCGAGCGGCGCGGCCTCTTGCCACGTGGCGGCGGAGTGGGTCCCTCCGCGTCGGTTTTTGGTGCATCCTCCCTCCCGTCCATGTCGCCGCCGCCGCTTCCTCTGTCGCTGGGAGGAAGCGGGGATCCGTCGCGGCAGGATTTACTCTCCAGCGGCTACGCAAGAACGGGCGGCCTTGGCATGACAAGTCGTTCCACGGTGTCATGCTTTTCTAAAGAAGGCAGCAGCGATGCGGGTCAGGCGGGGGGCTTTGACGAGTTGGACAGCGACGGGGGCGGTCGCGCAACATCGACAATCCCAGACCCGATTACGATGGCCCAGCTCGCCAGCAGGCTGAGTCACGGAGAATGGGTGGTGGTCGCCGCTGCCCCACCCTCGTCGGCGGGCGCGGGGTCGTCGTTGGAAAGGGTCGTGGTGCTGTCGTCCGGTGGTGGGACGAGAGCGCCCGATCTCCGGGAGGACAAGAGCACGAACCACAAGGCAACTCGCAACGACGACGATGAGTCCTCCGCTCATCACGCCGTCTCATCGGATCATCCCGACCCCACGTCAACTCGGCATTGGCATCAAAGCAGTCTGCCGACCATCGTCGATGTCGGGGCGCCGCGCCATGCGGCCGTCTCACCTCCTGCCACGGGGTCGTCGTCCGCGGGAGGGCACAGTAGCAGTTCGCGACCACACCGATCGCTGTTCAATCTCACTGGAACCGCCGCGGGTCTGAAGAAGCAGCTGACGGATGAGGACACCGCCCTCCTCCTCGGACAGCAGCAGGTCACATCTACAGCTGGGGCGCCGGCGTCTCAAGCCGACCTTGTGCTCCCCCCGTCCGTTGAGCGGTCCGTCCCGCCGGCCTCCGCGACACCGTCCCTGCTGGAATTCAAGAACGAAGCTCGCGACGTGTTACGTTTGCTCCAGCAACGTCGTGCGTTTCTCGTGGGTCAGGACGATGATGCCGCCTCGCCCGGCCAACTCCCGACCCCCGAAACGCTGCCCCAGGTTTCAACACCAGTCGAGAGCCGCGAAACCAGCGAATCGGGTCCACAGTCGCTGGGTGACGTCGCGCCAGTTCCGACCGAGGAGGTACGCTCGTTCGGTCAGCGCATCGTCGTCGGCCGGCGCGACTCACACGGCAGCGTGGCAGCCCCCGTCGTCGGCGCTGCTTCGAGCGACCTCCCCCCGAGCGGCACGGAAGCGGACTTCATCCTGATCCGAGCCCAAGCCGCACTGCAGTCGGCGTCCGACGACGCGCTGTGGCTTCCACCCGTTCGCGCGCCTCCTCCTGCACAGCGCATCGCAATCGGCATGTTGAGGGCCCTTCCACATGGTCGCGTACTGAAGCAGCCGCGGAGCAAACAGGTCGGTGCTCTAGGACCACACACGCGACGATTTTCCTCACCGCTGTCTCCCGATCCTGTGTCGAAGGGACCGGTGCGACGCGTCGTGTCGACTACGACGTCCGCAACGCTTTCCGCTCAAACGCCGCCCGATGAAGGTGCACGAAAGCGCGATGCTCGCGACGTCACCGTGCGCGAAGAAGGGTTTGTGGACGACGCGGATAGCTGCGACGACGGGGATGCGATCGATCCCACGTTGGCGGCCCGCGCCGCCGCGGAGGAAGCTATGGCCAAACTGCACGCCACGTCGGTTGGCGGAGACTTTGTGCACCGCGTGGCAAACGACCATCGACGCTTGTTGGCTTCCGAGCAGCGGCAACTGAGCCCTTCTCGAAACGCCACTGATGTGACCGACGAAGAAAGTTCACCGCTATTTTCGGGCACCTCCGGTCACCTCGTAGGACAAGGCCGCTCCATCGATCGCCTGCTGCTGCCGCGTCTGTCGCCCGTTGTGTCCGCGGCGTCGCCACAACTCGCGGAGGCGCGTATGCCCACCTCGTACGACCTGCCGCAGCAAGCGGCGTCTGCGGTGCTGGTTGATGGTTCCTTTGACAAGTGGAAGGATTCGGCTCCGCAATCCAATCTGTTTGGTGACTGGAAGCACGGGGCGTGGACAAGGTCCGCGTACGCGACCGACAACTTAAAGCCGGAGATCGCGGGCCGCATCAAGACCAAGCAGTTCGATATGCAGTTGTCGTCGGAGGCCGGGCAGCCCACGGCCAGTGCCACCCCCCCGGTGCCGCTCGGCGTGCCACATGTCGTCGCGGGCGTCACGCCGTTGCCGATGGTGGGTGCCATCAAAGGAAGCGCGCATCCCGTTCTGTCGGCAGCAGCGGCGGCGTCGCCGAGCGACGACGTGGTTCGCTGGCGAGGCGGAGGGGTGGGCGGCTCGTTGTCGATCGTGATGCGCAGCCAGCACCACGCAAAGCTCACGACGCCCGAGAACGACGTCACGGCGACGCGGAAGCGAACTCAAGCCGTGACGTACAGTAACATCCCCCTGTGACCACGGAAGGCGTTTGCCTGCTCACCCCTCGCCTCCCTTCAAGTCAGTTACTTTCCCCCCTCAGTATGAATCCAATGATGGGGGTGGGGCAATCGTTGGCGGGGGGGGTCGATCATGTGCATTTCCTGTAGGTGTAGTAGTACACGGCTGATTTCAGAAAAAAGTTTACGGTGTAATTGAATCAACGAAAATATATGCTCGCGTCTCCCCTCAAGCCTGCATCAACGAAAACAATTGGGGTTTTTTTTTTGGTGGGGCGTGTGGGGGTTGACCTTCTCGTCCAGATCGCCCTCCGCTCATTCTCTGTGCCCTCCGGCCGTGATGGGCGGTCGGTTGCAGGCCTCCCTATGCGCCTTCTCCACCATGCAGCTGGGCGAGTTGCTGCTATACCTGCCGATTCTGTCGTCGCTCCTCGAGCAGCAGCGGTTCGAGTTTGCCAAAGACTTTCACAGGTTTTTCTTCCAAGCGTCGCAATCCCGGTCAACCCCGTGGATGACGCTGCACGTCGGGCTCATCGGCGTGATCGGGCTGTTGCACGTGTCCTGCGTTGGTAGGGGCTTCTTGTTCCCTGGACGAAGGCGCTCGCCATCCCCTGCTGCCGGCCGCTGGTGGTCTCTTGCCGCGTTGACGGCCTGGGTGGTAATGATGGGCTGGGCGATGCAAAAAGTGCCAGTGATCGAGTCGTTTTGGCACGTCGAGCCGAGCGCGGTGCCCCCGTTGCTGCATTGGATCATGTGGCACGGCAAGGTCCAGCTCGCGCTAGAGTCGACCGCCGTGGCCCTGAGTGCCCTCGCCTGGAAGGCGTCCGTGGCCCCTTGAAAAAAACGTAGGCGTTCGATTGAGGGAGGGGTTCCGTTGGGGGGAACGGGAGCGAAGGGGTCCGCGATATGACGATCGGGCGAAGTGGATTGTTTGAGTTATATTTGCCGACTTTTTGAGATCGCTACGACGTAAAGAATGGCGACCAGTCCGGCGAAGCGAAGTCGATCGCCGGTCGCCGCCACCGCCGCCCCACCTGGCGTCGTGGACTCGCCCGGGGACCCTCACATGGTGAACGTTACTGACCACCCGCAACAAGAAGCTGCCTTCGTGACCACCTGGAGGGCCTTGGCGGCCGAGTTGGTCTCATCGCCACAGCCTCCCGAATGTACCGCCGCGTCCGGCTCTGCTGGCGAGCAGTTGTTGTTTCGCACCCGGTTGGAGAATGCGGTTGACTTGCTGCTGCTGTCGTGTCGCATTCGCGCGATTCACAGAGCGACGAGGAAAGTCACGCTGTTCCGGATGTGCGAAGTGGAAATTTACGCAAACGCTAGCAAGGTGCACGAGGACACGTTCACACACGGGGACCCACAGCAGGAAACGGTCGGCACGTGGTACTTCCACAAGAAGGGGGGGACCTTCAAAAGTGGGAGCTTCAAGGGACTGGATGTGACGTTTGGCGCTCCGAAGCTCCCCGTAGGCTTCCTAATTCGCTCGGTGCTGCCGTTGAAGTCGCCAGACGCCAGTGACACGGCGACCCTTCGAAAGGAAGACCTCGTTGAAGGTCCGAGTTTGGTGGTGGACACGCTCCTAGCCGCGCTTGGCGTTAGCAGCATCCTCGACCTGGTAGGGGGACGCGACGCGTGCTTGCCGATCCATCATCCGATGTTCAGTCTGGAACGGGCATCGGCAAGTGTGAAGGGAGGTGTTGTGAAAACAGACGAGGTCGACCACGCGCCCGCTCGGCCAGGGATGACCATGTGCGTGGGTTGCGGGCCACGAGTCGGCTTGGTACCTCGAACCACTAAGGACCTGCTTTTCGCTGGGCGATACTATCGCCGTTATCTTCGCCTTCCCAGTCGAGCGCAAGCGTCGAGTGCTTCAAAAGGGAACGGCAGTGGCGTCTTGATGTGTCCGTTAGCCAAACTGCGTGCAGGGATTGTCAGCGCGTGCTTGCTTCCCTGCCTACCCCTTCCACCACCCTCACCAGAGGCAGCCACCGGTTCAAGCCCGGCCTCAATACAGTCAAGGCGAGACGGCATCCTCCAAGACGTGGCGGCGGCGACGGGCGCCACGGCTCGACTCGTCGCGGACGTGGACGCGACGTCAAAGTTGGCCGCCGGGGTGGCAGTCGGAACTGACGCGGCCGCGGAACTGGCTTTTCTGAAGGAACACGTATTGGGTCAGGACGTCACCAAGACGACGGTGATCGCTGCCTTGGTCGGTTTCTGTCACACGAAGGGATGGTCGTGAGCAGTCGTGGTGCTTTCTGAGTGCGATCGTTTTGTTTGAAATGCGTTCATGGCTGGCTTTTAGTGTGCCTCACCCCTCCACACCCCTCAGCAAGAAAACGACGAAGGTGCACCACCATTGCGCCGATCCATCGTGGGCGTCGGCACGCTCCTACCTGCCCGGTGTACCGGGCACGCGCTGCTGCCGCCGTCGCCGTCGCCATCCCTATGTCTGGGTGCCACGACGAGTCCGTCCCCGGACGGAGCGTTCCACAACGGCTGGAACGATCTCTTCCCTCCGGCGGCAGTGACGACCGCAGCCACCCGACAGGCGTCATTTCTGATCCCCGAGAGGAACGCCGCGATGTAATCCGCGAGCCACACAGTCCGGCGACGGACAACGTCCGCGACGACGACGACGCGTCAGACGACGCCGAGGACGACGGCACCCTCCTCAACGCGGTGTGCAACTGTTGCGAGGAAGTCTGTGGCAACGGCAATGACGACGACGAAGGCGACGAAACCGTCGGCGATGCGGGGGACTTTCGTCGTCGACGGCCGCGACGAGGATCGGCCCAGGGGGGGACGATCGACGTCGCCGTATCGGGCGAACCACCTTCCCCCCTTCCTCTGGCCCGCCGAGGCCGCAATCCGCTGCAACGCATGCGCATTCGGCGCGCGCAGCTGAGCCTGCTCCTTCCCGCCTGGTGCCCGTCGTGGCTCGTGACGGGCCTCACCATGGTGCCGCTCTTCACGGAGCTGTGTGGGGAATTCGGCTACCGCGCCATTGGCATCTTCGCCGCGGTTTACTTCCTCGTCAAAGGGATCATGGTGCACATCGTCGGCGCCGTGCAGCTGCCGCTCTACAAAGACGTCTTCCTCGTCGACAACATCGCCTACCAGCGGCTGAGCAGCGTGACGCTCACCGCGTGGGGCGTTAAGCCGGCGATTGGATTGATTAGCGACGCCTTCCCGATCTGGGGGTACCACAAAAAGTACTACATGCTCGCGTCGTGTGTTGTTTGCGTGGTCTGCATCATCGCGGTCTTGTTCCTTCCGTCCACCCCGTCGGGTGGCACGATGGCGGCGGTGGCGCTCTTCTTGGTCAACCTGGGCATGGCCGCCGTCGACTTGCTGGCAGAGGGGACGTACTCCCGCCTCCTGCGTTCCAACCGGCGGGTCGGCCCGGCGTTGGTCTCCTTTGTGTGGGGCTGTGCGATGGCGGGCGGCACCGTGGCGGCCACCTTCGAGGGCCCACTCGCTGACGCCGGCGCGCCTCGGCTGGCACTCCTGCTCGCCGCCCCCATCGCCGCGATTACCGCGGTGCCGATATTTTACAACTGGCTGGGCGAGGCCAGGGCGACGTGGACCAACGTCCCTTCCACCAGCGGAGGTGCGACCCCGTTGCATTCGGTCGTACCCCGCGGCGAGGCGGAGGACGTGACGGAGAGGTCCGGCCCGACCGACGATCACGCACTCAAGGACGCACACGACGACGACGGTGACGGAGAGGATGATGGTCTCGCCCCGGTGCTCGTCAAGAAGTCTCTCCAAGTGCCATGCTTCCGCAACGTCAGTTTATCGCTGTACATTAACCCAAAGGTGCTTCGCAACTGGAAGGTGGCCGCCTACGGGTTGGGCGTTGCCCTGGGCGCCGTGGTGCTCGCGTTCACAGGGACGTATTCCAGCGGTGTGATGCCGCAGTTGGTGACGGGGAGCACGGTGACAGTCACCCTGGCGGCGTTGAGCTTTGTCGCGCTGCCCACCCCGATCGCCAAGGCGAACGTCTTTATGTTTCTCAAGGAGCTCTGTTACGTTCAAATCCCTGGCGTTTTGGACTACTTCTACACGACCGACGACGCTTGTCTCCCAGGCGGCCCACACTTCTCCTATTCTTACTATCAAACCTTCACGGGCATCGTCGGGTATGTGGCAGGCGGGCTTGGCGTCGCGGCGTTCAACATGTGGCTTTCGGACAAGTCGCTACGCAGCGTCTTCTGGAGTACCACCGCGCTCAAGATCCTAGCCTCGCTATTCGACCTCATCATGGTTGCCCGTTGGAACATAACCGTGCTCGCCATCCCCGACTACGCCATGTTCATGCTGGGCGACGCGGTCGTCGGACAGGTGTGCTCCATGTTGGACTTCATGCCGGCCGTGATTTTGATCAGTCGTATGTGTCCGAGGGGCATGGAGGCGACGGTGTATGCCGTGCTAGCCGGCTTCAGCAACTTCGGACAGACGATGAGCCGCATTCTGGGCCTCATGCTCACGCAGTCGCTTGGAGTCGTGGCCGACGTCACGCAACCGGCCGCTTCGACGAGTGTGCCCGGCGATGGGATCCCAGCGCTGACGACACTGCCACCACCGCCCGGAAAGTGTGACTGGACGAACGCCCCTTTGCTGATATTTATCTGTCATTGTTTGATGCCGCTGCTCGTGTTTCCCCTCGCTGTCTTCCTGGTGCCCAACATGCGTGCCAACGACGATCAGGAAGGCGATGCCGCAAGAGGGACGAAACCTAGGGCGACGAGTCTTGTCCCTGAAGCTGCGGTCGCCGTGTCCGTTTCCGCTGGTCAACGTTGACCGTTGTTGGCAGGCCGCACCGCGCATTCACAGCGGTGAGGGTCAGACGGAGAAGTATCGTATCGGATGACCATCCGCTGACTCTTTTCTCGAATGATTTGTTGTCGTCGTGTGACTTGCGAAATGACACCCGGTTAAGGTTGTCGCTACGCCAGAGTCAAGAGAACCTATGGCTGAGCTGGTGGGGGGTGGATGTTTCGGTTTTCCCACTCATTTCATTTTTCAAACTAAGCGACGACATCGGCGTCTCTCCTCGGCGAAGGCATTTTTTCCTTCTCTTTCCCAACCAGTTTCCACCCCCCTATTTGCACGATGGCGGCGGCTGCCAGCACCGGCCACAAGCGACAGCGAGACGCATGGAGAGACGTGGTGGATCGCATCGTCGCAGCGCCGCCGCCCGCCACCGTATCACTGGCCGACTGGAGTTTGGATCGAGCGTTGCCTGCGATACCGGACGAGGCGATGTCATGGGTGATGCTGCGCAAAGAACAAGCCGCGGAGGAGCAACGCCAGCCTGGTGCCACACGATTCGCGCCACAAGTGCCCTTCGCCGAAGCCTGTCACGCCCAGCCGGCGCTGCCGCATTCAACGGACGCGTTCGTGAAAGACGCGCTGTCGCAACGCGACGTTCCTCCCACTGCCTCTGGACCTGATTTCGCAAAGCTGTGTGGCCTGGTACCATCGGCAGCGATAAAGAAAGAGTCCGATGCGGCGGCCGCAGCTCCTCGCGCGGGAATGCGTGTCCTGGCCTCCCCGGGACCGAACATCTCGGAGGCCAAAGTCGCCAATTTTATGCCCATCATCCTCGTGCCTCGCTCACCCGAGAGCATTGTTCAATTGCACAACGTGGCCGCCTGGCTCGAATCCGGACTGTACGAAAGTGGTAGTGAGCAGTGGGTAACGGCGGCCAACCCACTTGGCGAAAGCAATCGTCGGGGACGGCCCGCCGTCGACGCAACGGCGACCGCGTCGGGAGTCGCGCCGACGGCATCCTCGTCGCTACTCTATCTAAGCGGAGGGACCGTGCGCGTTTCTCCGGGTAAAATGCTTCCCAGTCGAAGCAGCTTCCCCGTCAAGTTTAACCACTTTCGCGTTCTCGACGACCCAGCCGCCGTCGACAACTGGGACCACGTGTGCGCATGCTTTGTGCTCGGAAAGGAGTGGCAGTTCGACGGATGGTTCAACGGCCAGGCGGACAAGACGCGCATTGGCACCTTGTTCTCCAACGTCCGTGGCTTTTTCCCCTATTTTGAGGAAGAGCGCGTCCCGGATGAACTGCGGAAGTGGAACGTTGTAGGATTGCAGCTGAGTTATCGACGGACCAAGGGCTTCACCGCTGTGAAGGCGGCGGCCATGTTCTGGGAAGAGCTGTACAAATTCCTCTCCACGAATAAGGCGTTCAGGTGCTACACCAAGGCTCCTCCCACCACGACGTTGGCCGAATGACGCGCAGGGCGAGAGACAGAGAGAGCGACTGGTGAGAGAGAGAGAGAGGCGACGGGTGGATCGTCTTTTTCTCTCGTCGACAGAGTCTCACCTGGGCGCCGCTCCCTTCCCCGAACGCATTGACTCACGCATGGATGTCTCATTCGGCACTCGTTGCGGTGGTATGCGAGGAGCAGAGGGTGTGTCCCCCTCCCACCACTCCACCACCACCGCTCCGCGCGGTATCCTTCTCTCCCATGAGCACGCCGTCGGCTGTGTCACGAGGGGGCGCGAGACCCATGCTTCCCCCAGCGAGGGGAAGCGCAGATCGTTTAGTGATTGCGGCGGGCTCAGCCGCGAAGACATTCATCGCGCAGGGGGGCGCATCCGATGGCCGACGAGAAACACCTCCACCGCATCCCTCGGCACAGGCCGAAGTGATCTCCGGCCGCAGAAGCTTGCCGCCTCGAGTGAACGCTCACCTCGCTGATCATGCCCCGACGTGGACGCCGCCGCCGGCGCCTCATTTCGACGAACGTCCCAGCGCCGGAGTCGCCGAAAAGCGGCCCAAGATTTGCCTCCGTGTGGCCACAGCTGACCGAGTCGCTACTATCGAGGAAGAGGCGCGAGCGTTGATCCGCTTTTCACTTGCCTTGGCGACATCTGCTGCCCCTCTCACCGCGAGGGGGGGCCATGAGACCCCTGCGCCATTCGGTCGCGTGTTCCCGGTCACCACGCCGCTTCCTGGGCGGCCGGTTCATCAGAGCGACTCGGCCTCGAGCAAGGCCGCGGCTGTGTTTTCGACCATGAATCCAGCGCTCTTGCTCCCCAACGACCCGTCGGCGACACCCGCCGGTGGGGTAGGAGAGCTGTCTGTGAGCCGCCAGGAGCACAGCGACGCCTCGCGGCAGCATCACCACCAGCTGCTGCTGGAGCGGGCGGCGCTCGTGGCGGAGTCGTTTCGCGCCATATTGGATCATCCGCATCAGTGGCTCGACGTCGAGAACCGTGAGTCCGTGCCGGTCATGTTCCGCCTGCGGACCGCACTGCCCGATTTTTACATTTGCAGGCCATCGTGCGGCGTCCTCGGTCCTCAACGCGCGCTGCCGCCGACGCCGCTGCCGGAGACGCGAGACGCGCCCCCGACGGACGTGGAGGTCATCGCGGCGCTGCCTTCCGTGGTGACTGTCTGCATTTCGATCCT
>ERZ1292633.1564-Hain-H41-02um-R1-1564-length-24556-cov-6_pt3 | contig 15870 bp, 8 predicted proteins | sample MGYA00564406_ERZ1292633 | MGnify/ENA primary metagenome ERZ1292633 (study PRJEB36523, sample SAMEA6512639) | groundwater metagenome | collected 2019-01-08 | study: AquaDiva: Metagenomics assemblies of 32 groundwater samples | reverse complement strand
CCTTGCGCCGAAGATGATCGGGGCTCAAGCATATTACCGAAACTGCGGATTCGTACACTTCACAGAGGAAACTATAAGTCCTCAAAGAGGGCCAAAGCTGTCGAGGCCTCGAACGGTACCACTTTTTATGTGGATGACCGTTGTAAGGAGAGCAGCGGCGTCAAGGTTGCTTCGGCAACCTTGACGCGTCCAATCCGAGAGTATCTCGGATCTTCTGTGAAGTGTACGAGTGGTAGGAGAGCGTCCTTCTCTGCGATGAATCCAAGGCGAGAGCCGCGGTGGAGCGAGGAGGAGTGAGAATGCCGGCACAAGTAACCGCAAGACGGGTGAGAACCCCGTCCGCCGAAATACCAAGGTTTCCTTTGCGATGGTGATCATCGAAGGGTTAGTCGGTCCTAAGGGAATCCCGAATGGGGGACCCGATGGATAGCAGGTTAATATTCCTGCACACCACTATGTTCCTATGGAGGGACGGAGTGTTGTACTTAACGCGGCTTATTGGATTGCCGTAGGAGTACTGAGCGTGTGTGGTAGGCAAATCCGCCACACAATAACGCGAGGTAGGTCTAAAGGTGAGGCTTCGGCCGATCCGATGTTAGGGAGCACGCTTCCGAGAAAAACTTCGTTTGGATTAAACATAGCGGTACCGTACCGCAAACCGACACAGGTGGTAAGGTCGAGTAGACCAAGGCGAACGAGTGAGAGGTCCTCAAGGAACTCGGCAAAATAGCGGCCGTAACTTAGGGATAAGGCCTGCCCAATACACCACTTTGTCCTCAACAACAAAGTGGAGAAACACAAATGCTTTTACACCAACTAACAAAAAAACTTTCTGGAGCTGAAATCGAAAAAGTCACTAGAAATGACAGTGGCGTGATAATCCATCTAAGGGATGGACGTTCAGTTGAAATCGGTTTTTACTCCGAAGACATGGTAGATGAAAAGTTTAACAATCCTGACCCTCCCAATGAGGAATCGGGACTTGTGATTCAAAAATTAGTCCGTATGTCAATTGATGTTGTTGGCTGATTGCAATTGATTTTAGTTCTTTAGTGATCAACACATAGAAGGTTGAGGCTAAAGTGGTGTATTGGGCCGCAGCGAAAGATTTCCTGCCGACTGTTTAACAAAAACACAGCTCTCTGCGAAGACGTAAGTCCATGTATAGAGGGTGACGCCTGACCTATGCCGGAAGGTCAAGTACGGGGGGTCCAATGTATTTATATGTTGGGCTGGACTGTATAAGCCCCGGTAAATGTCAGCGATAACTATAATCGTTCTAAGGTCGAGTGGATGATCTAATAAATCGTGCACTCGACGGATTGGAACGATTATAGGTTAAACAGCCTAGCCATAGTTACCTTGATAGTCAGAAATGATTGTCATAATCCAGATGCAACCAAAAAGAGACCAAATGTTGCAGACCTCAGCACGCATAGCAATATGTGGTGGTGGTCAAGATAGAGTCCTGTAGTGAAATGTCTACAAAAGCAATTTTGTAGGAGAAGGAATTATAGAGCGTATTTCCTTGTCGGGTAAGTTCCGACGTGCACGAATGGCGTAACGAGTGGGAAACTGTCTCGAGGACCTGCTCGGTGAAAATACAATCCCGGTAAAGATGCCGGGTACCTGCAGTTAGACGAAAAGACCCCAGGAGCTTTACTGTAGCTTCGTATTGGGGCTATTGAATATATGTGTAGCATAGTGGGGAGACTTTGAAGCGGGCTTTCGGGTACCGTGGAGTCGTCAGTGAAATACCCATCTTATCTTTGGTAGTCTCTAACCTCATAGGAAAAACCTATGAGAGACAGTGCGTGGCAGGCAGTTTTAGTGGGGCGCTACCCTTGGCGTTGTCATGAGTAATCATGGTAATGCCAAACCGTGGCGCCTCCAGAGCGAAATCGGAACATGAGAGAGACCTCATGAGCTCAAAACAAATAAAACGGGGGGCATTCTTTTTTTTAAAAAGAATGACAATTCAGCTGTATGCTTGAATATCCGGTGTATCTGTAAGTACCGTTCACCTTTTTAAAAAGGTGAACGGTGAAAATCTTCACAGTGCGGACAACAAGCAGGAAACTGAGTATTCAGGATCCTCAGAGACTATACGCTGAGCTTTCGACCTAGTGTTGGAAGAATATATAGTCCGATCTTGCTGGCGACAGTAAGGTGTACCATTAGGTACACGTTCAATTATGAGATCACAACAAGAAACTAATCTTAGTCTGACAGAACGACAAAGAGAGCTAATAATTGGCCTCTTGCTCGGCGACGGTCACTTAGAAAAGCGACCAGGTGGAAACACCTATCGTCTACGAGTCGAACATTCTGAAGCACAAAAAGAGTACCTTTTTTGGATTTATAACGAGTTCAAAGAGTGGGTACCTTCAGTGCCAAAGCAAAAAGTTCGAGCTGATGGGCGCGTGAGTTACGAAATGGTGACAGTTAGTCACACTGCGTTTCGTTTCTACTACGGACAGTTTTATGTTGACGGGAAAAAAGTAATACCAAAGTTGTTGGCAAAATGGATGACTCCACTCGTGCTCGCAATTTGGTACATGGATGATGGTTCGCTTAAGTCAGCGCGACATAAGACATTCAACATCCATACGCTTGGCTACACTAAATCTGATTTAGATCGAGTGTGTGCGATGCTCAAAAAATCTTTTGGCATCGTTGCAGTTCTCCATCGTCAGAAGGATGTCGCATGGAGGATATACATCACAAGTAAGAGCAGTCCGCTCTTTGCTTCGATTGTCTATCCAACTATCAAGTTTATTCCTTCAATGCTCTATAAATTGAAAAACACAAATGCCCAAATTGTAACGGAGGGGTCTCAAGGTTGGTTAGGCGCGAATGGAAACCGTGCCGATAGTGTAATGGCATAAACCAGCTTGACTGTAAGAAGTAGATTTCGAACAGACACGAAAGTGGAGCATAGTGAACCGATGGTTGGCGTTAGACGCCGCCGGAGATTACCCGATAAAAGTTACCCTGGGGATAACAGGCTAGTCGTGCCCAAGCGTCCATAGCGACGGCACGGTTCGGCACCTCGATGTCGGCTCATCTTATCCTGGGGCTGGAGCAGGTCCCAAGGGTATGGCTGTTCGCCATTTAAAAAGATACGCGAGCTGGGTTTAGACCGTTCAGTTTCTGATTACACATCGGAAGCTGAACCAATCTAAACCCGAGGTACGTGAGACCACGTAAAGACATCATCACGGCGGCGCAGCATAGAAATATGTTGTGAGAAGTTGACTATATCGGTGAAACCCGCAAGGGCAATACCGAGGGAAGTTTATAATTTGTTGAAAAATGGTAAAGCACAACGGGGCAAACCAAACGGTCGGAAGACTACAACCCAATCCTGGGAGCCGTAAGGCGTTGAAGGGGAGAATGTTGTACCGATACGCGGCAAGCTTTGGAATCCTCGCGCGGGTTCCGAGAGTGTTGAGCCAGGGGAGGAAAATACCGGCCAGTATTTTCCTCCCATCCATTTTCCAGCAAGTTATAAATACCCGTAGAGACTACACGTCAACCTTCCATTTAAACGGAAGAAGATATAGTCCAACATTCAAAAACGAATGAGCGTGAGACAGGTTGGTCTCCTATCTACTGCAGGCGTCGATTTTTGAGGAGAGTTGTCCCTAGTACGAGAGGACCGGGATGAACGAACCTCTGGTCTGTCGGCTGTCACGCCAGTGGCATTGCCGAGTAGCTATGTTCGGAACGGATAACCGCTGAAAGCATCTAAGCGGGAAGCCAACTCCAAGATTAGAAATCATTAAGTCCCCCGAGAGATGATCGGGTTGATAGGCACCAGGTGTACGCACAGTGATGTGTTGAGCCGAGGTGTACTAATTGGACGTAGTTTCCTGTAAGGAACGCTGTACATCGTATGTTTATACGAGGTCTGCAGCATGTTTCTACAGAATGAATGTACATCGTACGTTTTAGTTTGAGTGAAGTTACCTGTTTGAGTTAAGAATATGCATATTTCAACCGCGTGCAGTGGTTGGTAGAGGTAGCTCAGCGGTAGAGCACGTGTTTCTTGAAAGCACGGGTCGTTGGTTCGAATCCAATCCTCTGCTCCACTCCCGACCCATTCCTTGTTCTTGGTCGGGACCACTGCACGAGGTTGAAGAAGTCAAGTTGTTAATTGAAAATTCTAAGTTGGTGATTAAGCAGAGGGGGTACACCCGTTCCCATTCCGAACACGGCAGTTAAGCCTTCGTGCGCCGATGGTACTTTCCTTCGGGAAGGAAGAGTAGGTAGTCGCCAACTTAGAGTCTTCAATGTAAAAATCTCGAGCATGTCTCGGGTTTTTTATTTTGTAAAACACACACAAGATATTGGCGACTACGTCTGTCTTCCAGCAATGTGCGTTAGGAAAAGCGCACATTGGGAAGTAAATTCAGAATAGTCGCTACGCTCGTTTCTTCATTTAAACTTAGAGTCTTCAATTTCTACTAAAAAACCGCCGTCCCTAAAGGGACGGCGGTTTTTTCGTTTCCGATTTTAATTTGTGAGCAAAGTCACCCTTACATACAAGTGATTCCTGCTACAATACAAGACATGAGAGTGTGGGCGCTGGGGAGACGGATTATATATGGCAGTGGATTTTTGGTTTTTTCCGCGACCATTGCCACCAGCTGGTATTTTTTGTACCTGTACGAACCGGCCAATTGTTTTGATAACGTACAAAACGGGAACGAAAGCGGGATCGACTGTGGCGGGGGGTGTGTGCGCATTTGCGCGGTTGACGTTGCGCCGCCGCAAGTGCTCTGGGCCAAAAGTTTTAAAATTACCGACAGTCAATACAACGCGGTGGCTTACGTCGAAAACCGAAACCAAACCGCCGCCACCCCAGAACTCAACTACACATTTATACTTAAGAATAAAGACACTGTAGTAGCAGAGCGGTCGGGCACGACCGTCTTACCGCCAAACAGCGTATACCCTATCTTTGAGGGTCGGATACTGATCGGAACTGACGAAGCGGTGACCGACACCGAGATTATTTTGGAAGGGGCCGATCTGTGGCTCCCAGCGACGGTTGGCCGTGACCAATTTCGAGCGCTCGGTAGTAATCTTGTTGATGCCGACTCACATCCACGGCTCAATGTAGAAATCGAAAACACCGAACTCACAAGAGCGCGCGACGTTGAGGTGGTTGCGACAATTTTTAGCCAAGACGGCCTGCCAGTCACCGCTTCGCAAACCTTTATCGAGTCGATAGAGCCGCGCACCACGAGCGAGATCGTTTTCACCTGGCCGGAATCGATCGCCAAGACAGTGCGCAGTTGCGCGGTACCAACCGATGTGGCCATGGTTATTGATCTTTCGGGGAGCATGAATAATGACGCACAAAATCCGCCACAGCCGCTCACCGATGCGCTCTCGGCCGCCAGTGAATTTGTGCGCAACCTTAAAGAGCGGGACCAAGTGACCCTGGTGACGTTTGCTTCGGAGGCGGCGGTGGCGGCCGAGCTCTCATCAACATCGCTCTCTGTCGCCGACATCATAAAAAACTTACAAATTGCTCCAGCTGAGGAAACCGGCTTCACTAATACCGCCGCCGCGCTCATTGCGGCTCATGTTGAACTTAACTCCGAACACCACAATAGTGACGCCCGTCGGGTGGTCGTGCTCTTGACCGACGGTTTGCCGACGGCGCCAAAGAATGCTGACGCCCTGCAACCTACGATTGACGCGGCAGAAACGCTCACCGCCGACAATGTTGAAATGTACGCGATTGGTCTCGGTGCTGGAGCCGACCACACATTCATCCGCACCATCGCTGGCGATGACACCAACGCTTTTTTTGCTCCGTCACGTTCCGACCTTAGTGCTATTTATGAGGAGATTACCGCCGCTCTCTGCGAGTCAGGGCCAGCCAAAATCGAAGTGATTGCGAAAACCAAGACCAACTTTGCGCCGCTTCGCTAGGTTACCGGAGTGTATCACCTCGGTACATAATTTTGAGCGTCCGCGGGGGTAAAATGCCTGTAAGTGGTGACCAAACGTCGGAGCGTGTGAAAAATTTTGTACTGAGGTGATGAATGTCAAGTTACCCACAGCGGCGCCAAGAAAGCGGGAGAAGAGCGGTACAATTAAATAGATACGCTTATTATTAGCATCATTGTCAACACTCCGTCTATTTTATGTTTCGTTATTTGTTAGCACTTGTAATACCGCCTCTCCTCCTCGGCGGTAGCCTGCCGGCACAAGCGCAAAGTACCGGCTTCGTGGATCCGAGTCTGGCCACCGAGCTAGAAAGCTCCTTTGGCGGCCCGCTCCAGTGTTTTGACTATTATAAGTTCGGCTCGGTTTCGGCCGATCTGCAATCGAATGTGGCCGAAGCGGTACCCGGCTCACTTTTGACGTTTTCGGGCCTAGTGGTCAACCAGAATGACTACCCGGTCGTGAATGGACGAGTGTACGTAAAAATCTTTAAAGACAGTGAAGACACCTTCGCGGCGGGCGACGGCAATCCAGTCGTCGATCAATTCATTGTCTCCAACCAGGTGGCGATTGACGCGAATGGCTCGGTGCCGATGTCGTACAGTTGGCACGTACCCACGAACGCCGAAGCGGGCAGTTACTACGCAGCCTACTTCTTTATCACCGATGAACGGTACAACCTCCTCGGTCTATCATTCACCGACGACGTAGTTGGCAATCGGGCAAACTTCACCGTCATCTCTGACAACGCGCCAATTGCCACCCTGCAAAAAACTGACACTACCCTTAATGGCCAGGATCATCGGTTTGCAACCTTTCCCCTACACTTCAAAAGCGACGAAACAGTGACCATAGAGACAACTATCAAAAATCCAAGTGAGGAAACAAAAACGATGCCGCTCCAGTGGACGCAGTATGCCTGGGACGGGCAGTACGACGGACACGTGCGCAACACCGACGTATCGCTCATCACCCTGGCTCCCTTTGAAACCAAAAAAGTGAGTTATGAAGTGAAGCCGCAACGAGAAGCGATTGTCTTTGTAACGGCGACCACGCAAGACGGTGAGAGCAAGAGTTTCCTAAACATCCGCTACGTGCGCGATGGGGTAGAGGAGACGCGCATCAACTTCCCCTCGTTGACAAAGTTTCCGCTCGTCAAAGGCGAAGAACAGCTCCTTTTCGCCTGCGCACACTCGACCAACGTGCCGATTGTTCCCGGCAACACACTCTCGCTCGTATTGAAGGACAACACCGGCAGTGTCATACACTCCTACCGCTACGACGGCGATATTGTGTCTGATATGGCTGGTTTTGGCGAGAACTTTACTCCCACGGAAGATTATAATGAAGTGGTACTTGAAGCATCTTTGGAACGAAATGGAGTCACGGTAGAAAAAGTCGCGATTGAGTATGATTGCAAGGATATCAATCCAGAAAGTTGTCTTATTAATAAGAGCGGCGGAACTGACAAAAACAGTATGATCGATAAATATCTTTTGCTCGGAGTGTTGTTGGCGGTGGCGGTAATAGCCCTGGTATTTTTCCTCCTGATTAGGAAGCGCAACGAGTATATTGATGCCGGCACGCCCTTGGCTTCACTGGTGTTCGCGCTCCTTCTTAGCAGTCTCACGTTTGGCATCGGCGCACAGTTAGTGGAAGCCAACAGCGCCAGCTGGTCCTCGCCGGCACTGCCGCCTTTGTTAAGTTACGAGACATCAGGCAATTTTTGCTATGCCAACTGTGGCAACATAGACATCGATCGATGGGCAACGATCCGTTACAAGTGGGTGCCAGTCGGTTATCTGCAAAACGGAGCTCTCGTTTCGGTCCAACACTCGTCAGTGGCGCGCGATGCGGCCAATAACGTGATCAGCAACGGTACCGTGCTGAATGTCGGCGACACCGTTCGTTTTCAACCAGCGGCCAATTCCGGCACTGACATATCATGGTTTGGTACGGGAGGCTTTGGCGATTCTCCTTTTGGAGTGTGGAGTGCAGGAAGCCCAACGGCGTGCGACCCAACCAACTTCGTATCGACTGACAACTTTACCAGCGTGACGGTGCAAGACTACATTGCCCTTCACGTCACGCCAACCTCACCGACAATCACCCAGTCTGGCACAGCTGGCCTCACCTGCGGCGCCGGCGGTTTCACCTGTACGGTCACAAGCCCCGGCACTATTATCGCCACCGTTTCTTGGCCAGCAACCTCTGGCAAGTTTTACTTCAGTTATGATAAGACCGGTCAATTTCAACCGAGCTACCAAGATTGGACTGGTCAAGGATGTCGGTCTGGCACCCCATTTAAAACCGTCCCCGCCGGCTGTCCCGCCTTTAGCCCCGTTAACTCTGACCCGCACGATTGTCTTGGCAACGGCGCTGACTACCTGGTTCAAGTTCCGACCCAGCGAATCACACATAATTTCGTAGCAGTAGCGGCCGCCGCTAACCGACCGCCAGTGATGTCGCCAATTCAAGGACCGCCGACTGGTCTGACTGGTACGTCCTACTCATTCCTCTTCCAAGCGAGGGACCCAGACGGCGACACGCTTCAATACGGTATCGACTGGGACAACAATGGCATGGTTGATACGTGGACAACGCCGCTCGTGCTCTCAAACACACTCGTATCTTCAGCCCAGTCGTGGTTTACCACCGGCAGCAAAACATTTAAAGCCCTCGCGCGGGACAGTAAGAATTTAAGTTCTGGTTGGGTGTCACACTCTATTACCATTTCAAATCCGCCCCCGGGTAGCCCCAGCGTCAACTTTACTATAAATGGTTCGGCTGGGCCGCTCACCGTTTCCTCTGCCAGCACCTTGAATATGGCGTGGACCGGTACCAACGTTTCATCATGTACGGCGTTTGGACCTGGCTGGAATAAGTCTCTGCCAACCACGACCGGAGTAGACAGCATCCAGGCCAGCATAAGCACAACTTATTTAGTTTCTTGTGCTAGCGCAGTTGGCAATAAAACTGACACTGTTGATGTCGTTGTGCAAAACCAGCCGCCGGTCATGCAGCCAATTCTCGGTAACAACAACGCCATTGCAACCATCGCCGAAACCTACACGATTGTCGCCATTGATCCCGACGGCAACGATGTCTCGTATGAAGTTGACTGGGACAATGACGGCATAGCCGATCAGCCGGCCAGCGGCCCGACAGCCAGCGGAGTATCCCAAACCATCAATCATCCGTGGCCGGCCGCCGGCACCTACACCTTCCAAGTCCGAGCGATTGATACGCTTGGTGCCATCTCGGCTTGGGTCTCAAAGACGGTGATTGTGGCTCCACCGCCACCGGCCACCGCCACGCTCGAAGTTAGTGTCAACGGCGGCGCCTGGTCAACGGGCGACCCGACCATTAACCCAGGCGACACGGTCCGCGTGCGCTGGCGTTCAACGAGCGCAACCACCTGTACCGGTACCAACTTCAATACCGCCGGAGCGACCAATAACAACGTCGGAGTCTTGGTAAACAATGGACTCCTCGCGCCGGGCACTACGTTACCACTCACCCTCCGCTGTTCAGGAGCGGGCGGTAACGGTAGCGACACGGTCTCGGTCACTATAAGGGACTTGCCTAACCTCACTACGCCAAGTATCTCGGTAGTACCAAACCTCGCCTCCTTTGATCCGGTGACCGGCGCCTATGGCTCGGTGTCTGTAAGCTTCACTACCGGCAACAACGGCGGTAGCAACAGCGCGGCCACTAACTACCGGCTCATACTGACCGACCGTAACGGCGCCCGCGGACCGCGTACCGGTACCATCAACGCGCTCGCCGCCGGCGCGAGCCACCCCGTCATTACACTGACCGAAAGCAACGTGCTGTTTGGACTGATCACCGTCGAAGTGTGGGTGGACTGGGCAGATTCCGTCACCGAGGGAGATGAGAGCGACAACTATAGCTCGTTCAATTATGATACCGGTCTGCCCAATCCCAACATCGACATCACCGCTGATAAGATCGTCGTTCGCTCTGGGGATTCCGCTATGCTTAGTTGGGACACGAAGGCCTCATATCCGATGAACTGTTCGGTCTTTGGTCCTACTATCAGCACCTACACGTTTGATCCGAGTGTAGACGGCCCGACCGGCACCTTGCCAACTGGCGCACTGTCTACGAAATCAAACTTTGTCTTGGAGTGTACCGAACCAATCACATCAAAAACCTTCTCCGACACGGTCTCAATTGAAATTGAAGGACTGGTGGAAGAAATCTAAACCATCCTACATAGCCAAAAAACCGCTCTACAGAGCGGTTTTTTGGTGGTGCCACGCTTCAAGTTGCACGACCAAGAGCAAGGTGGCAAAAAATCCATTACAATACAGCTCTCACTTATGGGACAGCTCCGTACACTTTTTGCTGGCTTTGACGCGATATTGTTTTTCTCGGTCTTGGCGCTCTCACTCATGGGACTCGTGACCATGTACTCGCACGTCGGCGACAACGCGTTCTTTCTGCGACAAATTATATGGATCGGAACGGCCGTCGTGGCGCTTTTGTTGGCAGTGGTGCCTGACTACCGGCTCTTGCGCTCCGGCAATACCACATTCTATCTCTACCTCATAACATTAGTGCTCTTGGTCTTAGTGTTGTTTGTCGGAGAAGTAACGCTTGGTGCGCAGAGCCGTTTTAATTTTGGTTTCTTCTCGCTCCAGCCGGCCGACCCGGCAAAATTGATTTTGATTTTGGTACTCGCCAAATATTTTGCTAAGCGGCACGAAGAAATCAGCGACTTCCGGCATATTTTGGTTTCCGGTGTGTACGCACTCTTGATCTTTGGATTGGTCTTTGTGCAGCCGGACTTTGGTTCAGCGGTGATTTTGTTTTTTGTCTGGTTGGGGATGGTGTTGGTGTCTGGTATCAAGGTGCGTCACTTGCTCACAGTGCTTTTACTCGGCGCGATAGTGCTCGGCGGGATGTGGCAATTTGTGTTTCTCGACTACCAAAAAGAGCGCATTTTGACTTTCCTCAATCCTTTGGCAGATATTCAAGGCGCTGGCTACAACGCCTATCAGTCAACCGTCGCGATTGGTTCCGGTGAACTGTTTGGAAAGGGGATTGGCTACGGGACGCAGTCGAAACTGCTTTTTTTGCCCGAGTACGAAACCGACTTTATTTTTGCCGCTTTTGCCGAAGAGTGGGGACTCATTGGAGTCTTGTTACTATTTGTACTATTTTCGGTAGTGATATTTCGCTTACTTCATCATGCCACCACTGCCGCGACAAATTTTGAGAGACTGTGCGCGGTCGGAGTCAGCATGCTGTTTGTGGCTCACTTTTTTGTTCATATCGGCATGAACATTGGCCTCTTGCCGGTGACGGGAACCACCATTCCATTTTTAAGTTACGGCGGATCACATCTCATCACTGAATTTATCGCGGTCGGAATGATAATGGGGATGCGGCGCTACGCTGGCGCTCGTTATGACACGCGGGATGTGCTCGAGTCGTAGAGAGCGAAAGTGGCGCTCGTCATGCGAGAGAGGGAGAAAGTATTTTGGACGCGGGTGCGGAGCGCCGCCGCGTAGCGGCGGCGCATGCCCTCGTCGCGCATCAGCATTTCAACTGATGTGGCAATGACGTCGGGCTCTGGAGACACAAGCAAGCCGTGTTCGCCGGTTTTAATAATGTCACGATTGCCGGGCAAATCACTCGCCACAACCGCCACCTCGGCCGCACCCGCCTCTAAGAGCACGTACGGAAGACCTTCTTTTTGTGACGGCAGTACAAACACATCAAAGGCGTGCAAGTATGAGGCGGCTGCATCCACGTACCCCAAGAGGTGAAGACGGTCACGAACGTGGAATTGTTCGGCTAGCATTTCGAGATGTGTTCGTTCCTCACCTTCGCCAATGATGTAGAGGTGGGCGTTTTGGGGAAGGCGAAGGAGTGCCTCGACGGCCGCCGACCAGTTTTTGTTGGGATGTAGTTCGCCAATACCGCCGATCCAAAACTGGTTTTTTCTGGCCTCTCTATCAAGAGTCGTCCGCGCGTTCGTGCGTTCATTGAATTGAAGCTCGCCAATGCCGTTGTATATGAGGGAGACTCGGTTTTGCATGCTGGGCAACCGTTGACTCCGCTTTAAAGTTTCGGTTGAAATCATGATGCTGTGATGCGCGAGTTGCAACGTCAGCCAGGTGCCGATATAAATAAGAAGACGCTGCCAACGTGGCCGCCACGTTTCGTCCATAGTGAGTCCATGCGAGGTAAAAATAATCCGCTTACAACCAGCCAATCGCCCCGCCAAAGCGCCGATACCGCCGGCTTTGGAGCTGGTGACATGGAGTATGTCGGGCCTTACTTTCAAAATGAGTCGCCACACTTCAATCAGAGCGCGCACGTCCCGCCACAGCGACATGTCACGCAAGAAGTTGCGAATGGGGTAGACCGGAATGGCTGCGTCGGAGAGTTTTTCTGCGAGAAGGCCACGGGCGGCACCGGCCTTGCCGGTGCCGCCCGTCGCGACCGCCACCTCATACCCGGCTCCTTTCGCGGCGACCGCGAGCTCGTAGACATATTTTTGCGCCCCACCGAAATTACTCTTGGTTATCAAATACAGGATTTTTAGCTTTTTTTCTGGCACGTCCATGAGTACAACTAAGCATACGTGGCGGGGGTTATATGTCCAGACATGCTCACCATCCATTACATACTTTCACACGCTCCCTGCCTCCGTCACCACTACGAGTGCCACACTCTCACCGCAGACACATCATTTGCTTCGCCCACCACCCCAACACCGCCCTCCGCAAATGATATGTCTGCAGTGAGGCTCCAAACCCTATCATCTACGTGAGCCCCCCAGCCATGCAGTCATTGACTTTCACCATAAATATGCTATTATGGAATGATAGTTCTTTCTATATTCGCCACAGCCAGTTTACCGGAAAGCACTCTTTTAAGCTGGCTGTGGCGAAACCCATAGGGATTAGTTGTACAGCACACACAAAGAAAGTAGAGGCTTCCGATGAAAATCGCTTCCCTCGAAAACGTCGCAACCGGAATGGGTCAAGTTTCCAAGCTGGTGCGACTGCTGGCAAGTTCGGGCATTACGTCCGAACATCTCCAATACGCTATCGACAATAAGTCGGCGCGTGCCAATCTCGTCGAATTTTTGCAGGCCGGGTGCCCAAAAGTCGACTACATGCAATCGGTACCAAAAGCCACACGCGCCAAAACGAAGGCGGAGAAGTTGCCGCTGGTCAAACCGGCCGAATTCTTTGTCTCGAGCGACCAGTTCTACGTTGACTCCAACTTGGCGCGCAACATCGACCTGTCGCCCTGTGCGGACGATACGCGCGACCTGAAAGCTCTGTTTACGCTCCCGCGCCCAATGAGCGACAGCGCGATTGCGACGCACTCCGGTGGCCTGCCGGAACTGCTGCGGAAGCGCCCCGCGCTCCCGCAGCTCATGCGCGAATGCCAGCTGGCGCTTGCGGGCAGGTCTCGTCTCTTCGTGAAAGGAGGTTTCTATCTCCTCTATATCGAAGGTCGTGTGGGGTCGCTCTGCCCGGTGTGTGTCCGTTGCGACGGCGTGCGGTTCGGCCTCTTCTGCTACCGCTTCGGCCAGTTTGGCGAGTGGCGCAAGGGCAGCCTGGTCTGTGGCAACTAGCCCTGAATCCTAGGACCTAAAAAAATCCTTTGCACTTGGAACCTTTGATCTTAGTACTTCGGTATAACGATCAAAGGTTCTTTTTTGTATACGTTGCGAACGTTTGTCATGAGAGTTTGACTACACATACGTGGCGGGGGTTATATGTCCAGTTTCCTTGCTAAAACGCTAATTTTAGGTAGGATTTATAATACTTTCATCTCTATATGGGCGAACGATCGCGTGAACTCTTTATTTTAATCGTTGGGGACATCATTGTCTTCAATCTAGCGCTCTGGCTCATGCTTTTAGTGCGGTATTTTGAGATACCGACTTTAGCGCGGCTCGAAACGCACGTGCCACCATTTTTGATCTTTTCGGGCGTGTGGATTTTTATTTTCTTCATTCTCGGGCTCTACGACAAACACACCAATCTACTGAAAAAATTCCTCGTCACTCGCATTATCTACGCGCAGGTGGTCAACGTGGTGGTGGCCGGCGTGTTGTTTTTTACCCTCGACTTTGGCATCACTCCGAAGACCAACCTCATTCTGTACTTGGTTGTTTCCACCATCCTCTTGTCGGTCTGGCGCCTTCGCCTTATGCCGTACTTTTCGCAGAAGCGCCGTCATAAAGCCATCTTGATTGCCGATGGCCAAGAAGCCGTCGAACTGGCTGATGAAATAAACAACAACGACCGCTACAACTACTATTTCGTGCGGATTGTCGACGAGGAGACGCTCGGGAAGACGGTTGACTTTGAAGCTAAAATTTTGGAACTCATGGAGCGGGAAAAAATCGAAGTCATCGTGGCCGACCCACGCGGCGAAGCCATCAAAACTTTCTTGCCAGTTCTCTTTGACTTATCATTCTTGCGCTTCTCGTTCACGTTTCTCGACTTTAACCGGCTCTACGAAGATACCTTTGATCGCGTGCCTATGAGCTCACTTCGATACGAGTGGTTTATTTCAAATATTTCTCAATCGAAGAGCGCTATTTATGACGTGGTCAAAAGAGGCATTGATATTATTGGCGCGTTCATATTGCTCATTCCTTCGCTCGGTATTTTTCCGTTCCTGGCGGCGGCCATTAAGCTTGAAGATCGGGGGCCGCTTTTTTATAAAACAACTCGAGTCGGTCAATTCAATCGCCCTATCACGATTTATAAGTTGCGTACTAAAAATGGCAGCGATAGCGGAACGGCGGCTCTTAGCAGTACGCTCGTTGATACTAAAGTCGGTTTGTTTTTGCGCAAGTCGCGCCTCGACGAATTGCCACAGCTCATCAACGTACTGCGCGGCGACCTGTCTTTTATCGGCCCGCGGCCGGAGATGCCCGCGCTAGCTGAAGTCTATGCAAAAGAAGTGCCGTATTACAACACCAGACATTTCCTCAAACCCGGCCTCTCGGGGTGGGCACAGATTAATAACTTCGACGTCCCGCGCGGTGGCGTCGATGTGCCTCGAACAACGATCAAGCTTTCTTACGATCTTTTTTATTTGGAACGGCGCTCGCTTGTCCTTGATTTACAGATAGCGGTGAAAACCATCGCCACCATTATCATGCGCACCGGGACGTAGTGTGATGCCTCCCGCTTAGTTTTTCTGCTATACTGCCGCCATTATGTTGGTCGATGGACACGCGATTGCAAGTGAAATATACGCGTCACTGGCGAGTACGGTGGCGTCGTTGCCGACGCCACCGCGTTTAACCGCGCTCACGTCCGCGCCAAACTTTGAAACGCAAAAATATCTCTCTCTCAAAAAGAAAAAAGCCGAGCAGGTCGGCGTTCGTCTCAACATTGTTGAGTTGCCGAGTGATAGTGCCACACCTGACGTGGTTCTATGTATCGAGAAGTTGGCGCCACAGACAAACGGCATCGTCGTGCAGTTGCCTCTGCCAGCCCACATAGACAAGGAGGTGGTTTTGGCGGCGGTGCCACTAGAGAAAGATCCTGATGGTTTTTTGTATGGGACACACGCGGCGGCTTGTGTGCCGCCAGTTGTCGCGGCGATTGCCGCTATTGCTGATAGATACAAGGTGAAATGGACAGGCAAAAAAGTTGTGGTGGTCGGTCACGGACGGCTCGTCGGTCAACCGGCGGCGCACTTCGCAAAGAACGCTGGCGCCGATGTCACCGTGATCACTGAAACCTCGAAAGATATCGAAGCGGCGCTTAAGGCGGCGGATATTATCATCAGCGGAGTCGGCAAGCCGAATCTGGTGACTCCCGATATGGTACGAGATGGGGTGGTGGTGTTTGACGCCGGGACATCGGAGGACGGCGGCGTCTTGGCGGGGGG
>ERZ1292633.3288-Hain-H41-02um-R1-3288-length-15872-cov-6_pt1 | contig 15872 bp, 13 predicted proteins | sample MGYA00564406_ERZ1292633 | MGnify/ENA primary metagenome ERZ1292633 (study PRJEB36523, sample SAMEA6512639) | groundwater metagenome | collected 2019-01-08 | study: AquaDiva: Metagenomics assemblies of 32 groundwater samples | reverse complement strand
ACCCGCCTCCATAAAGCAACCCCTATCCGTCCGGGCCGGCCGTCCTTGGCCGCCCTCGCTCCCTCCCATCATACCTCAAAAAGCCCGCCGGAACTGTCACGGACCCGTAGTCGCGCCGCCAACGGGCCGGGTCGTGCATTATCCGACCATCCACGCTACAATCCGAATCTTGCTATTCGGAGCAATGGGCGTCCGTCGCCGATTCTCCCGAATCAGGAGGTAAGGAAGGAAGCACCCGACCCCGCGCCGGGCGGTCTTGAAATCGAGTATGACCCCGCACGCCCAACTGATTCAGTCCGCACGACACACGCGGAAGACGCTTTACCTCGTCGCGGGGTTTTACGTCGTCGTCGGATTCGTCGTGGCTGTGGCCGCGGCGATCCAGGGCGATCGACTGGGGACGTTTCTCGGTTTTCTGATTGTCAGCGGCGCTTTGGCGATGGGTCTGTTCTTTCGGGCCGCTCTGCATCTCGGCGTTCGCATTTCCGACATGGGCGAGGGGCTCGACGAGCTTCGCCGGCGACTCGAGCGCATCGAGCGGTTGATGCGGGATACTGACGCCGGTGGGCGCAAGTCAGCGGACCAGCGGCAACCGAAGACGCTCGATCTGTCCGAGATCGGTCGGGGCGATCCGGCGGTGCTGGCAGCCGCCACCCTCGATCGCGACGTGTATCCCAGGCTTGTGGCGACGATGGATGAAGAGCCTCCGGCGCAGATGGACGGTTCTCGGCCTCGGCAAGCGAACGAACCCCGGCGGGAGGCCGTCGGATCCGGTGAAGTCGCATCCGCCGCCGACATGTTTGGACCGAATGTCGGATTGACCACCAAGAATCTGCTGCGGCAATGGAAGGTCGCACTGCGTGAGGGCGATCTCGCCGGATGCCGCGGCGTGTTGTCGGCCTTGATCGACACCGCCGGGCCCGAGGCCGTCGAGCCGCTTCGGGTTCAGATTGCGGATTTGACCGAACGGGTCGAGCGAACGCTTCGCGACGGGTTCGCGGCCCACGTCCGCGATCGCGACTACGCTTCAGCTATCGCGATCGGCGAACGCATGTGCGCGCTGCTTCCCGACCGACCCGTCGTCGAGGAATTCGCACGCCTAAGGCCCATGCTTGAGCGCTGCGCCGCCCGCCGCCATGACCAACCCGTCGCGACGCCGGCCCAGGCTCGCTGATCCGACCGTCCCCCCTCGCAGGGGGGACCAAAGGGGGGGCGAGTGCATCGAATCGCGATGCACCCACGATGCTGACGCCGACCCTTCGGATTCGGGAACGGGGGGTGTGTTGTTCGACGGCGGTCCGAGATGGTATCCTGCCCGCCACGTGGAAGACGCTTCGGCGTCAGGTCAGACAACGACACATTCCTAATACAGGAGAAACATCAATGCTACGACGCCTGCTATTGGCAATCGTTCCGGCGACGCTTCTGGTCGGTTGCATGAAACCGCCAATGCCGATGGAAGCTCCGAAGAAACCCGCTGTCCCGGCGGACATGAAGAAGGTCGAGCCGATGGTCGGGTCATGGACTGAAAGCGGGGAGATCGTCGAACCGGATCCGGAAAAGATGAAGGCCATGATGTCGGAAAGCGAGCGTGCGAAGTTCAAGTCGACTTTCACGGGTGGCGGAAAGGCGGAATGGGCGATGGGGGGAATGGCCCTAAAGTGGGAGGGCTGGCACGACATGGGAGAGGGGCAGAAGGAGAGCTTCGTCGAGTATTGGACGTGGGATCCAAAAGTCGGCAAGTTCCACACGTTGTACGTCAGCGACTGGGGAAAGACGGGGACGGGCCTGGCGACGCCGTGCGAATCTTGCAACGGCTGGCGCGTGAAAGGCGCGGGCTTCGACGAGTTGGGGCGTAAGAGCAGTTATGAAGGGTGTCTCAAGATGACGGACAAGGACTCGATGGAATGGTGTTTCACCGAGCGCGGGCCGATGGGCAAGATGTCGTTAAAGGGGACCAGCAAGCGCCAGTAGTCCGTTGCTTGCGGTGATGAAGCGGACTTTCGGGCATCGCATCGGACTTGGCGCGTCGAATGACGGCCGCTTCTGGTGCGATGCCTTCTTCATGCTTCATGTTTCGGAGCCGGTCGATCGCTTGATAGTCGATGTCATTTCGATCACGCCTTCGCAAGCGCTTGGTCCACGTCCGCGATAAGGTCGCCAATGTCCTCGATGCCGACGGAGAGGCGGACCAGGCCGTCGGTGACGCCGCGGGCTTCGCGGATTTCCTTCGGAATCGAGGCGTGGGTCATGATGGCCGGGTGGTTCACCAGCGACTCGACGCCGCCGAGCGACTCGGCGAGGGAGAAAACTTTGACGTTTTCGCAAAAGCGGATGGCGGCGGCGCGGGCAGGATCGTTGCATTCGACCCCCCTGGGTCCCCCCTTGGTAAGGGGGGAGGCTGGGTCGCGCGGGCTCCCGGCGCGCCGGGATTGCATTCCGCCCGCGGCTCGGAAGACGATGGTGACGATGCCGCCGCCGCCGGACATCTGTTTTTTGGCTAGCGTGTAATCGGGGTGGTCCTCCAGGAATGGATAGACCACGTTGGCGAGTTTCGCGTGGCCTTGCAGGTGCCTGGCGAGTGCCAGCGCGTTGGCACAATGCCGCTCTATGCGGATGCTCAGCGTCTTGATTCCGCGATGCTGCAAGTAGCAGTCGAACGGACCCGGTACGCCGCCCAGGGCGTTTTGCAGGAACGCGATGCGCTCCATGAGCGCGACATCCTTTACGATCACGGCTCCGCCGATCACGTCCGAGTGCCCGCCGATGTACTTCGTCGTGCTATGCACCACATAGTCGGCCCCCAGCGAGATCGGAAGCTGCAACACCGGCGTGGCGAACGTGTTGTCCACCGCGAGCTTCGCGCCGACGCCGTGGGCGATCCGGGCGATCGCGGCGACATCGAGGCAGCGGAGCAACGGGTTCGTCGGCGACTCGATCCAGACGAGCTTGGTCTTGTTGTCCGTGAGCTTGCTGAAACCGTTGGGGCTGGGGTCATCAGTGAAGACCGGCACGAGGCCGAACCCCTCGAAGACACGCTTGAGCAACCGAAACGTCCCGCCGTACACATCGGAGTACGCGAGCACCTTGTCGCCCGGCGAGAGCGTCGCGAATACGCACGCCGTGGCCGCCGAGCCGGAGGCGAAGCACGCGCAGGCCGCCCCGCCCTCCAGCGACGCCAAGGCCTTCTCAAGTCCGAGTCGCGTCGGGTTGCCCGAGCGCGCGTACTCGAACCCCTTATGCTTGCCGGGCGATGATTGAGTGAAGGTGCTCGTCGGATGGATCGGCGGCACGGTCGCGCCGGTCAACGGGTCCGGTTCCTGTCCGACGTGGATGGCCCGGGTCGCAAAACGCCACTGCGATTCTCGATCATCGGTCACGGTCGTGGTCCTCAATGGGAAGGTGTTCCGATCAAGTCGTGAGTCTAGGCGCGATTCCGGGAATTGTCACGCCGCGGCGTGAATGGACGTAAGCGCCGGTAGCTCTATAATGATTGATCTTTGGCGGCCATGCGATGGGAGGCAGCGGTGGGGCGGCGGTTTATCGCGGAAATCAAGGCCGGCGAACGGGTCGAGGATGAGGTCTTCCTCATCCGATCCAAGGATCTGCGCACCACGACCAACGGCGGGCTTTACATCCACGCCGTTTTGATGGACAAGACCGGCCAGCTCGTCGCCCGTGCGTGGCAGGCCAGCGAAGACATGTTTCTCGGCATGCCCGAAGGCGGCTTTTTGCGCTTCAAGGGCCGGGCCGAAAATTACAAGGGCAACCTGCAGTTCATCATCGACGCGATGCGGCCTGCGGAGCCCGGCTCGTATGACTTCGCCGACTTTCTACCCGCGACCAAGCACGACGTAACCGCCATGTGGAAGCGGGTGGTCGATATCCTTCGGCAAATCAAGCATCCACAGTTGTCGGCGCTGATCGACGAGTTTCTCGACGACAAGGAGATGATGGAGCGTTTTCGCAAGGCCCCGGCGGCGGCGGCCATGCACCACGCCTACATCGGCGGACTGCTCGAACACACCCTGTCGGTGCTCGAAGTCGCGCTGCGGATCGTGCCGCACTATACCGGGCTGAGCCTCGATCTCGTGCTGGCCGGACTCTTCCTGCACGACATCGGCAAGTCCAGCGAACTAAGCTTCGACACGTCCATCGGATACACCGACGACGGGCAACTTATCGGACATATCACGCAGGCCGTAATCTGGATCGACAAAAAGGCCGACGCGGTGGCCGCCCGGACGGGCAAGCCGTTTGACAAGGAATTACGCTGGGTCCTGGAACACATCGTGCTGGCCCATCATGGGCAGTACGCGTTCGGCAGCCCGAAGTTGCCGGCCGTTCCGGAGGCGATCGCGGTGCATTACATCGACAACCTCGACGCGAAGCTGAGCATGTTTTTCGCGGAGATTGGGAACGATCGCGACCCGGCCAGTCGGTGGACGAACTACAACAAGGCGTTGGAAACAAAGGTGTACAAGCCGGATGTGATGGGGGTGCGGGAGAGAGCCGCAAAGCCACGAAGCCACGAAGCCACGGAGGGGACGGATTGACGGGATTGGCAGGAAAGTTCCGTTCGACATTCTTCATTCGGCGTTCGACATTCCCATGAGATACACACAGATAACGGATGAGCAGCGCGAGCGGATGCTGAGCGCGATCGGCGCAAAGTCGATCGACGATTTGTTTTCGACGATCCCGCCGGAACTTCGTTTCAAGGGCGACCTGAAGGTCCCGCGCGGCATCAGCGAACTCGAACTCTTACGCGACACCGAGTCATTGGCCGCAAAGAACCACGACTGCACGAAGGCCGTGTGCTTTCTCGGCGGCGGGGCCTACGACCATTTTATCCCCACGGTCGTCGACGCACTTTCGACGCAGAGCGAATTCCTGACGGCCTACACACCCTATCAGGCCGAAGCCTCGCAGGGGATTCTGCAACTCTTCTACGAGTTTCAAACGATGGTGTGCTTGCTGACCGGCATGGAAGTTGCCAACGCGTCGCTCTATGAGGTTGCGAGCGCAGCCGCCGAGGCCGTGCTGATGGCGCTTTCGATCACCGGGCGCAAACGCGTGCTGGTAAGCGAGTCCCTGCATCCGGACACGCGGCGCGTGATGGCTACGTATCTGGCGCAGCAGAACGCGGAGATCGCAACGATTCCGGCGCGCGACGGCGTGATGGACGAGGGCGCGATGACGTCAGCGCTCAACGATTCAACGGCGGCGGTTGTGGTTCAATCGCCGAACTTCTTTGGATGCCTTGAGCGATTGGACCGAATCATCCCGGCGGTTCATGCGGCCGGGGCGTTGGCGATCGTCTCGACCGATCCGATCGCGTGCGGAATACTCAAGCCGCCCGGCGCGTTCGACGCGGACATCGTGGTGGCCGAGGGACAGGCGCTGGGGATTCCGCTGCAATACGGTGCTCCGTACCTCGGCCTGATCGCCACGCGCGAGAAGTTTCTGCGAAAGCTGCCGGGGCGTGTCGTCGGTCAGACGCGGGACCTCGAAGGTCGTCGCGGATTCTGCCTCGCGCTGCAAACGCGCGAGCAGCACATCAAACGCGAACGGGCGACGAGCAACATCTGCACGAACCAGGGATTGTTCGCCATCCGGGCGTCGATCCACATGGCCGCTCTGGGACGACAGGGGATCGGCAAGGTCGCGAACCAATGTTTCGACAAGGCCCATTACGCCGCCGGACGGATAGCGAAACTCAAAGGGTATGAAATCGCATTCGCCGCGCCGTTTTTTAAGGAGTTCACGGTTCGGACGACGCGCGGCGTGGACCAGGCGATGACGAAGTGCCGCGAGCGAGGCATTTTCGGCGGCGTGGCGCTGGCACGGTTTGACACACGATTCGAGGACTGCTTCCTTGTCGCAGTCACCGAGAAGCGAACCAAGGCGGAAATCGATAACCTCATCGCGGCGCTCGACGCCGTGTGAGAAGGAATGAACCACAGAGAACACAGAGAACACAGAGGAACCAAAAAAGTGGAAATGTGATTTTCATGGGGATGGCATTGGTGGTGTGCGGAATGGATTCCGGCACTCCATTAGAGGAGCTATTCTGTACTGCGACAGTCATAGAGCGGTCTTGGCGGGTCGCTTCCGCACTCGGTTCTATTTGACTTTGCTGACTTGTTCCTCTGTGTTCTCTGTGCCCTCTATGGTAATCCAACCGGCTTGAGGAACTATGGCAAAGACAGATACTCTCGATGAGAATTCGGGATCGTCGGCGGGAGGAAAGCCCGCCATTGGCGACACAGGCCCAACGGGAAAACCCGGGTTGATGTACACCATGCAACGAACAGACGCCGGCGATCACCCGTTGCTGTTCGAAATCGGCTCGCCCGGACTGTGCGCCGCGTCGTTGCCGGAGTCCGATGTGCCGGCGACGGACCGCCACGGGGCGGTGCCCGCCGAGTTGTTGGCCGACGCTTCGCCCGACCTGCCGGAAGTCGGCGAGCTCGACGTGGTGCGACACTACAAGCGGCTCGCCCACCGCAGCTTCAGCATCGACGGCAACTTTTATCCCCTCGGCAGTTGCACGATGAAGTACAACCCGCGGATCAACGAGCGGGTGGCTTCCCTACCCGGCTTCATGTACGTACACCCCTATCAGGACGACGCGGACGTACAGGGCCTGCTCGAACTGCTCTATCGCCTGCGCTGCGATCTGGCGGAGATCGCGGGACTGGCCGAGGTGACGCTCCAGCCCGCCGCCGGCGCGCACGGCGAAATGACCGGGCTGATGATCATCAACGCCTATCATCAAAGTCGCGGCGAGAATCGAAAGAAGGTACTGGCCCCCGACAGTGCCCACGGGACGAACCCCGCGAGTTGCACGATCTGCGGACGCGAGTCGCTTTCGATCCGCTCGAAGCCCGACGGACGCGTCGATCTCGACGATCTGCGCTCAAAGGTCGATGAGAACACGGCCGCGCTGATGATTACCAATCCGAACACGACCTGCGTGTTCGACGAACAGATTGCCGACATCGCCAGGATCGTCCACGCGAAAGGGGCCCAGCTCTACCTCGACGGGGCCAACATGAACGCCGTTCTGGGCATGACCCGCCCCGGCGACTTCGGCGTGGACTGCATGCACTACAACACGCACAAGACCTTCAGCACGCCGCACGGCGGGGGCGGGCCGGGCGCGGGACCGGTCGCAGTTGCGGAGCATTTGCGGCCCTTCCTGCCGGTTCCGCAAGTCGTGAGAAAACCCGACGGAACGTACGCATGGGTGGATGATCGCCCGAAGTCGATCGGCAAGGTGCGCTCGTTCAACGGTCAGATCGGCGTGCTCGTGCGGGCGTATGCTTACATTCGGGCGCTGGGTTGCGATGGGCTTCGCGACGTCGCGGAGAAGGCCGTGCTGGCGGCCAACTATCTCGCAGCGCGACTGAAGGATCGGTATCCGATGCCGTTCCCGCCGCCGTATTCGCACGAGTTCATCACCGTGCCGGAGTTCGGCGAGTCAGGCGTGACCGAGTTGGACCTCGCCAAGCGGCTGATCGACTACGGCATCCATCCGCCGACGATGAGCTGGCCGATCCATCACTGCTTGATGGTCGAACCGACGGAAACGGAATCGCTGGCGACGCTCGATCGCTTCGTCGAGGTGATGCTCAAAATCGCCGACGAGGTGGAAAAGGACGCGGGGGTCGTGAAGGGCGCTCCGCACACGACGCCGGTCCGCCGCCTCGACGAAGTGGCCGCAAGCCGAAAACCGAACGTCCGCTGGAAACCCGCGTAGCAGCCTGTTGAAAAACCCTGTGGGACAGGCAGCAAGCAACTGAATACAAAGGGGTTAACGCGTCTTAGGCAAGAAATCCCACGACGTGTTATGCGGACAGGAAACCAGAACTCCGCATCCAATGCGGATCAGTCTAATTATTGTTAGGCGACAGGGGGTGTCAGGGAGAAATGCGGGACACACCGAGGCAGGCGAGTCAGTCCGCTGACTTGGAGCAGCTCTTTGCCGAGTGGGTCGACTCGTATCCACCCGCGCTGCGCGCCGACTTTCATAAGGATGGTGTAGTCGACGAGGGTTCCTACCTGCACGAAGCCACGCGCGTTCTGTACATCCTTCTCGAGGCGAACAGTAAGGGTGGTATGTATGGTCGGTATCGCGGCGGGGACCTCCGGAAGATATTCGGCGAGGTCGGGCTGGGGAAGTCTTTAGACATCAACCTAGAACCTAGCCCGATGGACCATGGCGCTCCTCGATGGAAAGACCACGTATTTTACCCCGAATGCGGTCGCTGCAAAGCAGCAGCTGCGCCGAGTGGCCATCATCAACCTGAAGAAACTAGCTGGTTCCGGCACGGCGAACCGGGAAGCGATCAGCGTCCAAGCATGGAGGGACCGCGAGTACATTCGTCGTCAGGTGCAAATAATCAATCCGAACCTGGTGGTGACCTGTGGCGTAAGCTCGAATCGCCTATTCGGCTGGATCATCACCGGTGATCTCTTCAAGGAAGCTCCCACTGAGTCGGTCTGGTCATACGCGAGAATAAAGGTGCTGCCGGGCAACCATCCTTCACTCCGACCCAAAGACGCTCCGTCAGCCTTCTCGCGGTTGGTCGAACGGGCTTCGCGGGGCACGGTGGGCGCGTTTGGAGAAAAGGTGGAGAAAAGGGCTCGGCAGTCTTAATTGGGCTTCCGCAGGCATTCCTGTGGGCGGTGGGATGACTCCAACCCCAACCGCGACGCCGTTCGCTCGTAGTCGGCGTCCTTTTCGATGAGCGTCGCCTGTCCCACCGCTCGGTTGAGCACGTGGTATGCCAGCCCCCCATAGCCTCCCTTGGGTGCCTTGGCATGGGCGGACAGGTGCCGCCCATCGCCCAACCCGTCAGTTAAAGACCCCCGACCGCTTTTGCGAAACAATCGACAATTGGCAACCGACGATCGACAATCCCTTCCGCATGACGCTCAACGCTGGGTCAATTCGGACTCTCCGGGATTGTGCCCTCAACGGTCCGACGAACATGGGCCGCGACGAGGCGCTGATGGTGCACGTCGGCGCGGGTGAGTCGCCGCCGACGCTGCGGCTTTACCAATGGGATCCGCCGACGATTTCACTGGGATACTTTCAGCATTACGCAGATTACGGGGCGCTTCCGCCGCCTGCCGGAGAGTTGGCCGTTGTTCGGCGGTTGACCGGCGGCGGGGCGATCTTGCACGACCTCGAATTGACCTATTCGCTGACGCTGCCCGTGGGGCACGCGCTGCTGACTCGCGGCCCCAACCGGCTTTACGAAATCGCCCACGACGCGGTGATCGCGGCGCTCGGCGCGGCCGGCCTGAGCACGCGGCGCTGCGGCGTGTCGGACGACTCCGGGGCGGCCCGCGGCCCGTTCTTCTGCTTCGAGCGGCGGCACTGCTACGATGTGCTGCTGGGCCGCGACAAGATCGCCGGCAGTGCGCAGCGGCGGACGCTGCAGGCCGTGTTGCAACACGGCTCAATCATCCTCGGCAATCGCTTTGCCCAGCAGCCCACCGCCCAGCCCGGCGGCGACTACGATTCGCTTGTCGCTGCAGTGCGAGATCGTTTCGTCGAAGCGTTTGCGGCCGCGTCGGGCGTGCGCCTCGAATCCGGCGAGTGGTCGCAAGCCGAGCTGCAAGCGAGCGCGCAACTGCGCGGTAAGTACGCGGGCGACGAATGGACCAAGAGGCTCTAACAGAACCGTGAGCGGAAGCGACCGGCCACGACCGCTCCATGACTGTCGCGGTACTGATTGGGCCCCGCGAAGCCTCCTGAGATTTGACACACCGCATGGCGACACCGTGTGGCACGGGCTTCCAGCTCGTGTTTTCACCGGCAAGATGCCGGTGCCACATTCGATTTGGTCACGCGCTCTCAATGTAGCACAGGAGCTTGTACGCCAGTCTTGCGGCGAGGAATTCGGTGACGGCCTGGCCGGGGATGGGCATGACCTCGACGATGTCGGCGGCGACGATGCGTTTTTCGGCTGCGACGAGGCGCAGTAGGCCGGTGACCTGGTGCCAGTCGAGTCCGCCCGGTTCGGGGGTGCCGGTGCCGGGAGCGAAGGCGGGGTCGAAGCCGTCGATGTCGATGGTGACGTAGACCGTATCGCCAAGGGCGTTGAGCACGCGATCGCCCCAGTCGTCGTCCATGCAGCACTGTCGGGCGGTGACGACTTCGACCTTGGTCGGGCGGCGGGTGGAATCCGCCCTACCTGCGCCGAGAAATCGGTGCTCTTCGCGGGAGACGTTACGGATGCCGACGGAGACGATCGACGCGTCGAGGTCGAGGACGCGGCGCATCACGCTCGCGTGCGACCAGGGCGAGCCTTCCCACTCGTTGCGGAGATCGAGGTGAGCGTCGATTTGCAAAACCGAGAGCTTCTTGTGTTTGCCCATGACGGCGCGCACGAGGCCCGAGGTGATGCTGTGCTCACCGCCGAGACCGAATAGAAACTTACCGTCGCGGACCACGCGGCGGGCGGCGGCGTAGATGTCGTCATGCATTTCCTTCGGACCGGCCATGTTGGGGGCGAGCGGATCGAGCGTGGCGACGCCGGCCTTGTAGAACTCGCCTTCCAACTCCTCGTCGAACAGCTCGACTTGTTGCGAGGCGCGGATGATCGCCGCGGGTCCCTCGCGCGTGCCGGTCTGGAAACTCGTCGTCGAATCGTACGGAATCGGCAGCACCGCATACTTCGCCTTCGCATAGTCGCTCTGCGGCTTGGGCAGCCCGAGGAAGTTGTTGGGGATGGTCGTCATGCGTTCGGCGACTAACGTAGACTAATACTACAACGCTAAGTTTGTCCTGAGTCGTTGGAAAAGGCGCTTGCGATTCAGGCCGCTTTAGCGGCCTTTCCGCCAGCGAAGGCGGCGCCTCAGGCCAGTCCCGATGTACATCGGGACTGATAACGCGCCCGACCTCAAACCCCTCCCCAGCCCGTTTCAACGGGCTTTTCTTGGATCCACGCGATGCGAATCTAGCGTTGTAGTGCTAATTCGCGTGATCGTTTCGACTCTTCTTCGCCGCATCGCGCAGCGAGCCGGTCATCTCGTCCAGCCGGGTGAACAACCGCCGTTGCGTTCGCGGTTTGCAGCGGCACAATGCGTATTGGGCGATGAGCGGAAAGGTGATCGAGGCGCACGAATAGACGACGACGTTGTTGGTGAAGGCGTCCTTGACCTTTCCCCAGCTACGGGCCTCGCCGGGCGTCGCGCCGGACAGTCCGCCCCAGTGCGGCGCGTCGGTGGTGAGCTGCAAAAAGAAATCGTGCCCGCCCTTGGACGGATCCATCAGAATCTGATGCAGCGTCGGCTGGGTCTGCAAGTAGAAGTTCTTCGGCGATCCGCCGCCGATCTCGACCACGCCGTTGAGGTCCGCGTCGCGGACAATCGCCGCCGTCTCGATCACGTCGAGCACGGGGTTGAGCATCACCGGCTCGCCGAACAGGTGCGGCACGATCAGATTCATGCCGATCGACGAATCGCCCGGCGACGACGTATAGATCGGCACGTCGTATTTGGCGGCGATCGCGACCAGCGACTTCTCCGGGTGTGGGGCCTTGTCCCACAACGCCCGGCCCATGTGGTGGTGCATCTGCGCGGTCGAGAAGGGCTTGCTGAAATCGAACCCTTTGAGGAGTTCGAGCACCATGTTGTCGGTGGCCATCAACGTGTCTTTCTCGCCGATGAAGACATCGTAGATTCGGGCGACGCCGTCCTCCGCGAGTGCGTTGTCGTCCACGTCCGGGCTGCCCTGCACCATCGGAAAACCGTAGGCGAGGTGCAAATCGTGGTAGAGGTTCGCGCCCGTGGCGATCAGAAAGTCCACGAAGCCGCGTTCGATCAGCGAGATGAACGCCCCGCCCATACCGATGGGCGTCATCGCCCCGGCGACGGTCAAGCACACCGTGGCGTTCGCCTCCAGCATCCGCTTGTAGAGTTTGGCGCCTTCCGCCAGTCGCCGCCCGTTGAATCCGCTGTGGGCGAAGGCGTTGTCGATGAGGTCGGCGACGGCTTCGTTGCCCGCGAGATTCATCGCGCGGATCGGGGGCGCGTCGAGCCAGGCGTCGCGGCCGGGCGTAGGCTTCGAATGATCGTGGTGCTCACAAGGGTGCATTGCAGGCTCGATGAAACCGCAAAAGTCAAAAAGTCAAAAAGTCAAAAAAAGAGGCGGCGGGCAAGACCAAGCGAGTTTCTACATTTTGACGTTTTGACATTTTGGCTTATTGGCGTTTAGTAGGGGATCAGCACCGCCGCCGCGACGCAGGTGGTCCACAGGCCGTTCTTGTCGCCTTCCATCGTCTGCACGACGGCCTTGGTCCGCACGACGAGTCCGTGCGCCTTGTAAATGTTCTTCCGTTCGTTGTAGGCGGTATTGGGGTCGAGGTCGATGCCCTGCGTCGTGGCGAGCATTGTGGCGGCCATGTCCTCGACGTAGTCGCCGCAGGCCTTCTGCGTCATCCCGAACCCATGATGCTCCGAGATATAACCGTGCTGCCCCTTGTCGGCGGGCAGAGCCAACCCGATTCCGGCGCAGGCAAGACGGTTGGGTTCGTTGGTTCGGCATTCGGCCAGCACGCAAAAAACGATCTGCCCCGGCGTCAATCGCGACAGACCTTTCTGTCGCGGGGCGATCTTGCACGCGGGCGGGAAGATGCTGCTTACGCGAACGAGGTTGAAGCCGGCGATGCCGGCATCGCGTAGGGCCTCCTCGAACGATTGAAGGTTGTTACGGTGCTTGCCGCTGCCCTTCGTAAAGAACATCTGCTTCGGTACGAAATGCTCCAGCAACCCAAGACCTCCGAAACGCTGACGACAAACGGTTGACCACGCGAACTTCTAACGAAGCGACGAATTGTAACGTATCACCCGACGGGCACAACCCGCGCGGCGACCCGAACGGCCTGGGGTTCGCCCGCCAAACCTTTTCCGGCCCAAACGGCGGGAAACTCGGCGCCGCCGCTACCGGCGGAAACTCGGCAGCGCCCGAAGCGTAACCATGTGGCTGTAGAAACTGTTGCTACATCGCCAGCGACCGCGAGGATGGCGTGCGGCGGGCGAGAGCGTCTCGTTCGAGATCGAGCAGGAGCTTCTTGCGCCACAATCCGCCGCCGTAACCGCAAAGCGAACCGTCGTTGCGGATGACGCGGTGACAGGGAATGAGGATGGCGATGCGGTTGTCGCCGTTGGCGCGTCCGACGGCGCGCTGCGCTCCGGGTCGGCCGATCTCGCGGGCCAGTCGCTCGTAGGACCACGTCTCCCCGAACGGAATCTCTCGGAGCTTGTCCCACACCCGCCGCTGGAAATCCGAGCCGGGCGCCACAAGCTTGACACTAAACTCCGCGCGGCGACCGCCGAAGTATTCCGCAAGTTCAGTCGCCAGTTGATCGAGGTGTGCATTGGAACCGGGCACGATCGCCCCGCCGACTCGCCGACGGAGCGTAGCGATCTGCTTTTGCAGCGCGCGACGGTCGGCGAATTCGAGCAGGCACACGCCCTCGTCGGTTGCGCCCGCGACGAGCGGTCCGACCGGCGTCTCGATTCTCGCGGTTTTGATGCAGACAATCCGGTCGCTCCGACCCGGAGTCGAGCCGAACGTTCGTTCGAACGCGTCGCGGAATCCGCTCGCGGATTCGAACCCGTGATCGAGACCGACGGTCAGCGGATCGCCGCCGCGACGGAGTTGCTCGAGCGCGAGGCCCATCCGGCGGGCACGGTGATACGCTTGAAAGGTCATGTCGAAGTTCCTCATAAAGTAGCGGCGAGCGCGGTGCGGATCGACGCCGATCCGCCGCAGGTCGGCATCGGTCACACGCTCCGCCGGCGCTCGCTCTACGCGATCCAGAAGGGCATCGAGCCATTCCGGCGGCTCACCGCCGACGGCCAGCGGACGACATCGGCGGCACGGACGAAACCCATCCAGAAGACAGTCGCGTACCGTCGCGCGGTAGCGGACGTTTTTGGGCAGCGGTTTTTTCGCGGGACACGACGGCCGGCAGAAAATCCGTGTCGAGCGCACGCACACGAAAAACACGCCGTCGTACGACGCGTCGCGGCGACGCATCGCGCGATCCATTTCGGTTTGGTCGGGCAGGGTCGTTTCCATGACCAAAGCATACACGGCGGCCGCCCACGGCGGCTACCGATTTTTGAGCGCGGAATGTGCCCTTTGGCAGGCAAGGTCTCCGGCCGCGGACCTCAACCCGCTGCGTGACCATTCACAACGGTCCCTCTCGCTCGTCTATCAAGTAGCGAGTATTCTTCGGACGAGAGCGACTCCGGCTGGCGCTTCGCCCTTATCAAGCGAGTGTCCCTGCAATGACCCCCATCCTGGAATGCGAGCGCCTGACCAAGCGATACGGAAAAATCGTCGCGCTGAAGGGGATTTCGCTTGCGATTCAGCCGGGCGTCGTGGGGCTTCTCGGCCCGAACGGCGCCGGTAAGAGCACGCTTATCAGCGTCCTGCTCGGTCAAACGCCCGCATCCTCCGGGGCGGCTACGGTGCTGGGGATGGACATTCGGCGGGGGCAGCGTGCCATCCGGCGGCGCGTCGGGTTCGTGCCCGAGAACGACTGCCTGATTCCGGGGATGTCCGGGACGGGCTACGTGTATTACGCCGGCCGGCTGGCGGGCATGTCGCACGCCGACGCCATGCAGCGGGCGCACGAGGTGCTCGACTACGTCGGAATGGAGGAGGCTCGCTATCGTCCTGCGGAGCAGTATTCGAGCGGCATGAGGCAACGTCTCAAGCTCGCGCAGGCGTTGGTTCACGATCCGGACGTGCTGTTCCTTGACGAACCAACCAACGGCATGGACCCGCAGGGACGGCAGATGATGCTGGGGCTAATCGGCGACCTGGGTCGGGCGGGGATCAGCGTTCTGCTTTCGAGCCATCTGCTTCCCGACGTCGAGCGAGTTTGCGAGCGCGTCATCATCATGGGCGGCGGCGAGGTGCTGACCGAGGGACGCCTCGAAGAGATGAACAAGCCGCACCCCACCCTTTATCGCGTGGACTTCACGGGCGACGCGGCGACGTTTCGGCGGCGGCTCACGGACGACTCCGTGCACGTGCTCGAACAGGTGGACGGCGGGCTGCAGATTGCCCTGCCCGAGGAAGGCTCGCAGCGACTAGTCCTTCAGGCGGCGCGGGACACCGCGACGTTGGTGCTCGGCCTGCAGCCCAAACGAAGCTCGCTCGAGGAAACATTCATGGCCGCTATTCAGAGGCAACAACAGGCATGACCACGGCGTCGGCAGATCGAGCGCATCAGTACCAGCGCTGGCAGGGTACGCTGGGAAAAGCGCACTGGACCTGGCCGGCGATTGTCGTCAACGGCGTCACGTTGTCGCTCAAGCACGCCAAAACCCGCACCATGCTCCTGACAAGCGGGGTGCCGGTGCTGACCGCCTCCGGCGTGTTCTACGTCATCTCGCTGCTGGAATCGGTGGTCGGAACGGAGCAGGCGAAAGGGCTTTACGATTTTCTGGGGGCGATCTTGAGAATCGATATCAGCGGCATCACAAGGCTGGCCGAATTCCGCGACGTGCTCTGGCGCAGCACCTTCTTGATGGTCACCAAATTTCAGATGTTCTGGGTGCTGATCGTGGTGGCCCGCGTGGGCGCTGGGCTGATCGCCAACGATCTGAAGGCGCGGGCCTTGCCGATCTATTTTTCCAAGCCGGTCACGCCGACGACGTATCTTCTCGGCAAGTGGACCGTCGTCGCGTCCTTCGTAGCCATGGTCATGCTGATTCCGAGTCTGATCGCGCTGGGGCTGGGCACGGTGCTCGCGGGCGGCCCGGAAACCTGGGGACAAGTCTTGAGTCTCGGCGTCGACGTGTCGCTCAGCGGATTGATAGTGTGCGTCGTCGCC
>ERZ1292633.3287-Hain-H41-02um-R1-3287-length-15877-cov-4_pt1 | contig 15877 bp, 11 predicted proteins | sample MGYA00564406_ERZ1292633 | MGnify/ENA primary metagenome ERZ1292633 (study PRJEB36523, sample SAMEA6512639) | groundwater metagenome | collected 2019-01-08 | study: AquaDiva: Metagenomics assemblies of 32 groundwater samples | reverse complement strand
ATGAGTGATTTATATTAAAAAATATTTTTTCTTTTCATTTTATGAATTTAAATTTGCGTATGTACTTACCTCGAAGCTCTGCTTTGGTATTAATACAAACAGGGCTTCCCAGTACTCTGAGATTTATTTACAACTATAAATTTAGATTTGTTATTAGATGTTATTTCTTTTAATTATTTAATGATCTAACTTAACAGTTTTAATTTTGCCCTTCCAACTTTCAGGTATCCACCAAGATGCTTTTCCAAGTATTTTTAAAATTGAAGGTACTAACATTATTCTTATAATAGTTGCATCAATAAGAACTGATGTATCAAGACCAACACCCATTTCTTGAACCATTATTACTTTAGAAAAAGAAAAAGCTGAAAATACAATTATCATAATTAAAGCTGCACTGGTTATTATTCCACCACTTTTTTCTAATCCCATAGAAATAGAATAAGAAACATCATTTGTTTTGTCATATTCTTCTTTTATTCTACTCATCATAAAAATTTCATAATCCATACTTAAGCCAAAAATTATACAGAATAAAACCAAAGGTGTTGTTATCATTAAAGCTCCAGGAATTTGTTCTATTCCTAGAATATCTATAAAAAGACCATATTGAAATACTAAAACTAACCAACCATAACTTGCTCCAACAGATAAAAGATTCATAAAAATTGCCTTTAGTGGTAAAATTATTGAGCCTAACATTGTAAACATTATTATATAAGTTGCTACAAGTATAATTCCTATTATTAAAGGAAAATTTGAATAAACTGCTTTTTCAAAATCTAAACTAGATGAGCCAATTCCACCGATTAATATATTTAAGTTTTTAGGAGGATTTTTTTCTCTATATTTTCTTAATTCTTTTACTGTATCTAAATCAGCAGCATTTTTTTCTATATTTCCATTAAAAACCCAAAAAATAGCCTTTTTATTATCAGTACTAACAAATGGATTTTTAGGTGCTAAATTCATGCTTTCCATTGCTAAAGTATTGGAATACATATTTGCATATTCATCCAAAGAAGTATTTGAAAATGGATTAACTATTCCAAAAACTTTATAAACTCCATCTGTTTTTGATGCTGCTTTCATAAATTTATATATTTCGTCTAAATTCTTTTTTTCATATATAAAAGAATTATCTTTAGTTTCAAAAGTAACTCCTACAGGTGAAAATTGAGTAGGAGGATCTATTTCAAGCATTTTTTCAAAACCAATACGAGAGTCTAAGTTTTTTGGCATAAGAAGAACAGTAGAGTTCCAAAGCTTTATATTCATCGCAAAAGTACTTAAAATAAGTAATAAAATCGTACCTGTAACAAAAAAAGTAACAGGTCTTTTCATAACCCAATTAGACCAATTTAACCAAAAATTCTTTTTACTCATAGTATATTTTACAAGTCTATGTAATGCTCTAGGTGAATTTATTCTATCTCCAAGATATGCAAAAATAACAGGTAATAATGTTAAAGATAAAATTATTGATACTCCAACAACAATCATTCCACTTAATCCTATAGACCTTGTAAGTGGTAAATCGGGAATTAATAACGCTGCCATTCCTATAAAAACAGATAGCCCAGAATAACAAACAGCTTTTCCTGCTGTAACAGTTGCATTAATAGCAGATTGTTCTTTGGTATTACCTTTTTCAAGTTCTTCTTTAAATCTACTTACCATAAAAAGACAATAATCCAAACCTACTCCTAATCCCATCATAGATGTAATTGCTTTACAAAACATAGCTAATTCCATATATTGACCTATTATATATAAAATAGCTAAAGTTATTATTATACTTACCACACCAATTACTACAGGTAAAAAAGCAGATACTAATGCACCAAAAATAAAAATCATTAAAACCACTACAATTGGAAATATTTTTTGTTCTGCACTTGCACTATCATCTTGGCTAAGTTTTGTCATGTCTTGAACTATTAAGGGAACACCTGTAACATGAATCTCAAGGCTTTTATCGATATCTAGCTCTTTTATTTGTTTAGCTATTTCAGGAGCTTCAGGACTTGCCATGTTAAGCGATTCCATAACTATTCCTATAAGTATAAATGTTGCTTTTTTATCCTTACTAAGCATTGACGAATCTAATTTATAATCATAAACATCTCCTACAATTTTTTGAGTACGAGCATAAGTCTTAATTTTTTCTATTGATTCGATATATTTTGGATCTTCTACCGTTTTATCTTTACTTTTAAGCGTTACAACTAAGTTTTTTAGATATTGTTTTGGAAACTCGTTTAGTATTAATATATTTTGTTTATATGATTCACTTGTTTTTACGTAAGAACCTTCACCTTGTAAAACAGATTCTGATTTTATTGCACCGAAAGAACTAACAATAGTTATTAGTATCCAAAAAACTAGAACTAAAAACTTATTTTTTATTACAAAAGTAGCTAAAGAATAAAAAAAATCTTTACTACGTTCATCATTAATCAAATTATTTTTTTGCAAACTCATTGAATCTTTATTATCTAATTTTTCTTTTATAGATTTATCATTATTGCTCATTAGTTATTTTATTAATATTTAAAATTATGAAAAACTACTATATTTTAATTAGTAGATTATACATTTAAAAGATTAAAGGTTAAAGATAAGTTAAGTAAATTCTATATTCAAAAAATTTAAAGTACAGATTTAGACGAATTTAACATATAATCTACTAATTATTCTTATAAAATATGTACTTAATTCCTTTAATCTGCTTAATCTGTAGTTTAAAATTTCTTATATATATTTTATAAAATAATATAATTACAAGATTACATAAAATCTTTTAATTCAAGGGTATAAACACCAGCCGTAGATTCTTGAACTGATTTTACTAATCCTATTCCCTTACTATACCAATTTGTCGTTTTTACCTCTCCTTTTGCTGATGTGGTTTTAGAAATTACTTTTATTGTATCAAGTTCTTTATAAGGTAATTTTACTTTTTCTATTTTATCAAAAACTTCAATATTTCTTGTAGTTTCAACTTTTTCGCCCCCAACAGATACAACAGGAACGATAGATGGTGAATTATCAGAATTTAAAGCAACTGGAACACTTAATGCACTAAGTTGACTTTTATCTGATAAAATACTTCTTTTTAAAACATAACCTGTTTGAGAAACTTCTGATATTTCCCATAAAACATCAGCTTTAAATTCAAAAGTACCTTCTTTTACGGTGTAATTATAAGTATATTTTTTACCTTTAGTAATTGGATTATATAATTTCCAATCTATATTGGTTTTTATTGTTTGAGCATCTGTGCTTGTTGGATCTTTTTCTAATTTACTTTCAACATCTTTGTCTTCAACATCTTTTTCTCCAGTTAGTAAAGAAGGTGGTGTTGGTATTGGAGTTGGTTTTACAGAAACTTGAGGTGATGGTGAAACTGTAGGTGCAACTGTAGGAACTACTTTATCTTTATTTGTATTTTGAGTTGTATTATTATTTTCAGTTACATTATTATTCTGTTCATTTGATGGAGTTGTTTCAACTTGGCATGAAAAAACAAATAGAGCACAAAAAACTAAAAAACTAAATTTTTTCAAATTAATCACCTTATAAATTATTTATTCAATTATAACAAAAAACTATAATCACTTACTTATACTCTATTAATTATATTAATTAAATTTCATAATTTACAGTTATATTTTGAATATTTATAATAAATTTGATTCTATTAATTCCATAAATTAAATTAAGTATATTTAAATTAAAATAAAGATAATATAATTTTACCCTAAAATAACTTATTTTTCTACATTACTAATGATATAATCTTAAAGTAATGGGTCTAGAATTTTTTATTATGAAAATAGAAATATATTATTTAAATGAGTCAATCAAAATATTATGTATATTTAAGTGAAGCTGTACAAGGTCCTTATGCTCTAAGTGAAATTGCTTCAATGAACCTTGATGATCAGACTCAAATATGTCCAGAAGGTACGTCTGACTGGTTATCATTAAAATCTGTTTTATCAGATCCCTTATCTGATTTTGTCAATCAGAAATCTGGTTCTAGTAATTCACCAACTCAAGTTGGTAAATATACTATCATGGGGGAATTAGGGCAAGGCGGAATGGGTGCTGTTTATCTTGCTGTTGATAAGGCTTTAAATAGAAAAGTAGCTATAAAAGAATTAAAAATTGATGAGCATAAAAAAAGAGATCCTGAAGCGTATTCAATAACTATAAAAAGATTTAAAAAAGAAGCTGAAATATTAGCTAAATTGAATCATAAAAATATAGTATCTGTTTATGATGTTATTGAGCAAAATGATAATCAATACATAATAATGGAATATTTAAATGGAAAGGATTTGGAACAAGTTGTTGAAGCTCAAGGTGGAACACTTAGTCTTGATTTAGCTGCGTCAGTTATTGCAGATACTTGTTTAGCTCTTGATTATATACATCAAAGAAGTATTATTCATAGAGATATAAAACCATCAAATATATTTGTTCTTGAAGATGGAGTTGTAAAACTTACTGATTTTGGTGTTACAAAAGATTTAAACTCGATGTCAATGACAATAGATGGTTCTTTAGTTGGTACAATCGCTTATGCTTCCCCAGAACAAGATTCACGGGAACTTGATGGGAAATCTGATATTTTTTCTTTGGGCGTAGTCTTATATGAAGTTGTTACAGGTCAAAAACCTTTTACAGGAGATACAATAGCTAGTGTTTTATTAAAAATAGCTACAAAAGAACCAATAAAACCAACTGAGATAAATCCTAAAATACATAAAATGCTTGAGAATATAATATCAAAAGCAATGGCAAAAACTCCATCAAAAAGGTATCAAAGTGCAATGGAGATGAATAGTGATCTAAATGATTATAGAAATGCTTTAGCAAATAATCTTACATCTCAACTTTCAGGTCTTAAAAGTACTTCAACCTCATCAACAGCTAAACAATTAGATTATAATGTTAAAAAAGTTGGTACTGGTCTTTTAAATAAACAAACAGGTGGTTTACCTCAACTTCAAGAAACAGGTAAATCAGGCCCACTTACAACCTCTCCAGAACCCGCTAAATCAATTCCATTTAAGGTTGGTAGTACGACTCAACCTGGTAGAAAAATACAAGATACTAATTTTGATATTCCTAATCCATTATTCCAAGAAAATAATTCAAATATTAATCCTATTAATAATCAAATAGTAAATAAAGTTGAACAGCTAATAAGTACTAATACATCATTAGAAGAGTCAAATAATACACATAATGCAGAACTTACTAAAGGTTCTACCGCAGATCTTCAAGAAGAAATTGCAAATATATTTGAAACTAACTCACCTTTTTTTGAAGAAAACAAAAGAGAAGAACATAAAAAAGAAGCAAATTTACAAGCAAAAGAAGAAAAAAAACAAGAAACTAGTAAGAGTAGATCTGCGTCATCTGAACAAAGAGATAGTGATAACAAGGATTTTTTATTAAAAATAGGAATACCTGCAGGTTCAGTAGTTTTATTTTTAATTTTAATGTTAGTAGGAATTATAAATACTATAGACTTTGTATTTCTTTTAATTATTCTTGGTGTTATATGCCTAGATTTCTTTTCAAAAAGCGTTATTAAGCCAATATCTTATATTATAGTTCTTATAGGTATGTATTCTGGTTGGTTTATAACTAAATCTCAAATGGTTTTTTTAGAGAATAGTAAATTAGCAGATTCTATTTCTTATTTACTTGATTTCTCGGTTATGCTTATTACATTAATCATTTTCTTTTTTATAATAAAAATAGCCGATAATCTTAGTGCAAATAAAAATAAAAATTTAAGGCCAATAGGTGGTTTTATAAAATCATTAGTAATAATATCAGGAATTGTATTTTCAATAAGTTCAAGTAGTGCAATCGAATCATCTTTTTTTCAAAAACAATTTGAAAAATCTAAGATTGTTTCAGTAGCAGGAATACCAATTTTAAATTTTAAAGCTGGTAAAAAAATTAATGTATCTTTGGGCAAACCAGCTCCAAAACCTGTAAATACTAATAAACCAGTTGATAAAAAAGATAAAGATATACCTATAAAGAAAGATAAAGATAAATAAAACGGAGAACTGTTATGGAAATCCCAAGTATATCTTCTTCTGGCGGTAACCCGTTTTTAGTTAACTATAATCCTATTAATGCTCCTTATGCTTTACCAGAGAAGACTATACCTTTACCTGAAGAAAAAGTAAGTCAAAAGCAAAGCAAAGAAACAACTGTACAAAATCCAGATCAAGCCCCTAAAACACCAGTTTTTAATAAATCTATTCAAAGTTTTTCAAATGTTTTAAAAGAAATTGGTTTACAAAATACACCTGAAAATAATCAATTAGCTAATGTTTTGGCAAATTATGGACAACCAGTAAATAAACAAACTATGACCCAAGTTTCAAGATTATTAACAGGGCTAGTTAATGGAAATAATGCTAATATTGAAGCAGGTGTTGTTTTACTTATAAATAACCTAAAAGTTGAGCCAAAATCTATTTCTGCTGTAAGACAGTTATTAACTGGCGGTGGAATGTCTCAAAACCTTCTTGTTCTTAATAAAGATCTAAAAAAAATGATTGATAAATTAAATGATAATGATTTTACTTCAGAATTAAATAAAAAAATTACCTCTAATAAAGAATTAAGAAAAAAGGAAACTATAAAAGGAATTGATCCTGATATTCAAAATGAGAATAATTTACCTCAAGTTCAAAATATAAAAAAACAAGATGCTCCTATACAAGAAGTAAAACAATTAATCAAAGGTGAAAAAGATCAAAGTGATGTAGATGAAGAAAATAAAGAACCTTCTAAGAACTCTTTTAAAGAAAATGACATACTTTCAGGAAAAAAAGAAAATAATATTCCTAAAAATACTAATGCTTTAACAAAAAATATTATAAAAAATGAGCAAAATACAAATAAATCAGTAATTTTAAATAATAATAATAATATAGAACAAAAAAATATAGTAAAGAATTTGAATGTTTCACATTTACCTTCTGAAAATAATATTATGGTTACTGAAAAATCTTTGCTAGAAGAATCAAATCCTCAGAATATAATAAAAAATTTAGGAAATAATGTTCAAAAATTATCTAATATAATTAATACAATTACTAATTTGGATATATTACAGAATCCTCATAATTTTCCGCAACAAATTTCTATGCTAAAAAAATATTTTTCTGACATGGAATTAACAATAGAAGAACTAAAAGATATTATTGATAGAAATTTTCCAGAACTTAAATCTAAAGTTACCGATGGAGATGATGAAGAAAACTCTTTTATAGGGCTTTTACAAAATCTTTTTATGTTGGGTGAAGAAGAGAAAAAAACTACAAAAAAAACAAATCTGGCAAATTTAAATAATACTAATGATAATGATTTAATGAAAGAACTTAGTGAAAAAACAGAAGATCTTAATGATGAGTTTTTTGCTAGAGAGTTATTAGCTAAATCTGAAGAATGTTTATGTATTCCTATTCCAGTTAATATAAATGGAAAAATTTATAATGCCGAAATTATGATAAGACGTGAAGATAAATCTAATAAAAAAATTGAAATCGGGGAAATTCCGTTAAAAATAAATCTTGCAGTTAATACTAATAATTTAGGAAAAATTGGCGTTGATATAAGTAATCTAAAAAGAGATTTACAAATAAATTTTAATGTTGCTGATAATTCAATAAAAAATAAAGTTGATAAAAAGATTAAAGAATTGGAAATGAAGCTAAATAAACTTCCTTTTGATATAAAAGCATTGACTTGTCGTGTAGAATTAAAAGAAATAGAAAGAAATAGTTTATTATTACCTCAAAAATATAAGGTAATGAGTATGAACAGAATTGATGGCGTTGTTTAAAAAACAATAATGTAGAGACGCATTGCAATGCGTCTCTACGATAATATTCTATTAATAATTTATTTTTTGTTCAAATTTTGCCCAAACATTAAAAGGTTCTTTTCCTTCTTCTGGTAATATTTGTTGAATTTTTACTGTTCTATCTTCAACTTTTTTTGCCAATTCATTATAAATAAAAGAATCATCAAAACCAGCATCTTCAGCATCATATCTTGACGCTGCAAAATAAACATTTTTTAATCTAGCCCAATAAATAGCAGATAAACACATAGGGCAAGGTTCACAACTAGAATAAATATCACATCCATCTAATTGAAAAGTATTTAAATTTTTACAAGCTTCTCTTATTGCATTTACTTCTGCATGTGCAGTTGGATCATTCGTTGTAGTAACTGTATTATGAGCAACAGCAACAATTTTACCATCTTTAACAATAATCGCACCAAAAGGGCCACCACCTGCTTTTTTTACATTATCAGAGGCAACCTCTATTGCTTGTAACATAAAATCTTTTTCGTTTTTTTCCATTAGAAAATTTTCCATTAAAAATATATTCGCAATAATACATATTAACTTGAATTTTTGATAAAAAAAAGATTTTTATTAATATATTTCATTTAATTTAAATCTTTTAATAAAAAATAAATTCTAGCGTACTTGAAAACTTCTTTGTAATAATATTATCCAATCAAATTAATAAATAAAAAAATACAAAAAAAAGCTACCTTTTCAGATAGCTTTTTAAAAAGATTATAAAATCTTATTCATCTCCAGAATCAAGTCTGTTTGCAATTGTTTCTGCTTGTAATGCAGAAAGAACAACATGATTGCTTTCTGTAATTATAACAGCTCTTGTTTTTCTTCCATAAGTAGCATCAACTAATTTATTAGAATCTCTTGCGTCTTGAATGATTCTTTTTATTGGAGCTGAACTAGGAGATACAACTGCTATAACTTTATCAGATGATACAGCATTTCCGTAACCGATATTAACTAAATTCATTTTAAATTGTTCCTTTTTGGCATAAATCTTAAAAAATAAACTACTTATTTATATTATCCTATATATGATAATTTGACAATAAGTATTTTAATGAATTTTTTTAATAAATTCAAAAAAAGTTAGATTTTAAGCTAAAATGTAGGGTTTTAAAAAATCTAATGATGATTTATAAAGTATAAAATTTTTAGCTTATTTAAGTAATTTTCTTATCTGTGTTGTATCTACACCTAAAAGTTTTCTTTGAGCAATTCCTCCAAGAAAGCCTCCAAACGCACCTAAAAATCCAAAATACAATGCAGCTATAATTTTACCTGTAGCTACAATTGTAGCTGTAACGCCTGCTACCGCACCACCCAAAATACCAAAAGTAAGTAAACCTAACAAAGTACCAAAAACCGCTAAAATAATACTGGCAAAAATTCCAGTAAAAGAACCACTAATAAAAGCTGCTATCATGCCTTTTTTAGTGTTTTGCATCATAAAAGTACAAACCATTCCTGCAAGTATTGGCCCAAAAAATGGATATCTACCAAAAATAGACATTATAATTGCACCAACAATTACTGTAACTAAAAACATATATTTATCCTCTATTCAAATTCTGCTATTCTCATAACTATTTCTTCATTTGTAGCTGGAGTATTAAGAGTAACTCTATTTTTACTAACAAAAGATAAATCATGTTTTACTGCTGTCCAAACAGAAATACCTAATAATAATGGAGGTTCTCCAACAGCTTTGCTCTTTTTTACGTTTACAGTATTTTCTTCATTTTTAAAGAATTCAACATTAAAAATATCAGGCATATCTGTTATATTAGGTATTTTATAGGTTGTAGGTGAATGAGATAATAAATATCCTTTATCTGTATATTTAAGCTCTTCTGAAGTTAACCATCCTGCACCTTGAATAAAACCACCTATTACTTGCCCTCTATCAATTCCAAGATTAATAGATTGTCCAATATCAATTAAAATATCAGCTCTTAATATTTTTAATTCTCCTGTAAATTTATCAATTAAAACTTCTGAAACTGCTGCTCCATTTGTAAAATATAGAAAAGGATTCCCTTTCCCTGTTTCTCTGTTAAAATCAACTCCTGGTGTTTGATAAAAAGCCCTTTCACCTAAATTTACTCTTTCTCTATAAGCTAAAGGAATAAGATCTTTAAAAGATATTTTTTTATGTGGTTTACGATCATCAAAAACATAATTATCTTTAAAAACAATATTATTTTTTGATTTTACAATTCCTTCTTCAGGAGAAGAAAAATGTTGAGCTGCAAAATCAGCTAATCTATCTCTAATAGCTGTACAAGCTAAAACAGCAGCAGAACCATTAATATCTGTTCCACTAGAAGCTGCCGTTGGCGATGTATTATTATTTTTTTCGGTGGAAGTATCCATTATTCTTATATTTTCATAATCTATAGAAAATTCATCTGCTACTATTTGGCGTATTTTTGTATTTAATCCTTGTCCCATTTCAGTTCCACCAGTTGAAACTTGAACACTTCCATCAAGATAAATATTGACTAAAGCACTTCCTTGATTTAAAAACTTGGTAGTAAAAGATATTCCAAATTTAACAGGCGAAAGGGAAATTCCTTTTAAATGAGTTTTTGAATTACTATTAAATTCTTTTATACTATCAAATCTTTCTTTATAATCTGATTTTTTATGCAATTCATCAAAAATTTCTGGTAAGACATTGTTATAAAAAACTTTACCATAATGAGTTACATTTCTTTCATCTATACCATAACAATTTAATCTTCTTATTTCATAGGAATCTTTTTTTAGATAATTAGCAATTTCTTCAATAATATTTTCTGTATTTAATGTTCCTTGTGGGCCTCCAAAACCTCTAAAAGCTGTATTAGGAGGTAAATTAGTTCTACAAATTTTCCCATGAACTTCCATATTAGGAATATAATAAGCACTATCCGAATGTAACATAGCTCTTTCTAATATAGAAGTTGATAAATCAGCGGCGGCTCCTCCATTTGAAAAAAGATCTACCTTTAAAGCATTAATTTGTCCATTACTATCAAAACCAACTTTATAATTATTTTGAAAAGGGTGTCTTTTTCCTGTTACTTGCATATCAACATCTTTTGTAAGAATAATTCTTGCAGGTCTTTTAGTTTTTAGTGCGACTAATCCTGCCATTACAGCATAATGACAAGCCTGCGATTCTTTTCCACCAAAACCCCCACCCATTCTTTTGGTAATACAAATTACTTGATTTTGGTTTAATCCTAAAATACTAGCAGCAACTTGTACAATTTCTGATGGATGTTGTGTAGAACAATGAATAACTAAAGAATTATTTTCTCCTGGATATGCTAAAGACGCTTGAGATTCCAAATAAAATTGCTCTTGTCCACCAATAATAAAAGTTCCTTCTAAAACATGTTCTGAGGTTTTAAAAGCTGATTCTACATCACCAGTTTTTATGGTTCTAGGAATACCAATAAATTGTTCTTTTTTTATTGCTTCATCAATTGAAAAAATAGGTTCAAGCTCTTTCATATTTAGTTTAATAGCTTTTTTAGCTTTTTCGATAGCTTGTTTATTTTCTCCTGCAATTACAACTATTGGTTCTCCAATAAAAGTAGCCAAATGTTCAACTAATAAATGTTCATCTTGAATTATAGGTCCAAATTTATTAATACCATTTAAATCTTTATAAGTAAAAAGACCTATAATTCCATCTATTTTTTCAGCTTCTGAAGTATCAACAGAAATTAATTCTGCATGGGCAAAAGGACTGCCTAAAAAATCTACCATTAACTCATTTTTTGCAAATGGCATATCATCAATAAAAACAGATTCTCCTGTTACATGACCTTTTGCAGAATCATGAGGAATATTTTGTCCTATTATTGACATAAAACAGCCTCCTCTTCTAAACATTCAAAATAGAACTTTTTCATTATATTTTTTGCTAATTGGAATCTAAAATCTTTTGAGCCTCTTACATCAGATATAGGTGTTATCTCTTGTGTTGACATTAATCCAGCTTGAATAAAGTTTTCTTCATTTAAAAACTTACCTTTTAAAAACTCTTCGGTTTTTTTCAATCTAATAATTATTGGACCAACTCCACCAAAAGCAATATTAATTGATTCGATTTTACCTTCATTTGATTTCATTAAAAAACTAGCTGTAAAGGTTGAAATATCAAGGTCTTTTCTTTTTGACACTTTATAAAGTTTTAATTTTTCATTGTTTTTAAGAAGAGGAATGGTAATTTTAGAAATAAATTCATCATTATTTAAATCTAAACTCTTATATCCTTTATAGAAATTATTTATATTTACTGTTCTAAAACCATTAGAGCCTGATAATTCAAGTTCTGCATTCATAACAAATAAAAAAGGAATAGTATCTGCAATTGGAGAAGCATTTGCTATATTACCAGCTAATGTACCAGAATTTCTTATTTGAGGAGAACCAAAAACATTTAATACATCATAAAAAGAAGGATATAAATCTTTTATAAAAGTTTCTAATTCAGATAAAGTAACTCTTGAACCTACAATTAAATTATCATTTTCAATTTTAAGCTCTTTTAATGAATCTATGCCCCATGTACTCATAATTACATTTGGGTTTCTCATTCCTTTATTAATCTGAACGCTTATATCTGTTCCACCAGAAACAATAGTTAAACCTTCATTTGCTTTTTTAAATTCTGATGCTGAGATTAAATCTATTGGAGCAAAAAACTTTTTTTCTTCAGTTTCAATAAAAATAGGAATAGTTTTTACTTCTTGTAAATCGGGAATTATATTTTTAGCATCATAAATTTCTTCAAAATGTTTAAGATTAGAAGTATCAACTTCCATTCCTGCTTTTACTATTGATTCATATCCTGTACATCTACATAAATTACCATTTAGTCCATCTTTTAAATCTTTTAAGCTAAGTTTATTTTTTTCTTGAAACATTGTTGTCATTGCTACCACAAAACCAGGAGTACAAAAACCACATTGAGCTCCATGATTTTTTATCATAGAATCTTGTATAGGATTCATACAACCATTAGATTTTAAACCCTCTACAGTTATTATGTGCGTTCCATCTAATTGGTACATATATTTTATGCAAGAATTAACTATTTTATAGTTTAAAGAATCGTTTTCTAATTTTCCATGAACTACAGTACAAGAACCACAATCACCTTCAGCACAAACAACTTTTGTACCTACTAATTGTTTTTCATATCTTAAAAAATCTGAAAGCGATTTAAAAACGGAATCACCTTTTATTTTTGTTTTTTTACCATTAATATATAATAAAATATAATCTCTAGTTTTTGACATTTTTATAACACTCAACCAAATTTTTAATCATACTTATGATCTTAGCGTTAAAATTATAACATTAAAAATTATTTCTAAATATATATAATATCAGATATTTTTTTACCTTTTTCTAATTCAAAAAATTTATACTTACAATTTTTTAAAATATTAGTTTTATCTTTTATTTTTTCATCAAAAGTATTATTTTTACAAAAAAATGGCACTATACTATAATTTAAATTATATAAATCATTCAATATATTTATATCTTCATCTTCTATATCCGAAAAAAAGATAATATTCATACTCTTTTTATCTAAATTATCATGATTAATTATTTCTCTAAATTTTTTTGTTTCTAACGCTTCTATTTCTGTAAAAGTATCATTTATTTCTCTATCTGATTTTTGATTATCAATTTTTTTTAATTTATCATCTAAAAAATAAACTAATTCTGTGTGAAATCCTTTATTATAGAAAAATTTAAAAATAGAAAATGAAGCTTTTATAATATATTCAAAATTATTTCCTCTGCCAACACCAAAACTTTTATTTTTTTCTGTATCTATAAATATTTTTACATTTAAAGATTGTTCTGTTTCAAGTTCTTTTACCATTAATTTATTTGTTCTTGCAACAGATTTCCAATGAATTAATTTTGTAGGGTCACCTCTTTTATAGTCTCTTATATTCATTGGTAATGATGAATCAACTGCTGATTTTGTTCTTGATGATACTTTATAACCCAAATTCCTATTACCTACAAAATCTACATTTTTTAAATTTTCAACATTAGGATAAACATATAAAGAGTCTTTAATTTCAATTTTTTTTGTATATCTAAATAATCCAAAAGGTCCATCAGAAACTAATTTTATATTGTTAAATTGGTAAATACCACGTACATCTGGTTTTATTTGGTAAAAAAAAGATTTTTTTTCTTTAGGTAAAATACTTATAAAAAACTTTTTTCCATTTACTTTTAAAACCTGATTATTTTTTTTAATAAGTTCTTCTTCTTCAACACCCAAAAAAGATATGGTTCGATTTGAAGTATTTTCTAAAATAACTTCAATTTCTATAAGATCATCTTCATTTATTGATTTTTTAAATTTTCTGGAAATTAATAATTTTTTTGATTGTATAGAAGGATATATAGCAGAAAACACCAGTAGGCTTATTAACAATGAGTCTATAACAAAAAGCCATCCACCTTGTATATTAGTTGCAGCTAAAAAAAGGAAGAATGCAACAAAAAACAAAACGTAAGCTTGAAAAATGGGTCTTATTGAAAAAATCATTTACTTTTAATTTATTATTAGATAATTGCTGATTGTTTAGAATTTTCTTTCGTCTTTAACATATAGATTTGCTAATCTTATTATGAAAAATCGGAGTGATAGGGATTGAACCTACGACCCCCTCGTCCCAAGCGAGGTGCGCTACCACTGCGCTACACTCCGAAAATCTGTAACGAACACTTACGTATATTAACATAGGATTTTTAAACAAGCAAGCTTTTATTATATTTTCTTTATATTTCTTCTAAATTTAAGTAAAAAAACTTTTACTTATTTTTTTTATAAAAAAAATAACCTTCTTAAAAACCTTTATTTGAGAGCTTTTTAAAATTTTAAATTTAAAATCTTAACTAACATCATACAGTTATAATTTTATTTTGCTAAACTTGATTTTATAAAATATTACTTTTAAGCTAAGATAAGTTTTTGATGTTTGTTTTATCATTTATAAAAAATCTTGAATTATTAAAAAATAGCAATACTGCTAATCTTTTGTTAGGTGAATTTTTTTACGGTCTAAAAGAGTATAAAAAATCATCTATTTATTATAATAAATATCTAAATCAAAATATAATAAATTCTTATGTTTTATTGAGAGTTGGTAATTGTAATTACTATAATAGTAAATATGAGGATGCTATATTTTTTTATGAAAATGCAAGGTTATACGATCCTGATAGTTTTGAAACTATTAGTAATTTAGCCTTATCTTATTACTTTATGGAAAAATATGAAAAATGTTATGATTTGTTTAAATTATCCTTAGATATAAAAAAAGATAATAATGAAGCCTATATGATGTTAGGTATTTGTTCTGAAAAATTAGGATATATTATAAAAGCAACTAGATATTATGAAAAATATCTAACTATAAATAAAAATGATATTGATTGTATGTATTCTTTGGCAAGATGTTATTTAATAAATAAAAATTTTGAAAAATCTATAGAAATTTATAGAAATATAATAGAACTTAAACCAAGTTTTTATCAGGTTTGGAAAAATATTGCAGATGTTCAATATCAACTACAAGATTATGAAAATGCGATATTTAGTTATAATTTTTATTTGACCATTAAATATGATGATTTTTGTGTATGGAATAATTTAGCCAATTGTTATCGAGAAATAAAAGATTATGATAGTGCTATTTCTAGTTATAAAAAAGCTTTATCGATTGATGAATCTAACTATGAAGTATGGGAAAAATTATCTTTTTTACATGAAATAACAAATCAAAACGATAAATCTTATAATTTAAAAAATATTTCTGAGAAAATAAAATCATCAAATTATAATTTAAACACTAATGAACAAAAAATATAATAATACTTGACATTACAGTTAGGTTAATCTTGTAAAATTAATTTTAT
>ERZ1292633.3285-Hain-H41-02um-R1-3285-length-15883-cov-9_pt1 | contig 15883 bp, 13 predicted proteins | sample MGYA00564406_ERZ1292633 | MGnify/ENA primary metagenome ERZ1292633 (study PRJEB36523, sample SAMEA6512639) | groundwater metagenome | collected 2019-01-08 | study: AquaDiva: Metagenomics assemblies of 32 groundwater samples | reverse complement strand
CCGGACCCCAGGTCCAGAGCGCAAAGTCGCGGATGATCAGCACCAGGGCGAAGGTCGCGAGCAGTTGCAACAGCTCCGGCGCGTGGTACAGGCGCCGCAGCAGCAGCCGTTCGACCAGCGCGCCGAACACGCCCACGATCAGACCCGCGACCAGCACCCCGCCCCAGAAGCCGAGCATGCCGCCGCTGAACGTTTTCACCAGGCTGTAGGCGGTGTAGGTGCCCAGCATGTAGAGCGAGCCATGGGCGAAGTTGACGATGCGGGTGACGCCGAAAATGAGCGACAGCCCGGCCGCGACCAGAAACAGCGACGAGGCCGCGGCGAGTCCGTTGAGCAGTTGGACGAAAATGGCGCTGAGGCTCAAATCTGGCTCGTTGTATTTGTCTTACGCGGCGCCCAATCAGGCGTTCCCTCTCCCGGTTAGGGAGAGGGAAAAGGGGAGGTACGGTGTGTTGCGCTTACTCCGCCGGCCGCATGGCTTTGATCTCGGCGTCGCTGGGCAGGAAATTCGCGCCGTCGGCGTATGTCCAGTCGACCATCACGCCCTTGCCGTCCTTTAGCGCCAGGCGTCCGACGTAAGCGCCCATGGTGGACTGGTGATCGAGCGCGCGATAGCCGAATTTGCCCAGCGGAGAATCCATCTGCAAGCCCTTCAGGGCGGCGATCATTTTCTCGGTGTCGGTAGAGCCCGCTTTCTTGATCGCTTCGGCCGCGGTCATCATAGTGGCGTAGCCGACGACCGAGCCCAGGCGCGGATAATCGTTCCACTTGGCGCGGTAGGCGGCGAGGAACTTGTTGTGCTCGGCCGTATTGATTTGCTCCCAGGGATAGCCGGTCACGTACCAGCCGGCGGGCGTTTCGTCCTTGAGCGGATCGAGGTATTCCGGTTCGCCCGCAAGCAGGTTGAACACCGGGCGGTCCTTGAACAGTCCGCGCTGGTTGCCTTCGCGCACGAACTTCTGCAGGTCGGCGCCGAACAGCGAAGAGAAAATTGCGTCCGGCTTCGCATCGATCAGGGCCTGCACTACCGCGCCGGCCTCGATCTTGCCTAGCGCAGGCGCCTGCTCGGCGATGAACTCGACGCCGGGCTGTTTGGCGGCGAGCAGTTTCTTGAAGCCGGCGGTGGCCGACTGGCCATACTCGTAGTTGGGATAGACGATGGCCCAGCGCTTCTTGTTCAGCTTCGCCGCTTCCGGCACCAGCATGGCGGTCTGCATGTAGGTCGAGGGGCGCAGGCGGAACGTGTAGTGATTGCCCTTGTTCCACACGATCTGGTCGGTCAGGGGTTCCGCGGCGATGAACAGCGTTTTTCTCTGCTTGGCGAAATCGCTTACCGCGAGGCCCACGTGCGAGGCGAAGGTGCCCATGAGGAAGGAGACGCTCTCGCGCGACAGCAGCTCCTCGGCCACGCGCACCGCGTCGCCAGGGGTGCCGTTGTCGTCGCGCGATATCACTTCGACTTTCTTGCCGAGGACGCCGCCGGCTTTGTTGATTTCCTCCAGCGCCAGCTCCCAGCCCTTCTTGTACGGTTCGAGGAAGGCGGGAAAGTTTTTATAGCTGTTCAATTCACCGATCTTGATGGTGCCCTGGGCGGCTGCCGGCCCGCTGAAAACCGCGGCCAGTGCCAGCGTAACCGTGCCCAATAAAAACGTTCTGCGTGCAATCATCTCATTCTCCCTATGGTTCATTATCGCTGGCTCATTCGGACCCGGACTTCCGGCGGCCAATGCCACCGCTCCGCACTGTGCCGGTCAGGGCAAGAATATACACAATTTTGATTCATTGTATTGCTGACCGCTGCGATATTTATTAATCAATACCTTGCAAGGCCTGCCATCTCGATCTGAAGGCTGCGAGAGAGCGTCCGAGACAGATTGATTCCCACTCGGCCAATGCCTGAAGAACCGCACCAGCCTTGCATCCCAGCCTTTTGACGTGTCAAACAAATTGATGCGGCGAAGGTCTCCGATTCAGCCGCCGATACGCACGAGGGCCAGACGCCACGGCAGCGATTCGTCAAGCAGCAGGCGCATGTTCCGACGCGGCTTCTCGCGCCAGTTCCAGCGCGGCCAGCGCCTGTTCCCGCGAAACCGAGGGGTAGTCCTCCAGAAACTGATCCAGACTGTCAGATCAGCGCCGCCTTCCAGTTGGCCTTTTTAGGCAGCTATGCTTGTGGCAACCGGCGAAACCTTCGTCACGCTCACAGATGCCCGCAACCCTAGTGCCGCCAGCGCTGCCTCAAGCTGAGAGAGTTTCGATTCATGGTCAAGGTTGAGAATACGACGCACCTGACGCCCATCGATGGTGAGCAGTTCACCTAACTGCGCCTGAGTCACGCCCTGTTCGCACATCGCCTCATGAATCGCCAGCTTGATCGCCACACGCGGCGGCAATACGACCACGGGTTGGCCGCGCTTCGCCTTGCTCGGCAAAGGCAACGGCCGCCCATCGTCAAGATAGCTGGAGAGCGCCACCGTCAGGGCATCTTGAGCGCGATCCAGCGCCTCGGCCTCGTTCGTACCGGCGGTGATCGCTTCCGGGACATCGGCGAAAAACACGCCGACTTGCCCGCCTTGATAGCTCTTTAGGGTGACAGGGTAAGACATGTTCATTTTTGAATACTCCTCAGACGGGTATTGAGCTGCTTGCAAATATCATCCAGAAACTCCGGGGAATAATCGGTATCACCGTGCATCGGCACCGTCGTTTGCCTGCCGTTCAGTTTGACCAGATAATGCCCGCCGTTACCGCGATTCCTGATGATTTCCGCGCCGTAGGCTTTCAGGAATTTCAGGAATTGCTTTGTTTTCATAGATCGAAGGATAGGACATATATGTCCTCATTGCAAGTTTTGTGAGCAAATTTGTTGTTCGCGATTTGGCGGCTACCGCGAATGTCGGGTATTGAAGGAATACCGGCCACTCATAGCTGGGTTGCCAACTCAACCTCTACGTCTGTAGCTGGCCGACAGGCGCCCGTGGCACTCTCAACCTGCTGATTTTCTTGTGAATGTCTGCTTTTCTAAAACGCGAACTCACACTTTCGACCCCTATGCATAGATCTCAACTAGGCGTAGTTATGTTGATTAGAACGACGCCGGCCCCTGCGGCGCGGCGCATCAGGAGCCGGCGCGTTCTTTACATAGTTACAGCGTCTGCAAGAAACGCATGAGCGAGTTCGGCGCGCGGAACCAGTTGATGCAGCTGCGTCGAGAGAGTCGGACGTTACCCATAGGGGTCTCTTGAATTTGGACCACCACTGGACTCGGCTGCCGAAACTATGTCTAGAAGATCGTTGACCCACCTCGCCAACGACCGCGCTGCGCCTGCTTCAAACAGATCCCGCCCGTACGACCTATCCCTAATTGAGATCTATGCATAGTGGCCGATTCCGGTCGTTCCTTTGGCTACCCGATTATCGTTTCTACTGTACTGGGTCACGTAAGCGCAGACTAAAGCTCGTTACTTGCACTACCCGAATCACAATTTCATCCGCCCGCGGTGCGACGGACCGCCGGTTCAACAAGAGTACCGGCAGGCAACACCGCGCGCACTTCGCCTTGCAGCGCCAGATAGGCGGCGTAAATCAAACCCTGCCGCTGCAGTTCTCTCGCTCGCTCGCAACCGTTTGCGAGCGCATTGGCCGGGGCCGATGCGGGCAGGGCACCTACCGCTACCGTGACCGGCAAATCGCCCAGGTCGCTGTCCGCGCGCAGCTTCCGCGCCGGCAGCCTGGATATCGCTTCATGCTCGACATTCACTGCATTGGCGATCATGGTTGCTGCGGCATCGGCTGTTGCGGCGTCCGCAGCGAAAATTGTGACGGCATCGGCAATGCCCAGCGATTGCGAGCGCCCGCGCCAGCCCGAGGTTGCAAGGCCACGCACTGGCATGGAGGCGTCCAGCGCAATCGTGGCATCGATCGCGGGATTGTCGACGTTATTGACCACGCCCAGAGTCAGTGCGTTGCCCGGTGCAAGATGCAGCGCGATGTCGCCGCCATTGTTGACGTAGGCCTTGAGAAGATGGCGCTCGTTCAGCATCGCCTGGAGAATCTCGTCCGCGACCGCGCCGGCGACGGCGGCCATGGGCGTGATGTAGATCGCGCGATAAGGCCAGCAGGCCGCCAGCATGCGCCGCGCCACGGGTCCGCGCAGCAAGGGATGAGCATCGGAGAGCGGGGTGCGCAACCCGGCCATTTCCTGTACCAGCACTTCGAGGATGTTGTCGAAGCGCGCGATTGCCTGGTGGTAAGCAGCTGCTACCTCGGCACGTTCGCCCCAGGCTTCGATGATCAGATCGATCGGCCCGTGCTGCAGATGCAGGCGGCCGTCGGCGAGCCGCGCGGCACTCGCGCCGCCCGGGTTCATTCGCCTTCCTTTTTCAGCGGCCAGGGATTTTCCTCCCGCCAGGGCTGATTGACATAAGCCGTCTGCTTAAGTATGTCTTCCACTGTCACAACGCGGTCCGTGTAGCCGCCGAGCGCGGCGTAGCGGTCCAGGCGCAGGGTGAATTCGATCGGCGCGACGATGGCCGGTGTGGGCACGTAACCGAAAGACTTGTCGGGCATGCGCGTCACGTCCACCATCAGGGTGATGCCGCCGCCCGGCCAGATGTATACCGGGGCGCCGCCGCAGGTGACGCGGGTCAGTGCGGCTTTTACCGATTGCGTCAGTCTGACCGGGTTTTCCGTGACACCCGCGCGCAGCGAGCCGCCGGCGCCGGCCATGAACAGCACGGTGCACAGCGCCGGTTCGCAGTTCTCGGCGATGCGCTCCACCACGGCTTTGATCGCCGGCGGCATTTCTTCCGGCTGCGGTTGCAGATTCTGATCCAGCACGAACCAGGCAGAGTGCTCGCCCGTGGTTGAAACCATCAGCAAGCGCATGCCGGGCCAGGCGGTCTTGGGGTCGATTTTCTCGATGATGGAAAGCGGGTCGGTGAGGTTGGTGCCGCCCCAGCCGAGGCCGGGTTGCGCAACTTGAAAATAGCGTCCGGGTGTGGAGCGCTTGCCGCGTATCTTCACGCCTGCGGGGCGCATGTCGAGGAATTTTCCTGCCTGGTGCTCGCTCAACACGCCGGTGATATGATCGTCGACGACGATGACTTCGTCCGCATGGCCGATCCACTGCGGGGCGAAAATGCCGATGGTGGCCGAGCCGCAGCCGACACGCATGCGTACTTCCGCCACGCCGTTCACAATCGGCGCCTTGCCTGCCTGCACCAGGACGCTGGAGCCGCCGTCGATGGCGAGTTCCACCGCCTCCTTGTTGCACAGCTTCAGCAGCGCATCGCAGGTGATCCGGCCTTCCTTCTTGCCGCCGCCGGTGAGATGGTGCACGCCGCCGATGGACAGCATCTGCGAGCCATATTCGGCGGTGGTCACATGGCCGATCTGCTCGCCATCCACGCGCACCGCAGCCTGCTCCGGACCGAGGTAACGGTCGGTATCGATTTTGAGTTTCACGCCGCAGTAGCTGAAAATGCCCTCGGTGACCACGGTCACCATGTCGACGCCTTCGATCTTGGACGACACGATGAAGGGCGCGGGCTTGTAGTCGGGGTAGGTGGTGGTGGCGCCGACGCCGGTCACGAAGACCGGGGAATCCGGCAGGAGGCTCCCGTCCCAATCCTTGGCCAGGAATTTCACCAGTTTCGCATCGGGTCTTTGGGTGATTACCAGCGGATCGACCCGGGTGAGATTGCCGTCGACGTTGGTATAGCGGTCGCAGGCGCCGAAGTCGTTCGGCTTTACCAGGCACAGCACCGGACAGGCATCGCAGCGTATGCCTTTCGCGCTTTTCGCCTTCGGACTGTCGACGACTTCGCCCTGGTAGGTATCTTCGCGCATCACCGGGTCTCCGCGTGTTTCAAAGCCGCGCGCAGCCGGTACGGCAGCACCGGCACCTGGCGCATGCGCACGCCGGTGGCGTGGTGGATGGCGCCGAGTATCGCCGGCGCAGTCGGAATCAATCCGGGCTCGCCTACGCCCTTGGCACCTGAAGGACCCAGCGGCTCCGCATCCTCGATCAGAATGCACTTCATGTGCGGAACGTCGCCTATGGTGGGAATCAGATAATCGTGCAGGTTCTCGGTCTTGCCCGGAAGGTATTCTTCCATCAATGCCAGGCCCAGTCCCTGGATGGTGCCGCCCTGGATCTGCCCTTCGACCTGGATCGGATTGATCGCCTTGCCTACATCGTGCGCGGCCACGATGTCCAGCACCTTCACCGTGCCCAGATCGCAGTCCACTTCGACCACCGCCATCTGCGCCGCGAAAGCATAAGTGGCATAGGGCACGCCCTGACCGTCGGCGTCCTGCGGGCTCGAGGGCGGATCGAAATTCCCTTCGCCGCGCAGCACATCTGCGCCGAAGTGCGCGGGCAGCCGCGACAGGTCGCAGCAGTGGTCCCCGCCGGCATCGATTGCGCTTATTACGTCGCCTTGCAGGCTCAACTGCGCGCCGGCGGAAGCTTGCAGTATTTCGAGCAACTGCCGGCGCAAGTCGAGCCCTGCGAGTTCGGTCGCCTTGCCGGAGACGAAGGTTTGGCGCGAAGCGGACGTCTTGCCTGCATCTGCCGTGAGATCCGTGTCGCCCATGACGATTCTGAACTGTCCCATGGGCAGGCCCAGCGCGTCGGCGGCGATCTGGGTGAGGATGGTATTCGAGCCCTGGCCGATGTCGACCGCGCCGTTATACAGCGTCAGCTCACCCCTGGCCGAGAGACCGATGCGTATCGTCGACGGATTGGACAAGGCGGTATTGCCGATGCCGTACCACATGCAGCCTATGCCCGCGCCGCGGCGCCTGCCATTCGCCTTGCGATTGAATTCGGCGCACTCGGCCAATGCTTTTTCCCAATGTGGTTTCAGGGCATCGAGGCATTGCGGCATACCCGCCGAGTGCGCCAGGATCTGCCCCGTGGCGGTGGCATCGCCCGCCTTGAGCGCATTCAGCCGGCGGAACGCGAGCCGGTCCATACCGATTTTGTCTGCGAGTTCGTCCATCATGGCTTCATGCGCGATCGCGCCTTGTGGCACGCCGAAGCCGCGGAAAGCGCCGGAGGGATGGCAGTGGGTGAAATAAGCGCGTCCGCGTGCAGTGACGTGCGGCACGAAGTAGGGGCCGCTCGCGTGGATGGGCACGCGCGTGGCCACGGTCGGGCCCCAGCTCGCATAGGCGCCGGTATCGAAATCAGCCACCGTCTCGATTGCAATGAGCTTGCCGCTCGCATCGCAGCCGGACTTGATGCGGATCTGCGCCGGATGGCGCTTGGTGGTCGAGGCCATGCTCTCCGGCCGGGTGTAGATGCAGGCGACGCGTTGGTTGAGCAGCCAGGCCGCGAGGCCGACGAGCGGCTGCACCGACAGGTCGAGCTTGCCGCCGAAGCCGCCGCCACAGGCAGTGGGCACAATCCGGATTTGCTCTTGTTTCAATTTCATCACCACCGCCATCTCGTCGCGGTCCATATAAGGGGTCTGGGTGGTGACGTGGATTTCCAGGCGTTCGCCGACGCGCTCGGCCCAGCCTGCCTCGGGCTCGATGTAAGCGTGTTCGACGAAACCGGTGTCGAAACTTCCTTCGGCGATGGCAGCGCAATTGGCAAACGCGGCCGCAGCGTCGCCTTTCTTGACTTGACCGTCGAGCAGAATGTTGCCCGGCTTGCCTGATTGCACCAGTGGCGCGTTTGGCGCCGCAGCGGCGGCTATGCCCATGACCGGCGATAATGGCGTATAGCGGATTGGCAACTCGTCTTCCGCCACCGCCTCGACCGCCTCCTGCGTGCCGACCAGCGCGAGCACCGCCTCACCGCGAAAGCGCACCACGCCGTCCGCGAGTACCGGCTGATCCTTGATCTGCGGATAGATGCCGAAGCCGTTGCTCGGCACGTCGCGCGCGCTTAGCACTCGCGCTATGCCCGGGTGGGCGGCGGCGAAGGCGGCGAGATCGCCCAGCTCGAACGACGCGTGATGATGCGGCGAGCGCGCGACGCGCAGCCACAGGGCATCGGCGGGAATGGCATCTGCGCCATAATTCTCCCGGCCGGTGAGCTTGGCCACGCCGTCCACTTTGGGCGTGCGCGCGCCGATGGCGCTACCGGCCGCGGGCAGCGGCGCGAGTTCTGGGTTTGCCGCATCCAGTACGGCTTCGATGATTTTCTGGTAGCCGGTGCAACGGCAGAGCACGCCCCCCAGGGCGTCCTTTACCTGGTTCGCGTTCGGCTGCTGGTTGCGGGAAAGCAGGTCGGCCGCAGCCATCAGCATGCCCGGCGTGCAGATGCCGCACTGTGCCGCGCCGTGCTGGTGAAAGGCGCGCTGCAGGCCGGACAGCGTTTCATTTCCGGCAAGGCCTTCCACCGTGGTCACCGCACGTCCGCCAACCTGCGCGACTGCGGTGAGGCAGGAGCAGACCTGTTTCCCGTCGACAAGCACCGTGCAGGCGCCGCAATCTCCCGCATTGCAACCTATTTTGGTGCCGGTCAATCCGAGATCATCGCGCAGCACATCGGAAAGTCGTTTCGCCGGATTCCCCGTATATGCGTAAGCGAGGCTGTTGACGCGCAGGCGCAGCACCGCGCCCTGGTCTTGGTTCATGCCTGAGCTCCGAGGTGACTCAGCACCCGTTTTGCGAGCGTGAGCGCGGCATCCAGCCGATATTCGCCGCTTGCGCGCACGTCGTCGATCGGGGCGAGCGCCGCCAGATGTTCGGCACGCAGAAATTCGCCCAGGGTCGCGTCGCAGGGTTTTCCCGCGAGCACCGCTTCGGCCAGCGGCAGGCGCCGCGCCACGGGCGAGCAGGCGCCGACGGCGATCCGCGCCGCGCGCACGCGGCCGGTTTCGGTTTCCAGCGTCGCCGCGACCATGGCGATGGAAACGACGAGGTATTCGCGTGCGCCGAGTTTGAGAAAGTGGCTGCGCGCCTCATGCGCTGGTTTGGGAACGAGGATGGCGGCGAGGAGCTGGTTCGGGCGCAGCAGCGTCGTGCGGTTGCCGAGGATGAAATCGGCAAGCGCTACGCTCCTGCTGCCTGCGGTGTCCGCGATCTCGACGCGGGCATCGAGCGCCAGCAGCGGCGGCACGCCGTCGGCGGCGGGCGAGGCGTTGCACAAATTGCCGCCCAGGGTGCCTGCATTCTGGATCTGCACGCCGCCGATTTCGCGCGCGGCCGCTTTCAGGCCGTCGAAGAGTGGCGGCAGGTCTGCCTCGGCGAGATCGCTCCAAGTGGTGGTGGTGCCGATGCGCCACGCGTTGCCTTCATCGCGTATGCCGCGCAGGCTGGCGATTGCGCTGATGTCGAGGATGTCGTCCGCAAGGGGTTTGCCTACCTTGGAAGGATAATAATCCGTGCCGCCCGCCAGGACGGTCAGCCTGCCTTGGGCGAGCGCGGCGAGGGCTTCGGTCTGGCTGGTGGGTCGCAGGTAAGTGGCCATGCGGGAATCCAGAATGATGTCAGGGCTAATTTATCACACCCGGCAGGACTTTCCGGGTTTGCCGCGAGCGGTTCGGCGAACAGGCCGGCGATGGCGCTCGACAGCGCCGCCGGGAAAAGGCAACATGTGCAACACGGCGCACCCGCGCCAGGCATGAAGCGGGGCGCACAAGGAGTGCCGCCGCCGCCCGATAGCGACGAAGCGGCCGTTTCTTCAGCACGGAAAACCAGGAGGAGTCATGTTGAACTATCGCCGTAAAGTATTTGCGCTGGCCGCTGCCGCGGCTTGTGCGCTTGCCGTGCCTGCGTTGGCGCAGGAGGTGAAGCTGCCTTCGACCCTGACCCTGACCGCCTACGACACCGGTTCGTCCGGCTTCAATATCGCGGTCGCGGTGGGCAAAGCGTTCAAGGACAAACACGGCACCGATGTGCGCGTGCTGCCGGCCGGCAACGACGTCGCGCGCCTGGCGCCGCTCAAGGGAGGGCGCGCACAGGCCTCGATGATGGGCGTGGGCGTGTATTTCGCGCAGGAAGGCGTGCTCGAATTCGCGGTGAAGGAGTGGGGCCCGCAGCCGCTGCGGCTGATCCTTGCCTCCACCGACTGCAATGCGATTTCGCTTGGCGTGGCCAAGGACGCCGGCGTGAAGGAAGTGAAGGATCTGCGCGGCAAGCGCGTGGGCATGGTGGTCGGATCGCCGGCGCTGAACCAGAACGCCCTGGCCGTGCTCGCCTTCGCCGGTCTGACCAAAAACGACGTCAAGCTGGTGGAGTTTTCCAGCTACGGCGCAATGTGGAAGGGCGTCCTCAACAACGAGGTCGACGCCGCCATCTCCTCGACCATCTCCGGCCAGGCGAAAGAGGTGGAAGCCTCGCCGCGTGGTCTGATGTACCCGCCGGCGCCGGCCTCGGACAAGGCGGGCTGGGCGCGCATCAACAAGATCAGCCCCTACTATGCGCCGCACAAGGCCACCTGCGGCCCGGGCATATCGGCGCAGAACCCGGTCGAGCTGCCGAACTATCCCTATCCGATTTTCATGGTGTATGCCTCGCAGCCGGAAAGCCTGGTGTATTCCCTCGCGAAGTCGATGATCGTGAATTACGACCTCTACAAGGACGGCGCGCCCGGTGCTGCCGGCCTCGAGTTGAAGCGCCAGATCCTGTCATGGGCGCTGCCCTATCACGAGGGCGCGGTCAAGGCGTTCAAGGAGTCCGGTGTGTGGAACGCGGAGCACGAAGCCCATAACCAGGGCCTGATCAAGCGCCAGGACACCCTGGCCGCGGCGTGGAATGCGTTTCTCAAGGCCAATCCGCCGGAAGACAATGAGGCCTTCCGCAAGGGCTGGATGGCGGCTCGGGCCGCGGCGCTCAAAACAGCTAAGCTGGACGTGATCTTCGAGTAGGCGGGCCGCCGCGGCCGCCGCGACCGAACCCGCCAACCATGCAAAACCCCGCCGACCCGAACGCATTCGGGCCCGTCGAAGCCGAGGTGCTGCGCGTGCGCACGCTGCGCGGCGCCTGGCGCTGGCTGCTGGTCGGCGCCGCGGCGCTGACCATATTCCTGTGCGTGAACCAGCAGTTCGTGCTGCGCTTTTTCATCGGTTTCACGCCGCTCAACACCGAGTACTACTACGCGCTGGTGCTGGTGATGCTGCCGTTCGTGTTCGTCATTTTTCCCGGCCACGCGCGTGCGCGTTTGGACTTCGTCGCCTGGTATGACGCCGCGCTGTTCGCCGCGACCGTCGTGGCCGCGCTGGTGCTGCTCGTCAACATCCGCAAGGCGGCCGAACTGGGCTGGGAATTCGACGGCGCGCCGACGCACCTGGTCTGGACCGGTTACCTCATGTGGGCGTTGCTGATGGAAGGCCTGCGTCGCACGGGCGGATGGGGCCTGGTGCTGTCGGTGCTGCCCTTCACTCTGTATCCGCTCGTCGCCGACTCGGCCTGGCTGGGGCCGCTGAAAGGCACGCAGTCCACGCCGGCGCAGGCGAGCGCCTATCACATGCTGTCGAGCGAAAGCCTGCTCGGCATCCCGATACAGGCCTTCGCCGAGACCGTGATCGGCTTTCTCGTTTTCGGCACGGCGCTGATGATGACCGGCGCGGGCAAGTTCTTCATCGATGTCGCCTTCGCGCTCTGCGGCACGTTCCGCGGCGGCGCGGCCAAGGTGTGCATTTTCGCCAGCGGCCTGCTCGGCATGATGTCGGGCAGCATCATCAGCAACGTGCTCACCGCGGGCGCCATGACCATTCCGGTGATGAAGCGCACCGGCTTCAGTTCCGTCTATGCCGGCGCGATCGAGGCCTGCGCCTCCACCGGCGCGGTGCTCGCGCCGCCGGTGATGGGCGCCACCGCGTTCGTAATGGCGCAATTCCTCGGCGTCAGCTACGCCCAGGTCGCGGCGGCGGCGGCTATCCCAGCCGCGCTGTACTACTTCGGCCTGTTCCTGCAGGTCGACGCCTACGCCGCGCGCCACGGGCTGAAGGGCATTCCGAGGGAGGAATTGCCGCGCTTGTGGGACGCGATCAAGGAAGGCTGGTACTACGCCTTCGCCATCGTGCTGTTGATATTCATGCTGCTGGTGATGAAGCGCGAGAGCCATGCGCCGTTCTATGCCACGCTGCTGCTGCTGGCGCTCAATCAGGCGTTCAACCGCGAGAAATGGGGCTGGGCGACCGTCGCCCGCTTTCTCGAAGTCAACGGCAAGACCTTCGTCGAGCTGGTCGGCATCCTCGGCGGATGTGGCCTCTTGATTGGCGCGTTTTCAGTCACCGGCGTGATCTCCAGCCTCGCCAACGATCTGCTCGCCATCGCCGGCAACAATGCTCTGGCTTTGCTGGCGATGGCCGCGCTTACCAGCCTGGTGCTCGGCCTCGGCCTCACCACCACCGCCTGCTACATCTTCCTCGCCATCCTGGTCGGGCCGGCGCTGGAGAAGGCGGGACTGAACAAGATGGCGATCCACATGTTCGTGTTCTACTGGGGCATGCTCTCGTCGATCACCCCGCCGGTGGCGATCGCTTCCTTCGCCGCCGCCGGCATCGCCGGGGCGCCGCCGATGCAGACCGGATGGGCGTCGATGCGCGTCGGCAGCATCATCTACTTCATCCCGTTCTTCTTCGTGCTCAACCCGGCGTTCGTGCTGCAGGGGCCGTGGTATGAATCGCTCTACCTCACCTTGAGCGCATGCGCCGGCAGCATTTTCATCTGCGGCGGCCTGCAGGGCTACCAGTTGTTCATCGGCGACCTGCGCGGCAGCGGCCGCATGGAATGGCCCATACGACTGCTACTCATAATCGCCGGCTTCCTGCTCGCCACGCCGGGCGGCGGCATCATGCCCTGGTCGCATGGGCAGATGGCCTGGATCGCCTTGTCCACTCTCGCGCCGACGCTCGCATTGGCGTGGTGGTTTACCTGCCGCGGGCGCGCAGTGGCGCTCTGACGGAGCTGCCTTGGCGGAGCATCGGGATCAGCTCAGTCTGTCCCATTAGCCGCTCCCTTATTGCACCCCGAGCTCAGGCACCGCGTGTCGGTACGCGCACTCTCACGCGACGCGACGGCGCTGCCGCCGCTTGGTCATGAAACAGCGCACGGTATGCGGCCTGGCGCGACTCGACGTCACGTCCGAGGGCACAGTAGTGCGCGTGAGGCGTAAGCAGCGGGTCATGCCGACCCAGTGCATTCGCACGGAAACTCGACCACCGATGCTGTCCAGGCCACGCAACCACGCGGGCGCGCACCGGATTGAGTTCGATGTAGCGCATGCAGGAAAGCAGGTAGCGCCCGACATGGACCGGGACCGCCTCATAGCGATCCTCCCATAGCGCGCCGTCACGATGGTGGACTTCGTCGACGTAGCGCGCGTAACGCTCGCCCAGGGAGCGCATCAGGCCGGCGACGCCGCCCGCGCGTGAAGGCGTCAGGAGCAGGTGTACATGGTTGCCCATCAGCACGTAGGCGTGCACGGAGCAGCCAAAGCTGGCGGCGTACCGGCCGAGCCAGCCGAGGTACGCGACGCAGTCCTCGTCGCCGAAGAAGCACGCCGCCTGCAGATGGCCGCGCTGGATCACATGCAGCGGATGGCCGGGGATCTCGGGACAAATGGGGCGTAGAGGACGTAGAGGACGTAGCATCCGGATAGGCTCGCGGGTTCACTGAGGAAACAACGGCCCGGGTGGGCGGCGAGTTGACGCCGCGGTGCTTGCGAACGCTCGGCAATCGGTCTGAAAGCCAATAGCAGCAAGGGTTTCCGGGCTATTTGACCGATGCCGCGAGCTAATCTGCCCGGGTGCGCGGCGCCGGGCAATTCATTCGTCAGCGTTTCCCAGCTTGCGACACCAGCAGTCCTTCATCGAGCAGCTTTTGCACTATGGCCGCCTGGCGCCGGTCGCGCCGACGCTTGGGCTCCGGGCGTTGCGGCGCCTTCTCGGCCATCCAGCGCTTGAATTCGACAAATGCCTCCGGAACAATGGTGCGCATCAAGGTCATGCGCCCGGTGGCCGAGATGACCACATGTTCGAAGCGCGGTGCGTTGGTCAGCACGGACGCCCGCATGGCCTGGATCGGCCACAGGTCGTCCTCATCGTCGGAGAATCGGAACGGATGAGGGTCGTCACCCTCGGGTTGGCGCCTGAGGAAATCGACCTCGAAGCCCTTTGCATTGATGGCTGTCTCGCTCTGGCCCTCCTTGCGCTGAAACGTGGGATCGGCGAGCTGCAGCACCTTCAGCATCGAGGAGTCCAGCTTCACGAGGTCGGTGACGAAGCGCACCCGCTTGCGTGCGTCCCACAACAGGTCGACGTCCTGTGTCGCCAGAGCGCCTTGCGCAATGCGCACACCCGCGGCCGTTTCGTAGGCGTACAGCGCGTGTGTCCCAACCACGGTGAAGTGTTTGCCAAGTCCGGCGTTCTCGATGGCTTGGAGCACTGATACGACCATCGACGGCACGCGGCCTGCCTTCAGAGCTTTGTTCAGGCGCTCGGCGTCCGTAAGGGCACCCCTGAGAGATCTCAACCGGGCCTCGACCTCGGACTTGCGAGCGGTGAACTCCTCTAAAATGCGCTCGGTCGCAGGCGAATGCGGACCGATGCGTTGCTGCCGGTTGTCAGGCTGGGTCTTGACCAGGTATTGGTAGCCCTTCTGCCGCTTCCAATACATGCCACCCGCGTATGCATATGCTTGAGCCTGGACCCGAACGAACTCGTCGAAAACGGTCGTAGAGTCGATGACTTGCCGGGCAGCGTTGTCAGGGAGTGGTAGGTAGTCCATTGGCCGTATGTTTATATAATTTGCATTATATACGGCTAATGCCGACAAATCCCTTGTTATCGCCTGAACCCAAGGCTATTGCTGCGCTCAGCGGGCAGATTTACGCTTGGGCCGCTCTGCACGCTTGACCACCGGGACCTTGACGCCAAGGTAGGCAGCGAGTTGTTGCTCGCCCGCGTCGAACTCGCGCACGCGCTTGGGCGCGTACATCTCCACCGGCAGTGCGATGGCGGGACGCAGCAGCAAACCCTCCGGCGTGGTTTCGGCGATAAGATGGTCTTCGGCCTTCAGTCCAAGTGCCTGACGTAGTTTGGCTGGCAGCGTGATCACGCCTCGGCTGGTGATGGTGACAGTGACTTTCATGTATTGCAGCGTAGCAGAATTACTGCAAAATGCGGCGGCGATCAAAGATCAGTCGTTTTGCACAAACCCAATGCGCCGCTTCTTCGCAGGCTCGGGCGGGGCCATGAGCTGGCGGATGGCCTCCAGGATGCCGGTAATCGCCTGGTCGTGGGTGGCGAGTTTGCGTTCTAGGCGCGATTCCAGCTCATCGAGCCGCTTGCCGAGATCCTTGTGCGTGGCGAGCGCCTCGCGCAACTCGACGAAGGCGCGCACGACATATAGGCTCACTTCCACCGCGCGCGGCGTGTTGAGGACGGAAGCCGCCATCAGCGCCCCGTGCTCGGTGAAGGCGAACGGCATCGTCGGGGAAAACTTGAGCCGCCGGAGGTGGTCGCAATTTGCGACCACCTCGTCGCGTTCGGCGCGACTGAGCTGGAACACAAAATCGGCGGGAAAGCGCCCAGGGTTGCGCTTGACCTGCTCATTCAGGCGCTTGGTGGGCACGTCGTAGAGCGCGGCGAGGTCGGCATCGATCATGACCTTCTGGCCGCGGATGACGAGGATTCGCCGGGCGATGTGCGCGGTAACGATGAGTGCTGCCGCTTCGGTCTTCTTCGTGATGGTGCGGTTTTTCATGTAAGAAGCAACGGACCGGATGGCTGGCGAGTTGACGCCGCGATGCTTGCGAACGCTCGGCAATCGGCCTGAAAGGCAGTAGCAGTAAGGGTTTCAGGGCAATTCGCACGGCTGGCGCGGCAAGCGGCTAAAATGCCGCACATGGTCGGTCCGCGAAATCAACCCGCTTCATCGCTCAACGAGGGTCAGGCCCGCTACATCCTCATCGACC
>ERZ1292633.3283-Hain-H41-02um-R1-3283-length-15893-cov-7_pt1 | contig 15893 bp, 6 predicted proteins | sample MGYA00564406_ERZ1292633 | MGnify/ENA primary metagenome ERZ1292633 (study PRJEB36523, sample SAMEA6512639) | groundwater metagenome | collected 2019-01-08 | study: AquaDiva: Metagenomics assemblies of 32 groundwater samples | reverse complement strand
CTTAAGTATACCCATGAAAATGGTTTTTGCAATCGGATGCCACCTTTCTTTGAACTGAACGAAATCCCTCCGGTCCCAGCAGAACAAAAGTCCTTCTGGTCCCAACTGCTTGGTGGCGGTTAAAAGCCCTCCCTCCACACCGGCGGACCCCAAAAACAATGCAATTCTCGCTGCGCTGGCTGCTGCGCCTGTCGCTCGCCGGCGCCCACCGGCATGTCTTGTCGTACCGGTCGCCGTCGTTCCACGGTGGTGACGCCGTCATTCCACTGGGCGGCCTTGGCGCGGGAGGAGTACGAGGCGGCGGCGTAGCGGGCGGCGTGCTTTTCCCTTTGTCGTCCGCGGCCGTTGTCGCGGCGACAAGTGATGGCGGCGGCCGTCTCCTTCGTCTGCCACGAGCCGCATGCGACGGCCCTGGCATCGTCCGGGGGGTTGGTCTCCTCGTTGCCGAGCACACCCACCGCCAGCATCTTCGCTTCCTGGCGTCGTCGTCGTCATCGTCCGCCGAGGCCACGGCACGGCGACGGACGACCCACCTCCACAAAGCGTCGAAGAAGAACGCTGCCGCCTCTCCGCGAAAGGTGGGGCGAACCAAAGGGGGGGCGGGAAAAAAAGTGAAAAAAACTGCCTCGTCCCTTTCTCGTCTGGTGCAGGCAGGTACCAAGAGCGCCACCCGAGAACCACTTTATAATGCGACCGCGTCACCAGGCTCCTGCGAGGATGGGAGCGCGACGGGAGATGTCAAGGACGCCGGCGCCGCCGCCGTTTTGCGCCTTTCCACTGCGTTGGCTAGTGACGGCGGGAGTCGCTGTCAGCTGCTCGACGCTCGACCGTGCATGCTGCCCTTGGAGCGCCGTTCCTGGTGGGCCTGCGGGGTGGCCGCCGCCGCCGCCTCAATCTTCGATGATGGAGAGGCCCAGGGGTCACCGGCGGGTGCCGTCACGCTATGTCAAGCGTACGGTCACTCCGTCGACGACGCGCGGCGGGCAGCGGCTGCCTTTTTCCTACGCCGGGCTGTTTGGCTGACCAGGTCGCCGACGAGAAACGAGGAGCAACCGTCGCCCCATCGGCAGGCTGATCGCGGTGCCGCCCAGCTGCCGCACGTTGTTTTCCTCCCTGCGGCTGATGAGCGATCTGCGACGCCCTCTCGTCAGCCAGGTCGCGCATCGAATCCGCAGCGCTGGTGCGACGTGGTCGCGTGGGGTGGACGGAACGTCCTAGATCGCCTGATGGATGAGCTCGCGCTGGCGCTGAACGCGTCGGGTGGGGGGGTGTTGTCGGCCCTGCTGGCGGCCCCTGCTGGTGCTCGGTGCATCGTCGCTGGACCGTTCCTTCGCCTCTCGCGGCGTCGTGCCGTCGCGACGCCTTCGCAGGAGCAGGTCGATATCGCGGTGGTCGTGTTGATGCGCGTCCCCAGGAAGAGCGCCAGTGACGGCAACCTGAACGATCGGCCTAGTGGGCGGCCGGCGGGGCATTGCCGTGCGGCCACCAGAAAGCCTCTCGCAACGCTCCCCGTGGGTCGTTCTTCCTTCGAAGACGAAGAGCGACTGTTGGTCAATGTGAGCGTACCGGCGCAGTTGCCACACGATCAGCTCGTTGACGAAGAGGGGCTGAGGGCCTCATCTTCCGCCGCTGCTTCGTCATCGCCCTCGCCGTCGTCGTCGTCCGCTCCGCGCGGCGTGGTCGGGGCGGTGTTGCATCACCTGCGGGCGCTTCTGGTGGGCGCCGGCGTGGACCTTCGTTCTTTCGACCGTGAGAGCCTCTGCCTATGGAACGATGCCGGACTGAGCTCAGCGATCACGAGTTTGTCCGCTGCCCAAAGCGACGCGGGTCGCTTATCTGAGCACCCCGTGGGTCATGACAGCGTTCCCCAGCCGCCGACCAAAAACAGTTTCTCCCGAATCAACGTCCATGCCATGAGCTGGTCGTCCGCTGCGAAGCCACCACCACCACCGCCGGGGTGGTTCGAAGGGTCTCGAGAGACCGCCGCCGGCCTGGCGGATTGGCGTCCGTCAACGCTGCAATGCGATGATAATGACGGAGGAGGGGATGACGCCGCTGGGATATTCGCGGCACCCGTGGCGACGGATTCATCGACCGTGGTGGAACGATCATCGGATTTCCGGATGGACGGCGACCTCTCCATACCACCCGCACCGCGCGCGAGGCCACCCCCTAGGGCCGAAACGGCCTCGGCGCCGCCCGTGGCGACGGCTCTCGAACCGCAAGTATTGCTTTCGTCGTTACTGAATCGCGCGCTTGGCGTGAATGCGGACATCACGGTCGACGACGTGTCGGAGCTGTTATGGCAACACCGCGCCGCGGGCGCCATGCGTATTTTTCGAGCACAGGTTCGGCTACGTACAGCGACCGTCGTGTGCGACGGCCTCCTAGTCAATGCCGTCAGCGCGGATCCTCACGTCGACGACAGGAGTCAAGCGGAGGACTTCATCCCTCTTGCCGAGGGGCATGGTCCCACCAAGCGTCTCGCCGTTCGCGCCGCTTGCGCGATGGCGTTGCGTGCCAATTTCCCCTCCGAATATGCCCGCATGCGCCATTTGCCAGGGTTTGCACTTTCCCGCCTGCTATCACTTGGTGCTCCGAAAACAGTTCCGTCGCGCGTCAACGATTCCGCAGCGGCTCCAGTACCGACGCCACGACCTCCGCCGACCATTCTTCCCGTCACCGCCCGGCAAGCGCTGCAGCATCTGATCGACGTTGCGACACGTTGGAGTGGCGAAGCCGTCAAGAAGGCCGGCGGCATAGCTCCCGTCGAGTTCAATTCAGCGGCGGGGGCGACGACATCGCCGAAAGGTATTCCCGCGTCATTTCAAGTCGAGGAAACCCTTCTCCCTCCGCTGCGTGGCACCACCGTGGTTCACCGTTGGCGGGCAACCGTCTCCGTCAGGGTCACATACCCCGCGACCGCGAAATCGGAGAAACCCGAGGAGACCCCATCCCCTTCCCCTTGTTATATCGCGTGCGCACCCACGAAGTCTCTGGCCACGCAGCGCGCGTGCGCCCGAGCGGTGCTTGGTCAATTTTCCGCTGCATGCATCGAGCAGCATTTAAGCCCCGGGATGCCCGAAAAGCTCCGCGGTGATGTTGCCGCAGCGGCCGAATGGGACTCCCAGGATGCGACCAAGAGTGGGACCGTAGGACTGATCGGCGCGGCAACAACTACGGCAGTTGACGCTTTGCGCGCAGAAATGACCCTTCCAGCAACGACCGCCAATGTGGACACCGCCAGTATCGACACGGCTCCTCCTCCTTCTGGCCATCCACAACGACCACGGGCAGCGACGTCGGTGAGCAGTCTGACGGCATCGTCCTACCTGGCACGGCTCCGCCACGATGTGCACCGCCGATATCATGAACGGATGGAGCAGCAGCGTGGGGTTCGACACGACGTGACGTGGACGGCGGTGCCAGGCGGCGACGCCGGCTCCTCCTACAGGGCGGATGGCCTCGTGAGCGTCGTCGTTACCGCGACGGAGCACGCGACTCGAACGGCTGTTTTTTCTGCGACAGGGAAAGGGCATTGCGCGTTGGCAGCCGAAGTGAAGGCGTACGAGGCGGCATTTGACGCGCTCCAGTCGCCTGGCGTCCGCGATGCGCTTCCTTACAGGTTGCCGCCGGACTTGGTCCTCGACGCCTCGGATCCGTGGACAACGCTCAAGCTGCTATGTCGAGCGGTTTATGCCGTGGATTGCCACGTCGCCGCCTCATGTGAGGCGAGTGGGGATGGAGACAGGTGGCGTGTTGTGCTTCAACGTTCCGGCTCGCCAGACTGTCAACTGGGTCAATCTTTCGCTGGAGTTGGTTTTTCTGTCGCAACAGGAAACGTGCCTCCTTTCGCGCCTCCTGCATCCGTTACTATCGACGTGTTGCGCGAAAATTTCTCCGATGTTGTGGATGCCGACGCGTTTTTCGCCCCGCTGCTGACCTCCATAGATGTCAAAACGGGAGGCATGAGAACCTGTTTGCAGTTGTCGCCCCCCGTCGTAGCGATCAAGACAACAGTCGGGGGGGTGACGCTACCCGCTCTGCACGACGGGGGTCCTCGTCCGGACGCGAGCGCCACGATGTTCATCGCGTGCCTCGACATCCCGCCGTCCGAATCCCCCCCCGGTCCGTTGCGATTCCCGATCGATCTCGCCCACACCGTGGTACCCCTTCGAAGTGGTACGGTGAAAGCGGTCAATGTGGAGTCGGCCCGCGTCGCCAGAAATATCAGCGTAAGCTTTAAAAACGAGTCTGGGTTTTTCGAGGCCTGGATGAGCGTCGCCGACCGGCTGCGTGACTCCGCACGTCACCAAAGCGCCGTGGCCAGTCTGACCCAGTTGCTGAAGGACTGCTTGGGCGGTGACGACAAGGACGCGCTGGTCGGTGTCAACGCCACGGATGCGGCAGCGTGGGCCTTGTCGCGTATGCTGCTCTACGTGTTCGGCATTCAGGTGGTGTTCGTCGTGGGTCAGCTTCACCACGTAGCGGCCACGGAACTGGGCTTGACGGGTGAAGAAGGTGACGCCAGCAACCCCGGTAGCTGGAAGGCAACCATCCTACTCGAGCTGCCCTCCGTCCACGGCCGGTCGATGCCCCATGCACCTCCGCTTGTGTTACCCGAGTCGCCCCAGCAACTGCTACCTCCAATTGCGATCCGCACGTTGGACCTGGCGACTCTGAGCACCAAGCGACTGCAGGATATCACGACTTTCTCGTCGGCGTCACGTCTCACGGAGCACCAAGCGCCCGTGGTTCTGCCGCCCTCAGTCTTCGGCGACTGCGACGATTCCCCGGACTCTACAGCGGCAGGCTGGACAGGCGCCCCCGCGGCCCCACAGGCCGAGGCGCTGACCTTTCCGCGATACATCTACTGCGACCGTGTGCTTGTATCTCGCCCAACCAAGCGACACGCCATCAACGCGGCAGCGGTCGCGTGGGTAAGGGCAATGCTGCTGGCACCGACGCCCATCCGCTCCGTGGCCGACGGGGAGAAAGGAGGAGTGGGGCCGTCTGAAACGGCGACGTTGGTGCGCCGGATCGTATCCGACGCTCTTGTGTTTCGCCAGGCACTACTTGACGCACCGCTTCTTCTTGGCTCTTCCGCAGCGGCGTTTGACTCTAGGGGTGATGTCGCCGCGGCGACGAGATTGCACCGGCCGCTGCAGACGAACGGCGACCGCGACGTCATGAATCGCTCGCCGAACGTCTTCGACCTGGAGCGTCGTGGTCGCGAGGAGGACAGCCACGCGATCAAAGCCATCGTGGATCGCGCTCGACCTCCGAAGTCGATGCGCCCACGGAGCGTGCGTCGTCTTGTGGATCGCCTAAACCCCCCAGGGCCGCGGCGGCTCGCCGAATCGGATGACTCGATGGTTCGTTCATCGACGTCCCTTACCGAAACCGAGGATCCTCTCGTCGCGCTTCTTCGTGCCGTGCTACTCGCTCATGGTGGCTGGCTATTAAGGTTAAAGGAGACGAGGTCGACGCTTCACGGCTTCACCGTGGAGGTGTTCGCGCTCCCACAAATCGGTGGCGAAGGCCCACCGGCTGACGCAACTCCGCGTCAACGAAACGACGACGATGGCATTTTGGAGGAGGCCGAGGAGGATGCAACGCATCACGTTGCTCCTGACGGTAAGGCCCCCTCGCGTGTGGTGGCTCGACCTGACTTCACTCGGGAAGTGGGCCTGGCGGTGGCGTCGCATTTGGAGCTCCGCAAAGCTCGCCGGCTCGCTTGCTACCAGGTATTGCAGTCTCGCTACGACGAGGAGCTAGTAGCCAGTCTCGAAAAGGACCCGAGTCTTCTGGACGGGCTGCTTTGACATTTTTAAGTAGCGCACCGCCGTCGGCGGGCCTAGAGAGAGAACATTCACCGTTTGCCGACGTCCACTGGTGCTGTGAATCGTTGCCGTGAATGAAACTGCTTTGTTTGTTCCATCGCCGAGGTATGGTCCAATCTCAGGGCTCTATTCCTTTTCTTCCCCGTCTCCGTCGGGCAAATCGACTGCCATATCTCAATGTCGTTTAGCCCTACTGCCGCTGCGCCATCGCCTTCGAGCACTGCCGCGCTGCGCGGTCGAAGTGTGAAGGAGCGCGTTTACGATTTCGCTGACGTCGTGATGGATCGTACCATCGGCCGATACCAAACCGTTCAACTCGCGGACCCACGTCGGATGCCCGACTTTCTTGCGGCCTGTCGCCGCGACGTCGCCGAGATGATTCTCGCGGAGCGAGGCAGTTGGTCGGCCGCAGCCGCCCGCGGAGGCCCTTCGGAGGGAGGGGCCGACGGTACGGACGATGACGCTGAGGAGGAGCCCATGGCGCAGGCGCAACGCCAGATTGAAGAGCAGCAGTCACTCATCGAGGCGATGGGAGACCAACTTGGCATCCGAGAAAGCAAGGAGCTCGCCTTCCGCTCCATCGCGAGCGACGTGATTCGTGACAACACCCGCCAGCTGCACCAACTCGAGGTGTTGCGCGGCGTGATTGGCAAACGGGACGCCATGCTCAACGACCAGCGAAAAAACTATTTTCGAGAGTTGTTGCATCTGCGCGAAATAATCCGGCAATGGCAAACCCGAGGTGGGTGCAGCCTCGGCGACGCCGTTATGCAAAACTGGAATCAGGATGACTTAGCCCGTAGCATCGCTGAAGAACAGATGGCCCAAATGGAAGCCATTCGCACGGAGGAGCGTGCGCAGGCGCAGCGCGACTTGGAGAGCTGTGAGGCAAAAGGGGCCAAGATTCAGGAGGAGCTGCGTCTCCGGATCGCTCAGCTCGAAGCCCGGATTATCGCCATGACCGTCGCCGTCACGCGGCACGACGTGGACGTTCAGGTGGAGGGCAGCGATTTCGGCCCCGTGCCAACCTATGGGGGAGAGGTCCATCCGTCTGCCAAGGTCGACGCGGCGGCAATGACGGTCATGACCGCCGCCGACATCCGTTTGCTGGAGGAGTCGCCGCTCCATTCGCCACCCGAAGACACCACCCCGCCCGTGTCGGGCGGCAGAAAGCACCGGCAAGGCGGCGGTTCCGCGCGACACTCGCCAAGGCAGCCGACAGACGGTCCGCAGCAAATAATCATCGAGGACCGAGCCGCCGACGCACAACTTCAATCGGACATGGCCACGCTCCGCCGAGAGTTGACGAAGCAGCGCGATCAGCTCACCGCACTGCGGAAGGAAATGGAGCGCAAAGACACCGAACTGGCCACGGCCGAACGGCGCCGTCTCGAGGACACGGGCAAGCTTCGACAGCTGGAGGCTCACTGGAAGCACCGACTGCAGCAAGAGCTGTTGGAGAAGGAGAAGCTCCTCGACGCGAAGAGGAAAGAGCTTACTCAGTTGCAAGAGGAAACGGGACGGTGGTTCAACCAGTACCGGGCCACGCTTCCCTCCGACCAGGCCCCCGTCAACTACGCGACCCTGCGCCGAATGAACCAAGCGGTGGAAAACGCAGAAGAAATGGAGTCGACCTATCGCCTCTTGTCTTGGGAGATGGTGGTCCGCGATCTCCGGCGCCGGCAAGTGCTCGAGGATCTGCACCTGGAGAGCGAGGCGGCCGAAGTCACAAGGGACATCCCTCGCCTGCGGAAGCTGCAACTTCTCATGGACTCCGTGGCACACGCGCTATGGGATAGGTGTCAACGCCTGAAGCAGCAGCGCATGTTGGCTCGCGCTGAGGCGAATCGCCTTTGGGACGTCGTGTTGTATCTCGCCCGCTCCGTCATGCATGCGAGTGACCCCGTTGGGCCGCCGCCACGGTACTACTCGGGTACGTCGCCCGATTCGGGAAGCTTGGACGATCCTTTCACGTCGCCGCAGCTCCCGGGATCGCGAATGTCGCGAATGTCGCGACCGCAGCAACTGAGGCAGATCATGCTCATGTACTCGGCCAAGCGGCTGGACGAGGCTCATGAGGGACTCATCCCGACGCGTGGGCCGCTTGCCGCGGCCAGCCACGCGGTGCCGAGTTCACTGCAGTCACCCCGCGGAATCGTCTTAGCGTCCGCCCTGTCTGGGGGTGTGCCTGCGGAATCACCTCAACGGAGAGGTGGTGGTGGTGGGGCCGCCGCGTTGGGCACGGCAGTAGTCATCTCGCGTCCTCCTAGTGCACCGACGCTGCCGCGCAATCGCGTCGCCGGTAGCGCTGTCACTCGACCCGGTTCGGCGACGGCAGCTCACTCGTCTCCGTTTCTGACGGCGGCCGTCGCAGGTGCCGAACAGGGCGCCCCGAAGACCGCGCTGGTCGCGTCCGCGGCCCTTGCCAACATTTTCAGTCCGGCGAAGCTCCGCCACCTGAACCCGCAGCAGCGACGAGGCGAGTTGCTGAAGCTCATGAGGTGCGACCAGGACCAGCTGCACATCAGCCGCCAAAAGCACGTCGATGACATCTACAAGAGCCGCATGAATCGGGGCCTGCCGCCTCAAACGCTGGACTCGGGTTTGCACATGCAGCGACTACTGGGGCGCTGCGAGTCGACGGCAGGAGAATAGGTGACGTGGAACGCACGTTCCTGTGATCTTGACTTCTTGTACACATGTCACAAAAGAATCTCTCCTCTCTCTCTTCTTCGGCGTTGGTTCTCACAGTCCGTTTTTTAGAGCGAGAGAGCGCACGCGGCCGGATGAACAGCGCAAAGTGAACTTGTCAACACGCGGCGTTCGACGAGCAGTTGACATCTTTTCATTGTCACGACAATAAACCAATAGAAAGGAAAGGGGGGAATTTTTATTCTGCTGAATCTTCTTGGACAACTCTGTGGGATGTCCATCGATATTCACGCAAAAGTTCTGCGTGGTGGGCACGCGCGTCCGTTCCAGTTGGGACGTCTCGCCGCGGTGGTGCATCGTACGGATGTTCTAGAGTTGGCCACCACGCAACCATTGAAAGCGTTCTTGGCCGTGTACGACGACATCCACGCGGCGCTCCTGGCGGACAGCCAGTCGAACCTTGGCCTTGATAACGATCGGCTTCCGTATGTGAAAGAAATGATGGACACGAACTGCAAGGGCGGGAAGTACAACCGTGGGCTGAGCGTCGTTGAAATCGCTCTCGAAATCGCACGCGCGCTACGACCCACCGGATCCCCGGCGGAGTTGTCGCGCTTGGTGCACGACGCATCTGTCTGCGGCTGGGCCATCGAGTTCATGCAGGCGCACTTCCTGGTGTTAGACGACATTATGGACGGTAGCGAGATGCGCCGAGGGAATCCTTGTTGGTACCGCTTCCCGGGCGTCACGACGCCGGTCGCTATCAACGACGGGCTCATTCTCATGGCATGGGTCACGCGCATGCTCGAAATATTCCTCTCCGACCGCGAGAATCATGCGCAGCTGTTCCGCATGCTACATGATGTGCACATGAAAACTTGCATGGGTCAGTTCTACGACACCACGTCGATGATCGATAGCACCCTGCTGCGACCTCGTATTCCGCAAGTGGTCACCACGTCTTACCGCGATTACACGGTGAAGAATTATGGTCTCATCGCCCGGTTTAAGACATCCTACTACACGTACCATCTTTCGTTTCTTTTCGGACTCGCCATTGGAGGCGCCACTGGCATGGTGTCCGCGACCGACGTGGAACAACTCGCGCTCACCGTGGGTGAGTACTTTCAAATTCAGGACGACTTTCTAGACTGCTTCGGCACACCGGAACAGATTGGCAAGATCGGCACCGACATTGAGGACCGCAAGTGCTGCTGGCTGGCCGCAACATTCCAGGAAATTGCGTCCGCGGAGCAAAAGGCTGTTTTCGCCGCGAACTACGGGTACCACGACTCGGTCAAAGTCGCCCGCATCAAGGCGCTTTACGAGGAGGTACACTTGAAGCAACGTTTTGCGGAATACGAGGCAGCCGCGGTCGAAGCGACGGAGGTTCTCCTCGGCGCCATTTCGCGGCAGTGCCCATCCTTCGAGGCGGGCGCGAGAAAGCTGTGGAACCGCACGTACAAGAGATCGAAATAGTTCGCGGAGAGAGGGGGGGTCGGAACCGTGCAAACGCTATCCACCAGCTTCGCGTATCGGTAACGTACGCATGCAAACGATGACTGCTATCTACTTACGAAAACCCCTCTTCTCATTGATAGATAGAAAGACATGGCATTCCCTCCTGTAAATCTTCTTCTGTGTGCTCCGGAGAGGAAGGGCCTAACGATGAGGCCGAGATGAGGTTCGGTGGTGTGGATGAGGGGGGTCGATTCGGCTTCGACCATCGCGTCGATATGGATACGCAACCATCGACACCGGGATCGAACACTGCCTCGGCTTAATTCTTTCATCTCCCTTCCGCGCATACCAGTCCTTCCTTCCCCCTTAATTAATTTACGGCGTCTGTGCTAAGCCCATTGCGGCAAGTTATCGAATTCGATGTCGCGACGCGTCAGCACTGCCGCCTCAGTTCGCGTCGACCACCCGTTGCCGCCCCTGTGGCGGGAGGTCACGGTGTTCGAGCCGCATGCTCCAGTGCCCTCATGGAGGAACAGGGGGCGTCCGTCCACACCTGGCGATGTGCACGTGCCACTCGTAGGGCCCCCTGGCGTTGAAGCGGGCTCCAACGCGTACGGTGGGACGGCGATGAGGGCAGCACGACGACGATCCGACGACACAAAAGCATCGAAGTCGAAGGAGAACATTGCTCCCCGGAACAGTGGTGGCTTCGACGGCGACCTGGCGGAGGGGGCCACCCCACCTCCACCACCTCCTCCGAATCGCTACGTCACATCGCGGTACACCGTGTGGTCGTTTCTGCCTCTGAATCTGTTGCATCACTTCAGCTATCCGCTGAACGTCTACTATCTCATCTATGGCACGCTGTTGACCATTCCCGGGCTATCGCCGCTACCCTGGTTCGTCATTCTGCTCCCCTTCAGCATTTCCTTGATCGTCGCGATGTGCCGAGACGGACGCGATGACTATTTGCGGCATCTGGCTGACGACGCCATCAACCGCCGCCCCTTCGCGTGCTATCATGTCGAACGGTGGGGCAACGGTAGGACGACCACCCCCGCCACTGGCAGCCGGTCGCCGTCCCCCGGATTCGCGAGCAGCCCGTCGCCGTATGCAGCCGACTCCACCGTGGTGGAAGGAGGAGACGGAGGCGGTGCGGCGTCTCCACCGCTGGGTCCGCTTTCTCGCATGCTGTCACAGGACATCGCTCCCGGCAACGTGCTCCTGCTCCCAGGCGGCATGGATGCCCCGTGCGACGTGATTCCCATCGCCAGTTCGGATCCCGCGGGCACGTGCGTCGTGGACACCAGTAACATTGATGGGGAGAGTCGACCGCAGATTCGGCGCTGCCTCCTGCAGTGGCCGCTTCGGCTCGCGGACCGCGGGACATCTCCAACCGCCGATGACGCTGGCACACCCGCCTCCCAGACAGCCCCGACTGTGGACGACGAGGAAGTTGGTGCGTCGCCGTCCACGTTCAACAGGGCACTCTTTCATGGCTTCCTTGTGGGCGCCGTGAACGATGTCGATCCGTGGATTTTGTCCCGGCCGCTGACCCGCGCCGTCCGGCTTCTCGCGCCAGGACTCAAGGGCGCCACCATTCGATGCGAGCCGCCGACGAGCGTCTTGGGCCGCTTTCACGGCGTGGCGTTAATGCCGCACGTGGCGAAGATATTCGACGAGGGGGAGCCACCAAGCGTGACCACCCGGCAGCCGGGGTCCTCGTCGCCCATGACCTCGCGGTACCTGCTGAGGCAGGAGCACCGTGCCGCAGGGAGGGCTCCACCAGAATCCAGTTCGCATCGGGGGGACGAGTCCGATCGACGAGATGATCGGCAGTCCGCGGAGGACTCCGCCGCCGTGCTCGATGCATCGCCGCCAGCGCCACCAAGGTTTCCCCTCGAAGCCGACTGCCTCATTGTCGGTGGCTCGCGGATCTCGATGACGACCACATGGGTCTTGGTCGTCGCGGTGTACACCGGAGACGACACGAAACTCTTCTGCAATCGTCTGCCTACTACTATTAAGCGATCGCAGCACGACATCCGCTTCTCCACCTACTCATTGCGGCAATTTCTCGCCGCGGTGATTCTCACCACGTTTCTTGCGTTGATGCATTTATTCTACGCGTGGGATGTCGAGCGAACTCACTTTTATTTGCGTAGCGATGCGGCGATGTCGTCTGGAGGGGGGGAAGCGTTTGGTCCCGCGGCGTGGCAGCGATTTAGCTTTATCTACGTCCGCTTCTTGCTCTTGTTCGGCGCGCTCGTGCCCCTCTCGGCGAAAATTCTTGTGGACTCTGCGAAGTGGTACTTCGGTCACATCATCGACGTCGATGACAAGTACTACGATGACGGCAGTCGTAGTCGCCCATCCGGTAGTCCCAACGCGATTTTGAAACCAACAACGACTACGAATGGTGGGTGCCAAACTGCCCAGAACGACGCCACTGCCACACCGCCACAAGGGAACCTTTCTAAGGGAGGTGCGGAAGGCGAAGATGTAGCTGCGGCCACGACCACACGGTCGTTTCTTTCCACGATGGCGTCCATACGCGACGGCATGGCATCGATGCGAGATCGCAGCGAAGGGCAGCAGCAGCAGCGAGGCAGCGGCGCTATTCAAAGTTCCACGAGTCCATCTCGCTACCGCGTGAATTCCACGGCCGTTGTCGAAGACCTTGGCGAGATAAGATATCTCATCTCCGACAAGACTGGGACACTCACGCGAAACGAATTGTTGTTGCACAGTGTTTACTGTTGCGGGATGCTCTTTTCCAGCGGCTTTATAGGCAGCGGCGGCGGCGACACTGGTGCCGATGCTTCTTCCTGTTTGACCCGCAGCGCTCCACTGGCGAGTCTGATTCCTGGCTCGGAAGACCCTTCGGTCTCGGCTATCGCGAACAGAGCTGACCGCTGGCTACTCGCGTACGCGTGCGCGATGTGCAACACATGCGTCCCTTTCGGCGCCGACGTGTGGAATCAAGGGTCTCGACACCACGAGCTCGCAGAACGAGTCAGGCAGCACCCAGCTGTCGCCCAGGGCGACCAACCCCGGGACGCCGCGGACCGCTCCCGCGACGACGTGCGACGTCTGCGTACGGAACGACGGCAACGAATTGCGGCCGTCTCCGTCGATGAAGTTGCACTGTTGGAGGCGGCGGCCGACGAATGGGGCGTTTACTTGACGGCTCGAACGCAATTCGATTGCCATCTGTATTTCCCTCGTTTCGGGAAACACGAGCGATTTGAGATCCTGGCGGTGCTCCCGTTCACATCGACCAGGCGGCGGATGAGCGTCGTGCTTCGCGGAGCGTTTCACGCGACAACCGCGGCGCATGCACATGACGATGACGCCGCCGCCCACCGCGATGGAACCGAAGAAGACGACGTCATTCGCATCTTCACGAAGGGGTCGGATGATGTAGTGATGCCGCTGCTACGATCCTCCCGCGTTCGCGAAATGACGACCCTCGTGGAGCGCGAGCGGGGGGGTGAAAGCGACGACGCCGGCAGTTCCGACGACAACGGTGGCGACGTGGGCGGAGAGGCGGCGTCGCAGGTTATGGCGACAATGTGCGATCGATTCGCGGATGAGGCCTGCTTGCGTACGATGCTCGTGGCGACGAGACTGGTCAGTATCGCGGAGTGGAACGCCTTCTCGGCGACGATGGAGCACGCGAACATGGTTGGTGAGGGGACCGCCGATGGAGACAACAGCTCGCCGGAAGAGGGCGTCATTCGGCGAGCTGCCGCGGAGCAAACCGCCTTCGCCCTCCTCGAGCGAAACTTACGGCCACTGGGTGTGTTGGGTATCGAGGATGCCCTCGCCGATGGCGTTGCGGAAGCGATCGCCACCTTGAAGGCGGCTAACATTCGCGTCTGGATGATGACGGGTGACAAACTGGAAACCGCCGTGCGCGTGGCGAAAGCGGCCGGCATCATTCCCTCTCCGGTGGTGCGAGCTGGAGGGACAAGCAACGGCAGCGTCACCGTCCTCTGCATCACGGGGGAGCGCCGCCATCCGGCGACCGCCGCGCAACCGCAGCTCACCTTCGAGCAATTAGTTCGACAACAACTGACGGAGGTGGCGTCTGTCCAAGCCGCCAGCGCCGCCACCCATGCCCACGAAAGGGAACGCCGACGAGCGTCGGCCGCGGCGGGGGAAGCAGCGGCCATCGACATGACGCCGTTGCTCGAGAAGGCCGGTGGTATGGTGCGGCGCCAAACCACCGCGGTGGTCGTTTCCGGGAAGGCACTCCATGCCATCGCGAATGAATCGCGCGGGTTATTTGCCGAATTTCTCCACATCTTGGCCGCCGCGGACGCGGTGCTTGGAGTTAGGGTCAGTCCCGATCAGAAAGCGTACATGGTGTCGTGCATCACGGGCGGACACAGTCTTCGCCATGGCAATCCTTTTCACGTGATGCTGCCTCCAGAGGACGTCTCAGACATAACGTCGTCGCCGCGTGCGACACGGCCCGGGTGGACTCGCTGGTTCCACGCGTCCACGTACCCCATCTTCCAGCACGCCGCGGTGGTCGAAAAAACGTCGCCGGTGACAGCGGCGATTGGCGATGGCACGAATGACGTCCGCATGCTGCTCACCGCCAACGTCGGGATCGGGGTCGCGGGATCGGAAGGCAAGGAAGCGGAGCGCGTCGCCGATTTCGCCGTTCTCCGCTTCGTCGACATTGTCGACTTGATCCTTTATCATGGGCACATGACGACACTGCGCGCCGGGGGTCTGTGTAATTTTACCCTGTATCGGTCGTGCGCCATGGGATTGTGTCAATTTTTCTACGCGTTTTACTCGCTTTTCTCGGCGGTAACGTTCTGGGACCCGTTTTCGTTGACCATGGTGAATGGCTTGATCACGGTGCCGCTTTCGTGGATCGCGATGTGGGACCGGCCAGTCAGTCACCGGAGGCAGCTGGTGGACCGGCCCTGGCTCTACGCCCAACTCGCTCAGCGGCATGAGTACTACAACGGCGCCACGTTATCACTGAGCATGCTCGGCGCGGCGTTTCAAGCAGGTGCGCTTCTGGCCTTCATTGGCGCGGCCGTGTCAGCCTGGCCCACTGGGATCATGGGACGCCCGTTGGACGGCAGGGGTGAGGCGGTCATTCCGGGTGTGTTCGCCATCTACGTGTGCATCTCGAGCACCGCACTCTTATTTGCGCATCATATTTTGAAAGAGCACCTCATTGTGATGGGCGCCGCCGCCGCAGCGGTCGCCGTCTCGTATTCCGCGGCCTACTTCACGCGAATTTCGTACATTTCTGATGCGGTCGCGCAGTGGGCGAGACAGCCGGCACTCTACCTTGTGTTTCCCGTTCTCGCCGCGTTATTGGTCGTCCCGACGATGTTAGTTCGGTTTGTGCTGTTTCATGCGTTTCCGAACCCACTTCAACTCGTGGAGGTCGGCTCCTGCAATCGCTAGCTGAACGGATGCCACTACCACAAGCGAAGCTGTGGAGCAGTGAGCACACACTGTTTGAGCACATGTGGTACAACCGCGCGCGGTTGGTAACGTATTAGCCGTATTTTTAAGCCGTATGCAACGTTGGCGTTTTGTTGCCTCTCTCCCGTTGGCGTCTTTTGCGTCGCCTTCTTACTCGATGCGTCGCTGACGGCCCCGCACCGAAAATTTTCTCGTCCGAGATTATCTGAAGGTACCAAGGGGGCCACTTCCCGAGTAACGTTCAGACGGGCATCCTTTCGTTCGCGGCGGCTGTCGATGTCGGGGCACTCGGGCGATGTGCCCGCCGCCGGTCGAGGCCCACAGTCACATCCCGCCAGGCCGTCTGTCGGCTGACGTAAATGTGGTCCTTTTCGGATGATCACGCAAACCTCCAGTGTTTTCTGCTTGGATAAGGAACGAAGGAGATACAACAACCAACGTGTTTGAGAGATGTTCGACACCCTGACTAACTCC
>ERZ1292633.3281-Hain-H41-02um-R1-3281-length-15894-cov-6_pt1 | contig 15894 bp, 14 predicted proteins | sample MGYA00564406_ERZ1292633 | MGnify/ENA primary metagenome ERZ1292633 (study PRJEB36523, sample SAMEA6512639) | groundwater metagenome | collected 2019-01-08 | study: AquaDiva: Metagenomics assemblies of 32 groundwater samples | reverse complement strand
TGTCTGACTACCGCAAGACGACAACCGACAAGAAAGCGGGCGATGTCATCTCCGTGATCGTTCGGCGCGGAAAAGAAGAATTGACGCTCAACGTGGAACTCGCCTCGCGCGGATGAACCCGCACTCTACGTCGGCGGGCGGCGCGGAATCGTCACCGTTAAGGTCGCGCCTTTCGTCGGTTCGGATTGCACGATAATGCTCCCACCCATTCGCTGAACGATGCCGTGGGCGATCGCAAGTCCGAGTCCGGTGGATTGACCCCTTGAGGCCGACAACACGCCCTTGGTCGTCCAAAACGGCTCAAACATTCGAGACTTCGTAACGTCGTCGATGCCGCAACCCGTGTCGGAAATGCTGATGGCGGCGTTTTCGTCGTCGGAGATGCCGGCGGTGATTCGAAGCGATCCGCCCTGAGGCATGGCTTCGATCGCGTTCTGAATGATGTTGCGCAAAACAGTGAGCAGTTGTGTCCGCGGCACGGGGGTCACAGGCAGCTTCGGCAACGACATGGAAAACTCAATGCCGCGGCTCGCGATGTTGAGTTCGGTCTCGTCGGCGAGTTCGTTGAGCACCTCGGTGAGATCGGCGAGATCGTCGGCCCGCGGGCCTCCCTCGGCGAACGCGAGCAGACCGTTCACCAGCGACGACGTGCGAATGAGCGCCTTGCTCACCTGCTGCAGCATTCGCAGGGTCAACGCGGCGTCTTGATTCCCCATCGCGTAGTCAATGCTCGTGACGATGCCGCCGAGGACGTTGTTGAAATGGTGGGCGATGGCGCCGGCCATTTCACCCAGCGCGGCCATTTTTCGACTCTCGTCGAGCTCGGTTTGCAGGTTGATCCGGCGAGTAATGTCGCGCACGCACAGAGAGGCGCCGATCCGTTCGCCGGACTCCACGATGATGGGGGCGACGGCCACCGCCAACTCGCGGCGCTGACCCGAAGTGTCGCGATGATCGAATTCAAACTCGCTGTCCTCGCCGAGGTCCACGGCGCGATGGAGCATCCGGTCGGCCGCGGCGCGCCGCTCGGTCGGGATGATCGAAAGGATCGACGTACCCAGCATCTGCCCGGCTGCGGCGCCGAACATCCGCGCAGCCGCGGCGTTCCAGGAGCGAATCCGCAGCTCCGCGTCCGTCGTCACCAGCGCAATACCGATCTGATTGCACACGTCCCGGTAGTACGATTCGCCGCCGATGCCGTGTCCCATCGCAGGAGTTCGCGTCATGAGGGAGACCGTCGAGCCGTCCGGGTCTGGTAAGGCTGCGGCGCGAGGAAGATCAATGTTTCGTACCGTTCCCCGGATCGGCGCACCGAAAGAAAGCGGTTTCCGACGATGTATTCGTTTTTGATTTCTTCGCACTGGCCGACGACGAGAAACTCGCCGGGGTGAAGCGTGAACAGCGCGGTCAAATCGTCGAAGCGGTGCCGTTCATACGAGGGTACCTGTTGGAGAACGCCATCGCGCCGCTCCCAGACGGTCTGGCCGTTATCGTGTGCAATCTCAAAGCTGACGCCGAGGTCGGTGCACCCGTCCAGTTCGGGATGCAGGGCGTAGTCGATCAGCATGACCTTGTCGCCCGCCGGAAACGTCTTCCCCACGAGCCGGCCGTCGCGCCCGTAGCAGAATACGGATTCATCGTCCTGGACTTGTCCGAGCCGAACGGGTAGCGGCACCCCCCGCTGTGGGAAAAGGTGCTCTGAGGTGACCTTCGCACCCGTTGCGTCGAGTATGGTTTGGATGGCGGGCCAGGCGCTGGGAGAGGCCGCGCCGACGCGAAGCCCGTTGCGGGCGAGAAGCGCCGCCTGATCGGGATTCAACCGCACCTCGTCGACGTGGTTCCAAATCTTGCGCGAGTCGCGCACGCCGCCGACGGGAAGCTCGATCCGCATTACATCGAAGGCGATGTCAACAACCTGAACGGCGCCCGCTGAGTCCTGTTCCCGCCGGGCCGGAAACGGCGTGTCCGATGAGCGAACGGGCTTGGCGCCGGTCTCGTGGGCCGTCTTGGCCGGTCCGAACGGCCAGAAGCTCCACGAACTGCAACCCGAAAGGAGCGAAGCGGCTGTTAGGAGTGAAGAGGCGGCGATGAGGTGGAGAAAGCGGATGTTCGTGCGACGTGTCGCTTGCGATTCCACGGTGCACAGTCTAAATGCCGTCAACATTATAGTCAAGAATGAATAGCGATGCTTCGCGAGGCTGTGTAAGGCGGCACGGAAATCGCACGATGACACTATGGAGCCGACCACTCCTCTTCGAATAGCAGGTATTGCGTTCGCGTCATTCCGAGCCGACCATAGATCGAGATCGCCCGATCGTTCTGGTCGTAGACGTACAACCGCAGCCCGCAAACGCCGCTCGTCCTGCGTGCTTCGCTGCGCACGAAGGCGTGCAACGCGCGGAACACGCCTCGACGCCGGTGTTCGGGTTTGACGTAAACGCTTTGAATCCACCAGAAGAACGCGTTCCGCCAATCGCTCCATTCGAGCGTGATCATTGTCTGTCCGGCGACATCGCCATCGACTTCTGCTACGTAGTAGCGCGCCCGACCCGGATCGGCCAGGACATTACGCACGCCGTCCCGAATGGTGGCGTCGTCGAGCTCCTTTTCCTCGGTCTCGATCGCCATCGCCTTGTTGAACGCGACGAGGTCGGCGAGGTCGTCCGAGCGGGCGGCGCGAATGCGAATGGCGTCGTTGCTTTCTTTCACGACTCCGCCAACTCCGAACCAGGTGAAGAATCCCTAACCGTTTTGAACAGCGTGCCCGTCGAGGCTCACTGCGTAGAATGGCACAAGCCTTCCATCCGCTTGGATTTCGTCCCACAAGCTCAGCACAATGGTGGACCCCGGCACGCCAACAACGCGAGCGCTCTGAACCTCGCGCTGCGTGGCGTGAAAAGGCGGCGCCTGAGGATCGTTCAGAAGCAACTCGGTTGTTTGACCGCTCGTGCGAACTATGAGCATGTCGCTCTGCGCCGGTTGCGCATTGGCGCGATGATCTGGACTGACCAACACGAGCAGCACGACGAAAAGCGGAATAGCGCCCGGTACCGAGAACCCCATGTCCGTGTTGGAGTCGTTCTGCTGATAGAGTCGATGCCGCCGGCGAATCAACACCGACCCAGCGATAAGCAGGACCAACGCTGTGATGGTAACTCCCCAGGCAGACATAGTCGGAATAGGTCGAGATAGGATGCCAACCGTCCTTAGCAAGATTTCTGCCTCGAAGGGATCGGAGGGCCCAAAATTCAACGGGAAATAAACCGACTGACCGCCCTCCCAAGTGTTTCGCAGGATTCCCACCGACGAGGTGCCAAACTCCCAGCGCGCCAACACTTTTGCGTTGGGAAATTCCGACTCCCCGCCGAGCCCCGCGCACGGGCCGTCGCCGCAACCTCCGATAATCGTCCCGGGCGGCGTTGATCCCAGAATCGGATCGGATGCGGTTGTCAAAAGAACACCATTTCCCAGCGTCAAGTACTTCGCCCCCACCCAGGCTTGAACAATCGGGTCGGTCTCAATCCCCAGCGCGCCCGGCGCGCCATGCCAGAGGATCACGCCCTTTCGTGCACGCATGAAGTCCGCGAGTGAACTCGTCGGATCGGTCCACGTCTCCGACAAATCAATCACCACCTGAAACGCAGCCAATGGTGTGGTCGGCCCGGTGTGGGGAAAGAGAGTGCAATCGTACCCGCTGCCGGTTAGCGGATTGCACCAGCTCACGCCGCTCACCCCACCTCCGGGAGTTGCGTCAATGACCGCGACCTTGGTGGCCGCGCGGGCCGGCGCGCTCAGCGCGCAGAGGATCACGCTGCCCGCAATCACGGATTTCGCAAAGGCATGGAACGTACAGGTTTCTAACTTCCGATCAAACGCAACGCTTGACATGATGCGCCTCCTTCCGGGCTGTCGCTGGACGGAGATGCTTGCACGCAGCGTGCATTCTACCGCGCCGCGCTGAGGGGGGCAACGCAAACCCGTGTGAATCGTTCCTGCGATTGCCGGCGGCTGTCAATTTGGCATTCGTAGCGTCGCCTAATCCGGCCGGCTGCCAAGCTGGCAGACGACGATTCCGAAACACGGGCAAGGTTGCCGACTGTAACATGCTATCAAAATGAAAGTTACAGAAATTTGAGTGCAGGGCTCTACCTGGTCCGCAGGTTGCAATTCGGTGGTACAGTGGTCGGTGCGCCCGCCAACAGACCTTTGTCGGGAAGGGTGCGGCGGTCGCGCAAAACAGTTTTCCATCCGCAAGGGAATCATACGAGGAGATGCAGAACATGGCGGTTAAGCAACTGGCCTATGAGCAGGAAGCGCGGCAAGCGCTATGGAGCGGCGTGCAGAAGCTCGCCGGCGCGGTCAAGGCGACCTTAGGCCCGCGCGGGCGGAACGCCGTCATCGACAAGGGATGGGGCGGGCCGACCGTCACCAAGGACGGCGTGACGGTGGCTGAGGAAATCGAGTTGGTCGACAAATACGAGAATCTCGGCGCGCAGCTCGTCAAAGAAGCGGCCAGCAAGACCAGCGAGGTCGCGGGCGACGGGACGACGACGGCGACGGTGCTGGCCGAGGCGATCTTCCAGCACGGATTACGCAACATCGCCGCCGGGGCCGACGCGTTCGCCCTGTGCCGCGGCATCAGCAAGGCGGTCGAGAAAATCGTCGCCGCGTTGAAAGAGATGTCGCGACCGGTGCGGGCGAACAAGCGCGAGGACATCGTCAACGTCGCGCGGATTTCGGCCAACAACGATCAGGTGATCGGCAATCTGCTCGCCGACTGCTTTGAGAAGGTCGGTAAGGACGGGGTCATCACGGTCGAGGAAGGCAAGACGTCGGAAACGCATGTCGAGGTCGTCGAGGGTATGCAGTTCGATCGCGGCTTTCTGTCGCCGCACTTCGTCACCGACCAGAATACGATGGAGTGCGTGCTGAACAAGCCGTTCGTCCTCATTCACGAGGACAAGATCAGCAATGTTCCGAAATTGATCCCGATTCTGGAGAAGGTCGCCAAGGTGAAGCGGCCTCTGCTCATCATCGCCGAGGACATCGAGGGCGAGGCGCTGGCGACGCTGGTGGTCAACAAGCTTCGCGGCATCATCGACGTTTGCGCGGTGAAGGCGCCGGGGTATGGCGATCGGCGAAAGGCCATGTTACAGGACATCGCGGTCCTGACCGGTGCGACGCCGATCATGAAGGACCTCGGCGTGGACCTCGAGAACATCACGATCAAGGAGCTGGGTCAGACCAAGAAGATCCACGTCGACGCGAACAATACGACGGTCATCGAGGGCGCGGGGTCGACGCAGGATATTCAGGCCCGGATCAAGCAGATCACCTCGGAGATCGAGGCGACGACTTCGGATTACGATCGCGAGAAGCTCGAAGAGCGACGCGCGAAGCTCGTGGGCGGGGTGGCCCAGATCAACGTCGGCGCAGCCACCGAAACGGAGTTGAAGGAAAAGAAGGCCCGGATCGAGGACGCACTGCATGCGACACGGGCGGCGCTGGAAGAGGGCATCGTGGTCGGCGGCGGTGTGGCGCTGATTCGTTGCGTTTCTGCGCTGGACAATCTGAAACTCAACGGCGACGAATTGACGGGCGTGAGTATCATTCGCGAAGCGCTGGCCGCGCCGCTGCGGCAGATCGCCGCCAACGCGGGCTTCAACCCCGGCGTGGTGCTGCACACGGTGCTCGAAAAGGGCGGCTCGTTCGGCTTCAACGCGGACTCGGGCGAGTACACGGACTTGATGAAGGACGGCGTGATCGATCCGACCAAGGTCGTGCGCTGCGCGCTGGAAAACGCGAGCAGCGTGGCTCGCCTCCTGCTCAGCACCGAGGTGTGCATCACCGAGAAGCCGAAAAAAGACAAGGACGAAGCGCCCGGACCGGACATGGGCGAGGATATGGACTACTAATCGAAGTTCGAAGTCCGAAGATCGAAAACAGTTATACGCTCAAGGAGACGAGATAGCATGGCAACGGCAACCGCAACGGCGACGAAGAAGAAAATCAAGTTCCGACCGATGGACGATCGCGTGCTCATCGAGCCGCTCGAGGCCGAGGATACGACGACGGGCGGCATCATTCTGCCGGATACGGCCAAGGAGAAGCCGCAGCGCGGTACCGTTATCGCGGTCGGGCCGGGCAAGCTTCTCAAGAACGGCAAGCGCGGCGAGATGAACCTGTCGGTGGGCGACGAGGTTGTGTACGGCAAGTACTCCGGCACCGAGATCGACTACGGCACGGACAAGTACGTGGTGGTCCGCGAGAGCGACGTGCTCGCGATCGTTGAGAACTAACCCGAGCCGCGGGCGTTAGCCCGCACGACCCGGACAGAACCGCGACCATGAGGGAGCGGTGTTGGAACCAGTGAAACCTATGAACTAAACATGGCCTGCCGACTTCGTCGCCAGACCATGCCACCCGGACAAAGGAGTCGGACATGCCCAAACAACTGATGTTTTCGCAGGATGCCCGCCAGCAGATTCTGGAGGGCGTCTCCAAACTGGCGGCGGCCGTCAAGGTGACGATGGGCCCGGCCGGACGCAACGTGATCCTCCAGAAGTCCTATGGCTCGCCGCGCATCACCAAAGACGGCGTGACCGTGAGCAAGGAAGTCGAGCTTCCCCAGCCTTTCGAGAACATGGGCGCGAAGCTCATCAACCAGGTAGCCTCGAAAACCAGCGACGAAGGCGGCGACGGCACGACCGCCGCGACGGTGTTGGCTGAAGCGATTTTCCGCGAGGGGTACAGGGCGGTTTCCGCCGGGGCCAACACCATGGCCGTCAAACGCGGGATCGACAAGGCGGTCGCCGCGGCTGTTGAGGCGATCAAGAGCCTCTCGACCAAGGTTCGATCCAACGACGACCTGGCCAAGGTGGCGACGATCTCCGCCAACGGCGACGAGGAGATCGGCAAGCTGCTGGCGAGCGCGATCGAAGCCGTCGGGACCGACGGGGTGGTGGAGATCGAGGAGGGCAAGTCGCTCACGACCGAGAAAGAGGTTGTGGACGGGATGCAGTTCGACAAGGGTTACATCTCGCCGTATTTCATGACCAACCCCGGTTCGCTGGAGTGCGTGCTGACCGACCCCGCGATCCTCATCTACGAAAAGAAGATTTCGAGCCTGCGCGACTTCGTTCCGGTTCTCGAAGCCATCGTGACCGGCGGGCGCTCGTTGCTCGTCATCGCCGAAGATGTGGAGGGCGAAGCCCTGGCGACGATGGTCGTCAACAAGATGCGCGGCGTCCTGCACGCCTGTGCCGTCAAGGCGCCGGGCTTCGGCGACCGCCGCAAGGCCATGCTCGGCGACATCGCCGTACTGACCGGCGCGACGTTGATCTCCGAAGACCTGGGCGTCAAGCTCGAAAACGTCACGCTCAAAGAGATGGGTTCGGCCAAGAAGGTCGCCATTACCAAGGACGATACGACCATCATCGAGGGCGCAGGCAAGAAGTCGGACATCAAGGCGAGAATCGAGCAGATTCGCAACCAGGTCGAAAAAACGACCAGCGACTATGACCGCGAAAAGCTCCAGGAGCGGCTCGCGCGCCTGACCGGCGGCGTGGCGGTCATTCGCGTCGGCGGCGCGACGGAGACCGAGGTCAAGGAGCGCAAGGATCTCGTCGACGACGCGTTCCATGCAACGAGGGCCGCGGCTGAGGAAGGCATCGTACCCGGCGGCGGCGTCGCGTTCCTGCGTGCGATCCCGGCGGTTCAAAAGGCGCGGTCGTCGGCGAAGGGTGATGAAGTCCTTGGAGTGGACATCGTTGCGGCTGCTTTGCGGGCGCCAACGCGGCAGATTGTCGCCAACGGCGGCGACGAAGGCGACGTTGTCGTCGAGCAAATCCTCGCGAAGAGCGGAAACTACGGATACGACGTTCGTAAGCGGGAATTCGTCGATATGGTGAAGGCGGGCATCATCGATCCGGCCAAGGTCGCCCGCGTGGCGCTCGAAAGCGCCGCAAGCGTGGCCGGGCTTCTGCTCACCACCGAGGTGCTGCTGACCGATCTCAAAGACGAAGACAAAAAAATCGAGCACTCCGTGCGATAATTCGTCGGAGCGGCGTGCTTAACGGTGAGGGAGACGGGCGGGCGAATTCGGCCCGCCCTTTCCGTACCGACGCGGAGCGGATTCGATTGGAGCGACACTTGAGGGATGGCCGTGGCTGCGAGCAAACGTGACTACTACGAAGTGCTCAGCGTCACCCGCGACGCATCGCCGGAGCAACTGAAGAAGGCGTATCGCCGCGCCGCCCACAAGTATCATCCGGATCGCAACAACGAATCCGACGCCGAAGTTCGCTTCAAGGAGGCGGCCGAGGCCTTTGAAGTCCTGTCCGACCCGGCCAAGCGTCAGCGCTACGATCAGTACGGCCACGCGGGGCTGAACGGCGCGGGCGTTCACGATTACTCGCACATGCGCGTCGACGACATCTTTTCGATGTTCGACGGCATTTTCGGCGGCGCGTTCGGCGGTCGGCGGCGTGCGCGCGGCGGCGATCTTCAGGCCGAAGTGTCGATCACGCTGGCCGAAGTCGCCACGGGCGCCGAACGGTCGATCGAGTTCGAACGTCAGGACCATTGCGGGACATGCGGCGGCACGGGGGCGGCGCCCGGTTCGCAAAGACGCACCTGCCGCACCTGCGGCGGATACGGTCAGGTCGAACAGAGCGGCGGATTTTCGGCGCTTTTCGGGCGGGTCATTACGGCGTGTCCGAATTGCCGCGGGCGCGGCTCGACGATTGTGACGCCGTGCGACACCTGCCGCGGCAACGGCCGCGTCATGAAGGGGCGCGTGGTCAACGTCCGCATTCCGGCGGGGATTCAGGACGGGCAGGCGGTTCGCGTCCGCGGCGAGGGCGAGCCGGCCGAGGACGGCGCCTCACGCGGCGATCTGCACTGCTACGTGCGTGTCGCCGCGCATCCGTTTCTGGAGCGGCACGACAACGATCTTGTCTGCCGCATGCCGATCAGCTTTACGCAGGCGGCGCTCGGCGCCGTTGTCGAAGTGCCGACGTTGACCGGCAAGGCCGAGTTGAAGATTCCGCCCGGCGCTCAGCACGGACAATTGTTCCACCTTCGCGGGTTGGGGTTGCCCGATCTTCGGTCGGGGCGGCGGGGGGACGTGGTGGTGCAGGTGCTGGTGGAGATTCCCACGCGACTCAACAAGGCGCAGGAGGCGATTTTGCGGGAGTTTGCGGTGACCGAGGACCGATCCGTGCTGCCGGAGTCGAAGGGATTTTTCGACAAATTGATGGACTATTTGAGTCGCAGCGGCGGTCAGTAGTCCGACGGCCGGCGCACCGCGAAACGATGACCGATGAACCATGACAAAGAACAAGAGCGGAACAACTGAGTCAACCGTGGACCAGACAATCGAGCCGGGCGCGGACAAGAAGATCGGCGCCAATGCGCAGGCCGATGCCGGAACGGAGTCGGCGGGCAGCCCTGCGACCTCCGAGCTTCAGGCCAGGATCGAATCACTCGAAGACGCGTTGCTTCGCGCGAAGGCAGACTACCAGAACTTCCAGCGTCGTGCGACGACGGAGCGTATCGACGCCGTGCGCTACGCGAACGCGGAGCTTATGCGCTCGCTGCTCAACGCGATGGACGATTTCGATCGCACGCTGGCGGCCTCCAACGACGCGACGCTCGACGCGATCGTCGCGGGCGTGCGATTGGTTTACGAGAACCTGCAAAAGGCGCTGACCGACAACGGACTCGAAATTATCGAAGCCAGGGGGAAGACCTTTGACCCAGCGATTCATCAGGCGCTGATGCAGCAGCCCAGCGATGAGTGCGCACCCGGAACGGTTATCGAGCAGGTGACGCGGGGGTATCGCTTGCGCGACCGAGTGTTGCGTCCCGCGCGGGTTATCGTCGCCAAGGCGGCGGATGACGGCGGCCAGAAGGCGGATACGAAGACCGATTCATGACCCAGAGATGAACGCGGAGTCGAACCCATGCCGACCTACGAATACGAATGTTCGAACTGTGGGAAGGTGTTTGAACTATTTCAATCCATCACCGAACCGCCTCGCCGGCGACTCAGGAAAACCGATCCGAGGCCGTGCAAGTGCAACACGACCGTCACGCGGCGCATTTCGACCGGCGGCGGGCTGATTTTCAAAGGCTCGGGGTTCTATCTCACAGACTATCGCAGCGAGAGCTACAAGCAGGCCGCCAAGGCCGACAGCGGCGCCGGCGATGGAAAAGTCGGCTCGGACGGCAAAACCGGCGGCGACGGAAAGGGCGGCGGCGAGACCAAGGCCGAGTCCAAGACTGCATCATCCGAAAAAGCGGAACCCGCCCGGAAAGCAGCCAAGAAGGGGAAATCAGCCAAGAAGGAATGACGCGGAGCGCATCAGAACCGCGATCGTGACGGTGCGAGGCGGCGAGCCGCGGACTTCAGTCCGCGCGGGCCGACTCGAAACCGCGACTGTGAGGGAGCGGAGATACGTAGGACGGGCACTGCCCGCCAGCCGGAACTTGGTTCGCGAACCTCCGCCGATTATTGTGCGACAAACAGGAAGACCGTGCCGACTTTTGAATGTCCAACCTGCGGCAAGCTCCTCAACGTTGAACGCAAGGAGGACGCGCCGTTTCGCCCGTTTTGCTGCAAACGCTGCAAGCTCGTGGACCTCGGTCGCTGGCTTGACGGAACCTACAGCATCAGCGAGTCGATCACACCGGACGACCTTGAGAATCTCGAACCGGACGACGCGTGATGCCGTCTGACAAACGCGGAGCCTCTTCCAGCGGCTCGCGATTGATCGGGGCGGTTCAGTCAGCGCGTCCCGCCGGTTTCCGAGTCGCACGCGTCGGCCAATACGCGGCAGACGCGATCCTGAATTTCCTTGTAGGGCGTGCTCGGCCCGGGGTATCCGTTGAACATCACCGCGAAGGCGTAACGCGGGCCGGAGTCGCCGTCGATGTATCCGGCCAGCGTCCGCACGCCGTTCATCGTCCCCGTCTTGGCGTGTACGCGGCCGTCGGAGTTTTTGAGACGCTTGCGAAGCGAGCCGTCCACGCCGGCCGTCGCGAGACTTTCGTGCAAAAGCGCGCCCGTCGGTTGCGCATGCGCATACGCAAGCAGCGATGCGAGCTGTCGGGCGGTGCAGGCGTTGTCGCGGCTCAGCCCCGAACCGTCCGCCACGACCAAACCGTTTGTGCCAATCCCCGCGTGGCGCAACAGGGCGAAGACGGCGTCCGCGCCAAGTCGCCAGCTTCCGCGAGCATCGGTCGAACCGCTGCGACGGGCATGGGCGTAACCGGCGCGCTTCAAGAGGCATTCCGCAAAGAGGTTTTGGCTGTCCTTTCCCGCACGGGCGAGCACGTCGCGAAGCGGCGTGCGATGAATGCCGATGACGGTGATCGGCGGCGGGAGCGCTCCGTTCGGCGTGCGCACGCGCGCGCGGCGAACTTGGCCGTGCATGCTGATTCCCTTTCGTGCGAGCACCGTTCGCAACGAACCGGCGAACAGCAGACCGGGATCGGCGAAGGCGACCGGACCGAACGGCCAGCGCTTCGGGGCACGGCCGGAGATTGTGTAGTCAGACGTTCCAGGCCGGTGGTGGAGTGATGGAGTTCCCTTGCCTCCCGATCGACCCTTGTTGATGATCTTGAGCAGCGAGTTCTCCGGCTGGACCGTGACCTGCACGAGCGCTCCCGCTTTCCCCACTGGTGTAACCGTGATATCCAGACAGTTGTCGTTGATATTGAGCGCGCCGACGGGGGCCGCGTACCATTTGCCGAGGTCGTCCTTTTCCCACGTCGGATGGAGGGGTTCGTCGGCGAAGACCCACTCGTCGATGATGATGTCGCCGGGAACGGAGGTGAGGCCGCGTCGCCTGAGTTCGTCGGCCCAAGCCTCGAAGGGGGCTGCCGGAGATTCGCCGCGGGCACGATGGATTTTTTCGTCGCCGAATCCCGGATCGCCGTCGCCGATGACGAGAAGGTTGCGTCTGTCGGTCGCCAGCACCGTTTCAAACGCAAACTCCGCCCCAAGCTCGGCTAGCGCGGTGCTCATTGCGAAGAGCTTCATCGTGCTGGCCGGGGTGAGCGGCCTGTCCGCGTCGAGAGTAAAGACGGTCTGCCCGGTCGCGAGGTCGATGACGCATGCGCCCGCCTGAGCTTGTGGATGAGGAAGTCTGCCGACGGCTTTTTGCAGTTCTTGAAGCAGTTCGGCGCGTACCGGCGCGGCGGCAACGCCGATCAGGAGGCTTGACGCCGCGAGGACGCGCCGCGAACGAAAGCCGATTGACAGGTGAATCCGGGTCATCCGATTACCCCCTGCGAAATCCATTTCTCTTGCTACATCGTACCGACGGCGGCGGAAGCTTCAACCAACATGGGCGGGACGCGTTCCGCGCCTGGGCGAAGCGCGCGGCGACTTGGTCGACGCCGGCAGGGTCCGACGATAGATTGTCGCCATGGATCGCACGAGGGTTGATTTCACGTGACCGCCGTTTATGACCACATTTTCTTGCTCTACGCTTGATTCGCAGGAGCGACCGATATCCGCCCGGTGCGCCGCCTCGGCGCTGAACATCGCCTCTCATCTGCCGCGCCTCGCCGCGACCCAGCCCGACCGGCCGGCAGTCGTTTTTTCGCGGCGACGCGGAGCCGTGCTTTCGTACGAATCCCTGACTTTCGCCGAGCTGGAGGCGCTTTCCAATCGCTACGCCAACGGTCTGGCGGCTGCGGGGATCGGGCGGAATCATCGCGTGCTGTTGATGGTGCGGCCCGGATTCGAGTTTGTAGGGCTGGTTTTCGCTCTGTTCAAGTTGGGGGCCGCTCCGGTAATGATCGATCCGGGCATGGGTGTGAATCGTCTCCTCGATTGCATCCGAACCGTAGACCTACACGCGTTCATCGGCGTTCCGCTGGCGCACGCCGTTCGCGTGCTGCGCCCGAGGCCGTTCCGAGGCGTCAAGACCTTCGTCACGGTCGGGCGGCGTTGGTTCTGGGGCGGGCCGACGCTGGACCAGCTTTCCTGCGACGCGTCGGATCGCTTCTCGATTGCCGACACCGCGTCCGACGAGACGGCTGCGATCCTCTTCACCAGCGGTAGCACGGGACCGGCCAAGGGCGTCGTCTACGAGCACGGCATGTTCGACGCCCAGGTGCGGATGATCCAATCGCAATACGGCATCGAACCGGGGGAAATCGACTTGCCGACGTTTCCGCTCTTTGCGCTCTTCAGCGTGGCGATGGGGATGACCATCGTCCTGCCCAACATGGACCCATCGCATCCGGCCCGCGTGAACCCGGCCCAGATCGTCGCGGCGATCCGCGATCAGAAGGTGACCAATACGTTCGGTTCCCCGGCGGTCTGGCGGCGCGTAGCGGCCTATTGCGTCGAGCGGGGAATCAAGCTGCCGACGCTTCGGCGAATCCTGATTGCGGGCGCCCCCGTGCCGCGTGCGGTCATCGAGCAGCTTCATTCAGTGCTGTCGCCGGACGCGGACGTACACACGCCCTACGGCGCCACGGAGTCGCTTCCGGTTTCAACGATCAGCGGCCGCGAGATTTTGGGCGATGGTGCAAACACCCCCTCTCCCCTTGATGGGAGAGGGGTCTTGCGGAGTCGCGTCGCCGACACACTCGCAGACGCCGGAGTTGTCGCAGCGACGCTACACGGCGCGGGCACCTGCGTCGGACGACCATTGCCGGGCGTCGAAGTCCGGCTGATTCGCATCACCGACGACCCCATTGCGGAAATGTCAGACGATCTGGTCGTCCCCGACGGCGAATTCGGCGAAATCTGCGTCCGCGGGCCTGCGGTGACCAGGGAGTACTTCGGCCTGCCGCGGGCCGACGCGACGGCGAAGATTCGCGACGGTGACACGATCTGGCACCGCATGGGCGACATCGGCTACCGGGACGCCGAGGGGCGCTTGTGGTTCTGCGGGCGTAAATCCCACCGGGTCACGACCCGCGACGGCACGTTGTTCACCGAATGCGTGGAACTGATCTTCAACGAACATCCCGACGTGGCCCGTTGCGCCTTGGTCGGCGTCGGTCCGCCCGGCCGCCAAACCCCCGTCCTCATCGTCGAGCCGAAACCCGGACGCTTCCCCCGCGCCCGCCGCGTTTCATCGTTTGTCGATGAACTTCTCGACCTTGCCTGGACTGCGAACGCTGCCGAGCCGGGAGCGTCAGCGACCGGACCGATCAGTACCGCGACAGTCATGGAGCGGTCAACCGCACACGGAGCGTCAGCGACCGATCCATCCGAACCCGGAGCGATAACGAGAGGACCATCCGAACCCGGAGCGGCTCCCCTTTACGCGAAGCGTCAAGGGCAAGCGACTAGCCCAGCCTCCCCCCTTACGAAGGAGAGACTGCAGAATGCCTCCCCCCTTACCAAGGGGGGACTCAGGGGGGTTGCCGTTCCCCTTCGTGGCTTCGTGGCCCCGATGAAATCGGGATGGCTCCGTGGCTCTTTTGACCAATTGGCCATCCTTTTCCATCGCTCCCTCCCCGTCGACGTCCGGCACAACGCCAAGATCAATCGGGAGCTGCTGGCCGCCTGGGCGGCACGAAAGTTGCGATAAAAGCGTTGGTCACCGGCGGCGGCGGATTCCTCGGCAGCGTGATCGTGCGAATGCTGCACGCCCGCGGCGACGAAGTGACCGTGCTGTGCCGAAAGAGTTACGACCACATCGCGAGGAGCGGTGAGGCCCGCCCTTTACGCGGGACGCGGTACCGCCTCTTGAGGCTGTCGCCGTTCCCGGTTAAAAGTGGTTCGTCACACGTGAGTCACTGCGATGGCAGACGTCGTTTATTGTCCCAAATGCGAAGCCGACAACGGATGCAATGCCGTGGTTTGCCGACTCTGCGGCCACCAATTGCAGGCCGTCTCGCCGCTTGCTTGGGGTCACGACGCACCGACTGATTCGCCGACTTCGTTCGTGGTTTTTTGCACAAGATGCGGCGAACGAATGCTGGTGGGCAGATCGTCGGCTGGTGGCACCGTGGTGTGTCCCCACTGCGACGCGCAAGTTCCGATCCCGCGCGATATTCTTTCGGAGATTCCGACAGCAGCCCGTCCAGCGCGTAGTTTGTTCGACACTGCTCGCGTGCCGCACCACGGAGGCACAAGTGGTTATGCGACGGCTTCGCTCGTTTGCGCCTTGATCGGGTTGTTCTGCGGAGGGTTGCTGCTTGGTATCCCCGCTGTTGTGTTTGGGGAGATTGCGAAGAAAGAGATTGCTCGCAACCCGAACGTTGGCGGAGAGAAAATGGCCGCTGCGGGTCGGATCATCGGAATAATCGACATCGTCTTCGGTACGGCAATGTTCATCTATTGGATGTCCCTCGTCTGAACGCACTCTATTGGCACGCGGAATCGCAGCACTTCGCGTCGGTCCGTCCGGCGACGAATTGCTGACCGCACCCGAGGCGGAAGCTTTGCACCCCAATGCCACGGACGGCCACACACCGGGTCACCCGCCGTCCGACATTGACCCCGCCGACCGCTCGGCGACAATAGTGGTCTGCATGGCAAAGCTCAGCTCCAAGACGATTCGCGAAGCCGATTTCGAAGAGTACCTCAAGACATCCTCAGATTTCGCATTCGAGCTTACCGTGCTGAAATCCCTTGTCGACCAAGGGTTCGAGTGCGAACATGGAGGATCATATCGCGACCCTATCACCAAGAAGATCCGCCAGTTTGACATCCGAGCGTCGACGAGCCGAGATCAGCTGCGGGTTTCGTTGGCCGTTGAATGCAAGAACCTGCATGATAACTACCCTCTACTAGTTTCCTGCGTGCCGCGGCGGGAGTCGGAGAGCTTTCACGAGGTCATAGTCGCGCACAACTCGTCCACGTTTCGTCGAGGTTGTCCCGACTGTAGTTGAATTTGAGCGGTCCATCCTTTTCGCATC
>ERZ1292633.3280-Hain-H41-02um-R1-3280-length-15895-cov-4_pt1 | contig 15895 bp, 26 predicted proteins | sample MGYA00564406_ERZ1292633 | MGnify/ENA primary metagenome ERZ1292633 (study PRJEB36523, sample SAMEA6512639) | groundwater metagenome | collected 2019-01-08 | study: AquaDiva: Metagenomics assemblies of 32 groundwater samples | reverse complement strand
CCAGCTCGTTCCGATCATTTTTGTCACGGCGCAGGTCGGGCTTATCGTTCCCATGCTTCTCCATGGCTTCGGCGTACGTCAATCGCGGAAACGGCGTCTGCGAAATCTTTTTCTCCGAGAAGAGCGTGTTGACCAGCTCGATGAACATCGCCTCGGTGTACTGCAACACATCCTCTTGCGTCACAAAAGACATCTCAAAGTCCAGTTGCGTGAACTCCGGCTGACGGTCGCCTCGCTGGTCCTCGTCACGGAAGCAACGCGCCACTTGGAAGTAGCGCTCAAACCCCGCCACCATGCACAGTTGTTTGAACTGTTGCGGAGACTGCGGCAGCACATAGAAGTTGCCGGCATGCAGCCGCGACGGCACAACATACTCGCGTGAGCCCTCGGGTGTGCCCTTCATGAGGATAGGCGTTTCAATCTCCACAAAGTCGTGGCGGTGCATGTAGTCGCGGAAAAACGAAATGATGTGGTCGCGTAAACGAATATTGCGCTGCATGCGCTGTGTGCGCAGGTCGAGATAGCGGTACTTCAACCGAAGCTCTTCACTGATACCGCTCGTGTCTTTGTCAATCTCAAACGGCGGCGTCTCGGCTGTGTTCAAAATACGAATCGTCTTGGCCAACACCTCAATCGTTCCCGTGAGCATGTCCGGGTTCACTTGCTTCTCGCCGCGCGATTTCACCTCCCCCGCAATCTCCAGCACATACTCCGGACGCACGTCGTTCATGATCGCCAACGATGCCTCATCCAGCTCCGAGGGTACCACCACAACCTGCACCGTCCCCGAACGGTCGCGCAGATCAAAAAACGCCACCTTTCCCATAGTGCGGCGGGCGTTCACCCATCCCTTCAAAAGCACCGTCTCCCCCACCTTTTGCACCGCCTCCCGCGCCAGTATTCGTTGTTGCATAGCCCCGGAAGTATAACAAATAGGTCCCATCGATCCTATAGGACCGGCGTGGCTACGGCTCCAGGCGGTTCATGGTGCGGGGAAACGGGATGGAGGTGCGAACGTGCTTGAGACCGCAGATCCACGTCACGAGACGTTCGAGACCGAACCCAAAACCGGAATGCGGCACCGAGCCGTATCGACGGAGGTCCAGATACCACTTGAACGGCTCCAACGGCAGCCCATGTTCCTCAATTTTCTTCGTGAGCGTTTCTAAATCAATCTCACGTTCACTTCCGCCAATCACTTCCCCATATCCCTCGGGCGCCAAAAGGTCGGAACACAGCACGCGCGAAGCATCGCTCGGATCCTGCTTCATATAAAACGCCTTCACCTTGCTGGGATACTGGGTCACAAAAATCGGCGTGTCGTACTGTTGCGTGAGCAACGTCTCATCGTCGGCGCCCAAGTCATCATCCTCGGGGATATCGCTCCCCAACGCGCGCAACTTCGCCACCGCATCTTTGTGATGCAGCCGCGGGAATGGGCCTTTGATCGCATCGAGTTTGGACACATCACGCTCCAACACCGTGGCCAACTCGTAGCGTCGCTCCTCTAAGACGCGCTTGAGCATGTACAAAATCAAGTCTTCTTGGATTTGCATGTTACCCTGCCAATCCACAAACGCCGCCTCCGCGTCCATCATCCAAAACTCGTTGAGGTGCCGACGCGTCTTGCTCTTCTCCGCGCGAAACACGGGACCGAAGTCATACACACGACGATGTCCAAAAATGCCGGCCTCCAAGTACAACTGTCCCGATTGGGTCAGGTACGCCGATCGGCCAAAGTGATCCACTTTGTAAAGCGTCGTCGTTCCCTCGCATGCATTGGGAGTGAGAATGGGCGCATCAAACCGAATGAAACCATTGTCGTGCAGAAACTCCATCGTCGCCCGCTCCAAGGTGTCGCGCACGCGCATAATCGCCCACTGCTTGGGCGAGCGATGCCACAGATGACGGTTGTCCATGAGAAAATCCACGCCGTGCTTCTTGGGCGCAATGGGGTAATCAATGGCCGCCGAGATCATCTCAAACACCGCCCCATGCATCTCCACACCCGTGGGCGAACGATCATCTTCAACAACGGTTCCCTTGCATCGCACCGACGACTCTTGGCCGGCATGTGTAAGCGCCTCCCAATCGGCGGCCTCAAGATCGGCAGCTTGATACACGACTTGCACAAACCCCGTACCATCGCGCAACTGAAGAAAGGCAATCTTGCCCGACGAGCGCACGCCATGCACCCACCCCTCAAGAGTGATTGGGGCGCCGATCTGCTTGGAGAGTTGATCAATGGTCGTCGTCATATCGAGGTGAGATGTTGAAGAAAGATGGGCACGCGCAACTCGCGGTCAATGTGGTAGTGCACAAAAAGGTCTTGCACCTCCGTGAGCGAGTCGAGCAACGGATTCAGCCGGTCCGTCATGAGCGCTTCAAACGGCGCGGATGCCAAGAACCGTAACGCGGCGAGTACCTCTTTGTCAATCGGTTGCGCGTCGGCAAATGTGGCGCGCGCGTGTTGCACGCAGGTGGCGCAGACCAGCCCACCGCGCGCCGTGGAGAGGAATGGGTGGCGAATGTCTCCAACCGGCAGGCGGCAACGCACACACGCTTCCGTGTGCGGCCCAAAGCCGATCAGGATGAGCCACTTGAGCGTCAACGCACTGTGAACAAAGGCAAGTCGCCGTGGCGAAAGTTCGGGGAGCGTTTGGATCCAATCGTAGGCATCCAGGAGGAATTGATAGAGCTGCGGGTCGGGCTCGCCGTCTTCCACCGCACGCACGATCAACTCATTGAGACCGAGACCCAGGCCAAAGAGCGAGAGGTCTTCGCGGATACGCGTAAAGTCGGTGCCGCGCTCCACGCCGGCTAGCTTGGGCCACAAACGCCCATGCGCCACCATGACCTGCACCTCGGTGAAAGGTTGTAGGTGCGCCGCCAGCTTGCTCAAAAATTTCCGCGTCCCCTTCCCCATGGCGCGCACTTTGCCACGCTCGCGAGTATAAAGAGTGTAGAAGCGATCGTGCTCCTTGAAGTCGCGGCTCTCAAGAACGACACCGTGCAAAATCGAGGTCATGGTTCATGGATCATGATTCAGGGCACGCGCGCTCCTCGTTGTCCAAGAACTCTTGAAGGATCAGCATCGCCGCCAGAGCATCGTTATGCCCCGCCACGCCGACCTCATCAGCCAGTGCATCACTTATCTTAGAGGTGAGGTGCTCGTTCACCAGCTCGACCGTCACGCCCGTCGCGGCTTCAAGCTCCGTCGCAAACGCCTCCGCACGCTCGCTCATCGCCGTCGCCTCACCGTCGGCTGTGCGTGCGGTGCCCACGACGATCCTGTCGTAGCCGTCTTGCTTCACCATCGCCGCGACGACCGCGACGGGCTCCTGCCCGTTCAACTCAACCACGTCCAGCGGTACAGCCACCTTGGTCGCCGAATCGCCCAACGCAAATCCCAACCGTTTGGTTCCAAAATCAACCCCCAGCACGCGCGTCATAGTTCGTCGGGGAATGGTGTCAGGACTTCCGCTCCCGATTCGGTGATCACAATCGTCTGTTCAAAATGCGCGGCCATGGATCCATCCACCGTGATGGCCGACCAATCGTTGTCCGAAAGCTCCACCTTGTCCGTGCCCAAGGTGATCATGGGCTCCAGCGCCAACACCATGCCGGCGCGCAGTTGGGGATTTGCAAATTCCTTTGAGACAAAGTTTGGCACATGCGGATCCTCATGCACCGCGTGGCCCACGCCGTGACCCACATAGCTTTTGACAATCCCGTAGCCGTGCGGCTCCACCGTCTTCTCGATGGCGCGGCTGATGGATTGTAACGGCACGCCCGCCTTGGCCGCCTTGATACCGTTTTTGAGCGCCGCCTTGGTTACGTTCATGAGCGATCGCACGTCACCCGACACCTCTCCCACACCCACGCTCATGGCCATGTCCGTGCACAACTCCTTGTACCAACAGCCAATGTCAAAGCCCACCACATCGCCCTCGCGCAATGCAATATCGCGATTGCCCGGACCGTGCACCACCTCTTCGTTGCGCGAGATGCATACGGTGGAGGGGAACGGCGCTGGGCCGCCGGCACGGTAGCCCAAGAACGACGGTGTCGCGCCGCGCTTGCGAACGGCTTTCTCCGCAATGGCATCCAGCTCCCGCATGGTCACGCCCGGCTTCACGGCCGCCACCGTCTCCCCGAGCGCTTCGGACAAGATGCGTCCGCAGGTCCGCAGGATCTCAATCTCTTCCCTTGTCTTTGTCATCGCCATGTTACGTCGCAATCAATCCTCGAATGGTCTTGTACACGTCCTCAATCGCCCTCAACGCGTCCACGCGCTCCACGCGCAGCCCACGCTCCTGCATCTTGGCAATCATGGGCTCCGTCCAGTCGTGGTAAAGCGAGAGTCGGCGGCGAATGGCGGCTTCCGTTTCATCGTCGCGTTGTGAAAGCGACAGACCATCTTGGTCGCATACGCCATCAACCTTCGGCGGATGGGTGCGCATATTCCAAATATGCCCCTCGGGACATTGAAACCGTCCGCCGAGACGCTCCACGCCAACATCGTCGGAGATGTCGAGCACCACCACCACATCTGGCACGAGATTTTTCTGCAAGACAGCGAGTTGATCCAGGTTACGCGGATAGCTGTCGATGATCAGCCCGCGCTTGGCGTCATCGCGTGCAAGACGACGATCAAACAGCCCGCGGATGATCTCGGGCGGCACCATGTTGCCCGGATCAATGATGGATTTGATGGTCGCGCCAAGCTCGGAGCCCGTGGCGATCTCCTCGCGCAACAACTCGCCCGCGCTCACAAACGGCATACCAAGATCGGCCGCCAAGCGCTGCCCCTGCGTCCCCTTCCCCGACCCTTGCGGTCCCGTGAGCAAAATGATCATATGTGCTGCCCAAGCTTATCCGTTTTCCTCTTCCTTTTCAACCACCACCCTCTTCACCGTCGGTGACAGACAGAAGAGAGACGTGGGAGAGGATGGTAGTAGCATAAACAAAAACACGACCCAACGGCCGTGCTTTTGCTCTTAAATCTGCTCGTACGCGTAGCTGGTCATCTGCGCCTCGATCTGTTTGACCATGTCCACAATCACCGAGACGATGATCAGAAGCGACGTGCCGCCGATCACAAGGTTCTGCGAGCCCGTGATGGGCTGCACCACGGTCGGCAACACGGCAATCACCGCCAAAAACGTGGCGCCGATCAGGAGGATCTTGTTCATGGTCGAGGCCAAGTACAGCTCGGTGGGCTTGCCCGGGCGCACGCCGGGAATAAAGGCGCCTTGCTTCTGCAGGTTCTCGGCCATCTCCTCGGGACGGAAAATCACGCCCGTGTAGAAGTACGTGAAGCCAAAGACGAGGACAAAGTAGAGGATGCCGTAGATCCAGTTATTGGAGAACCAGATGGTGATCTGGTTGGCCAGGTCCACCAACCACGGCGTGCGCGCATTGGCCAGGAACTGCGCGATCATGGTTGGGAACAGCACGATGGAGATGGCAAAGATGATGGGGATCACGCCCGCCATGGCCACCTTGAGCGGCAACTTGGTGGCCACGCCCGAGGACAGCCGTCCGGCCGCATGGTGCCGCGCGTAGTTCACCGGCACGTTGCGCACCGCCTCGTTGATGAGGACCACGACCACGATCATCACGATCGCCATGATGGCGTACACCGCCAAGTTGACGATTTGGCTCTGATCAAAAGTAAGGATCGCCTGCTGGAAGTAGCGCGGGAATGAGGCCACGATACCGGCCAAGATAATGATGGAGAGTCCATTGCCCACCCCCTTGGTGCTGATGAGTTCCCCGATCCACATCAGGAAAATAGACCCCGCCGTCATGACCAAGATGGCCATGAAGAGATCGAACCCCGAAACGATCAGTCCATTGGCGGCCGCAGCGCCCGCCGCTCCACCCAAGCTCCCCAATCCGCCTTGCGAAATGAGCGCAATGAACCCATAGGCCTGCACCGCCGCCAACGGCACCGCCACCCAGCGCGTCACTTGGTTGAGCCGGCGTCGGCCCTCCTCTCCGCCTTCCTTTTGCATGCGATGGAGCGATGGAACCACCATCGTCAGTAATTGAAAGATGATGGAGCTGGTGATGTAGGGCGCAACGCCCAGAGCCACCACCGAGAAACTCTCCAGCGTGCCGCCCGAGAAGATGTTCAAGAGCCCCAGGAACTTGTTGCCCGAGAGAATGTTTTCCAGAATGGATGCATCAATGCCCGGCACCGGCACGTGCGCCAGCAACCGAAAGAGCACGAGCATCAAAATCACATAGCCGATGCTCATGCGCAGCGGCCGGATGGACCAGATCTTTTTGAGTTTTTCGAACATATTATTTCACCTTCCCGCCGGCGGCTTCTATCTTTTGCTTGGCCGAGGCCGAGAGGTGGCACCCCGTAACCGTCAGCGCCGTTTTCACCTCTCCGTTTCCCAAAATCTTCACCGCGCCCCCCGCATCGGTCACCAGTCCGGCCGCTTTGAGCGTTGACGGAGTGATGATCGCGCCTTTCACCATGGTGAGATCACTGACATTGATGGTCTGCGGTTTGGCATACCCGCTCTTGAACCCGCGCTTCTTTGGGATGCGCAATAAGGTCTGGCGCAAGCCCTTCACAAGCAAGCCGCCACTGCCGCCCGAACGCGCGCGCTGGCCTTTCACGCCGCGCGCCGACGTCTTGCCTTTGCCACTGCCAAGACCGCGACCCACGCGCTTGGCCGTCTTCCGCGATCCTTTCGCGGGTTGAATGGTGTGCATGGACAACGACATATTACTCGGTTGGTTCAGTGGTCTTCTTCGCTGCGTGACGCACGGGCGCCTTGCTTACCTTCTTGGTGGCATCCGCGCGTTTCTGCTGCCGTTCGGCCATCGCCTTCTTTGCATCCGTCTCCACACCCTCGGGCACCACCATCTTGGAGAGCGCATGCAGCGTGGCCTTGGCAATGTTGATTTGGTTCGCTCCGCGCAACACCTTGGTCACCGCATCGTTCACTCCCGCCAGCTCCAAGAGCATGCGCGTCGCGCCGCCGGACTTGAGTCCCGTCCCGGCCGGAGCGGGCATGATAATAACCGCCGCGGCTTTGAACTTTCCTTCCTGCCGATGCGGGAATGTTCCCTTCACCAACGGAAGCATCACGACGTTTTTCTTTGCCTGATGCAACGCCTTTTGAATAGAAATTTGGACGTCACCTCCCTTGGCAACGCCAAAGCCCACGCGCCCTTTGCGATCGCCAATCACCAGCGCCACGCGGAAGCGCATGCGCTTGCCACCGGTCGTCACGCGTGTGACGCGAGAAAGATCCAGGATCCGTTGATCAAACTCCTTGGGTTCGCGCGGCATGCGGCGCACGGGACGTCGGCGTCCTTTGCCCTCAACGGGTTTGCTCTGTGCGGGCACGGCCACGGGTTCCATAGTTGTGTTCGTTTCCGACATAGTTAGAACGTTAGTCCAGCTTCGCGCGCGCCTTCCGCCAATGCTTTCACGCGGCCGTGGTAGGCGTAAGACCCGCGGTCAAACACCACGGTCTTCACTCCCGCCGCCACCGCGCGCTCACCAAGCAGCTTGCCAAGCGCCATCGCGCGCTCCACGGGCGTCCCCTTCACCTCCTCGGACGGCGCGTCATGCACGGACACGATCGTCTTGCCCGCGTCGTCATCCACCACCTGCGCGGAGATGTGCTTGGCCGAGCGGAACACGGACAATCGCGGTCGCAACAGTGTGCCATGGATACGAGCCCGCGTGCGCTTTGCTCGCCGTCCTCGCAAAATATGTTTCTTGAGTGTGCTCATACCCTAGGCGGACTTGGCCGCTTTACCGGCCTTGCGCCGGATGATTTCCTCCATGTACTTTATCCCTTTCCCTTTGTAGGGCTCCGGCTTGCGGATCTTGCGGATCTCGGCCGCCGTGTGCCCCACGAGCTGCTTGTCAATGCTGTTCAACGTGATGACGTTCTTCTCCACCGCCGCGCTCACGCCCTCGGGCAACGGGTACTCCACCGGGTGAGAGAACCCCACATCCAGTTTGAGCGTGCGACCGTTCAACGCCACCTTGTACCCCACGCCGTTCATCTCGAGCTTCTTTTCATACCCCTTTGTCACTCCCTCAACCATGTTCTGAAGGTTGGCGCGTGTGGTACCCCACAAGGCGCCATCGAGCGTGGTCTCCAATCCCTTCATGGTCACGGAGAGTTCGCGCCCGCTCTCCCCGTCTCGTATCTCCACCGTGGCGCGCGGATGCACCGTCTGCACCAACTGACCCTTTGGACCTTTGATGGTTACCGTCTCCCCCGCAATGGTGGCCTCCACACCGGCAGGAAGCGTAACAGGTTGTTTTCCGATACGTGACATAGGCCTAGAACAATTCACACAAGACTTCACCACCCAAGTGACGCTTGCGCGCTTCCTTGTTGGTCATCAGACCGTTGGGAGTGGAGAGGATGGCAATGCCAATGCCCGAGCGCACATGCGGCAGCGCGTCCGCCTTGGCGTACACGCGCCGACCCGGTTTGGACACGCGCGTCACTTCGCGAATCGCCGGTTGCTTGTCGTGATACTTCAACGTCAGCACGATGTCCTGAAACGCCGGATTGCTTGCGGGCGTCACCTCCACATGCGCCACATAGCCCTCGGCTTCCATAATTTTGGACAGAGCAAACTTCATCTTGGAGAAAGACGTACGCACCTCCGCCTTGCCCGCCATCAATCCGTTCCGGATGCGGGTGAGCATGTCTGCGATTGGATCGGTCATCGGCATACTACCAGCTTGATTTCGTAATCCCCGGGATCTCGCCGCGGTTGGCGAGTTCGCGGAAGCAGATGCGACACAAATCGAAGTCCCGCATGAACCCGCGGATGCGACCGCACTTCCAACACCGGCGGATCACGCGCGACGCAAATTTGGGCTTGCGCTTCGCCTTAATGATCATGGATGTTTTTGCCATACTAGGAAGTGGTCTTGAATGGGAATCCGAGGGCCGTGAACAGCGCGAGACCTTCCTCTTTGGTGCGCGCCGTGGTGGTGATGGTCACCTGCAATCCGTGCAAGCGATCCACCTCGTCGGAGGAAATCTCCGGGAAGGCCGTATGCTCTTTGAAGCCGTAGTTGAAGTTGCCGCCCGCATCCACACTGGAGCGCTCAATGCCGCGGAAGTCGCGCACGCGCGGGAAGGTAACCTTGACAAGCTTCTCCACAAAGTCCTCCATGCGCCGCCCGCGCAGCGTCACCATGAGCCCCACCGGCATGCCCTCGCGGATCTTGAACGCCGCGATGGACTTGCGCGCCTTGGTGAACACCGGCTTCTGCCCCGTGATGCGCTCCACCGTGGAGACAATGGTGTCGATGTAGGCCTTGTCCTTCAGCCCGCGACCGAGCCCCACGTTCACCGTCACCTTTTGCATCCGCGGCACCCTATGGACATTGGGGATCCCAAGCTCCTTTTGAAGCTTCGGCACGATGTCTTTCAAAAATTGTTCTTGGAGTCGTGCCATACGCTAGGGTCTAGGTTTCTTCTCCCCTTTCTCGTCCACGCGCGCCACGTTGGAGATGTGCAGCGGCGCGGAGTACTCCACCTTCTTGCCCGGATGCTCCTTCCCGCGTCCGCGGAGATGTTTAACGGTCTTGTTGATTCCCTCCACGATGACTTTTTCCATGGAGGGAAACACTTGGGTCACCTTGCCGGTCTTCCCGCGGTCCTTGCCCGCCAAGACCACTACGTTGTCGCCTGTCTTGATGTGCATATTAGAGGACTTCGGGAGCGAGCGACACGATCTTGGTAAACCCCGCCGCGCGCAGCTCACGCGCCACGGGACCGAAGATACGCGTCCCCTTGGGCTCCTTGGATGTTTTATCGATAATGACCGCCGCATTGTCGTCAAAACGAATGTACGTGCCGTTCGCGCGGCGCACTTCTTTGCGACTGCGCACCAACACCGCATGCACCACGTCGCTCTTCTTAACCGCCGCGTGCGGAGACGCTTCCTTCACCACACAAGTGATGATGTCCCCAATACGGCTGTAGTGCTTCTTGTAGCCCCCAAGGACGCGAACCACTTGGAGCTTCTTGGCTCCGCTGTTGTCGGCCACGGAAAGCATGCTTCGATGTTGCACCATATTACACGGATGTTCCGCCGGTTTTTGGCACCACGCGCCACCGCTTGTGACGCGAGATCGGGCGGCATTCCACAAACTCCACCGTCTCCCCCACGGCGTACTCCTCGCGCGGGTCGTGCACCAAGTACTTGGTGGTTACCTTGTAGCGCTTCTTGTACTTGGGGTGCATCTTTTGTGTCTCCACACGCACGGTGACGGTCTTCTCCATGGCATCCGAAACAACCGTTCCACGGAACTGGCGACGGGTCGCACGTTGAGCGGTTGATTGTGTCATACGCCTTGGACGTTGAGTTCGTTGAGTCTGGTCTTGATGCGCGCAATGTCCTCCTTCACCTCACGCACCTTGTGCACTTGCTTGAGCTGGTTGGCCGCGATCTTGAATCGCAGCTCGCGCAGCTCCTCTCGTTTTTCGGCGAGGAGCTTCTGCAGATCCTCGGGGCGCTTGGCCTGGATGTCTTTGTATGTCATAGGCCTACGCTTTGGTGACAAACTTGGTTTTGACGGGCAGCTTGTGCGAGGCCAACCGCATGGCCTCCCGCGCCTGATCTTCCGGTACGCCGCTCATCTCGAAGATAATCGTTCCGGGACGCACGGCGGTGATGTAGTGATCCACCGCGCCCTTTCCGCCTCCCATGGTGTTCTCATTGCCGTGGAACGTGACGGGGTGATCGGGGAAGATGCGAATCCATACGTTGCCGCCACGCTTCACAAACCGCGTCATGGCGCGACGTGCGGCCTCCAGTTGGCGCGCCGTCACCCAAGACTCGGTGATCGCCTTCAGCCCATACTCGCCGAAGGCCACCGTCGTCTTATTGGTCGCTATGCGCCGACCCAGCCCGCGTCCCTTGTGCCACTTGCGATGTTTGACTCTCTTTGGCATCAACATAGGCTAGCGGGTTCTGGGAGCATGAGGTCGGCGACCGCCGGAGCTCGAGGGCCTGCGATCCGATTGCGGAGCGCGCGGAGCCGATGTGACCGGCTGCACATCCGGAATCTTGTCCGTGAACACCTCACCCAAGTAGATCCAGACTTTCACTCCAATGACGCCAAAGAGCGTGTTGGCTTGCGCCTGCGCGTACTGAATGTTGGCGCGCAGGTTCTGCAACGGGATTTTGCCATGACTAATGCGCTCCGTGCGCGCAATGTCCGCGCCGTTCAGGCGACCCGAAGCAATAATGCGAATCCCGCCCGCGCCGCTTTTCATGACACGATCAATGGTCTGCTTCATCACACGCCGGAACGGCATGCGGCGCTCCAGCTCCATGGCCACCTGTTCGGCGACAATGGGCGCGGAGAGCGACCCATGACCGATGTCTTGCACATTCACCTGGATCACCGAGCGTTGCCCGCGGAAGAACGTCCGCTTCAGCTCCGCCTTGAGATCGTCAATGCCCGCACCCGCTCGACCGATGATAAATCCCGGCTTGGCCGTGAAGATGGTGATGGTGACGCTCTGGCGTGAACGATCAATGACAATCCTGTCAACCGCCGCTTCGCGCAGCTTCTTCTTGAGGTAGGCCCGAATCTGGACATCCTGCTTTAAGAATGACTTGTAGGCCTTCTTGGCGAACCACTTGGAATCCCAAGTCCCGATCGTGGCAAGGCGGAAAACTTTTGGATGGACTTTGTGACCCATATCCTACGATTGGTTCGCGCGCCGTTTGGCAGGCGCTTTCTTGGGACGAGCAGTCGTTTGCTTCACGGACGATTTTGTTTTCGGTTCCTGATTCAAGGAGCTTGCCTCTGACGGCGCCGGTGTTGCGCCTTCACGCTCTGCGAGCTCCACCGACACATGGCTGGTACGCTTGCGAATGGTGCCCGCTCGACCAAAAGCGCGAGGTTGGTAGCGCTTCAAGGTCGGGCCTTGATCCACCGTGATGGACCGGATGTAGAGCGCGTCGCGTTGAAGCCCGTGGTTGTTCACCGCGTTCGCCGCCGCCGAAGCGATGAGCTTTCGAACCGGATCCGATGCCCGCTTATTGAGATGCAGCAGTTGCGCGTCCGCTTCTTTGAGACCCTTGCCGCGAACCAGATCCACCACCAGGCGGACTTTGCGCGGCGACAGGCGCAGGAAACGCAAGTGAGCTTTTGACGTCTGCATACTAGGTGGTCTTTGTTTCTTCCTCCGCTTTCTTCGCCCCCGAATGGCGCACAAACTTGCGCGTGGCGGAAAACTCCCCCAAGCGGTGCCCCACCATATTCTCCACCACGGTGACCGGCGTGAACTGTTTGCCGTTGTGCACACCAAAGGCAAAGCCAATCATTTCCGGAGTGACCACCGCCCAGCGTGACCACGTCTTAATAACCGTCTTATCGCCCACACGCAACTTAGCCACCTTCTTCAAGAGGCGCTCATCGATCGCGGGACCTTTTTTGAGACTACGTGACATAGACGGTTATCGTTTCTTCTTTGCGCGGCGTGCGACGATGAAGACGTCGGAGGCCCGTCTGCGTCGCGTCTTGACGCCCAGCGCCGGCTTACCGGTTGGGGTCTTTGGATGCTTCATTCCAATGGGGTTGCGACCCTCTCCCCCTCCGTGCGGGTGATCCACCGGGTTCATGGCTTTGCCGCGTACGGTCGGGCGAATGCCACGGTGACGCGTGCGTCCGGCTTTGCCCCAGCGCACCAAGCGGAAGTCGGGATTGGACACTTGGCCAAGCGTGGCCATGCAGCGCCGCGCCACCAGGCGTACCTCGCCCGAGGGCAGCCGCAGCTGCGCGTACTCGCCGTCCACTCCCGTAAACACCGCCGCCGCTCCGGCACCACGGACAATTTGTCCGCCCTTTCCAACGGCCAGCTCCACATCGTAGACATTCACACCCTCGGGCATGAGCTCCAGCGGGTAACGGTACCCGGGTTCCATGGGGCCTTTCTTATGCGAGGACATCACCGCGTCACCCACCTTCATGCCCACACTCGCCAAGATGTAGCGCTTTTCGCCGTCTTGGTAGTGCAGGAGTGCGATGCGTGCGTTGCGGCTGGGATCGTACTCGATGGTAGCCACCTTGGCCGGGATCTCAAACTTGTCTCGGCGGAAATCCACCATGCGCGTTTTCTGCTTGGCGCCGCCGCCTTGATGGCGCACCGTGATCTTGCCGCCCGTGCGACCCGCGAACTTCTTGCGCGGCTTGGTGAGCGCCTTGAGTGGCGTGGACGTCGTTACGTCCGCGAAGGACTGCACGCTGGACTTTCGGCGTCCGTTGGTGGTTGGATTGTATCGTTTGATGGGCATATTACACGCCTTCGTAAACATCCAAGTGCTCTCCCTTCTTGAGGAACACGTAGGCCTTCTGCCAGGCGCCGCGTTGACCCATGGTGCGGCCGAAGCGTACGCGCTTGCCGTGCACGCTTACCATGTTCACGCGCCGCGGCACCACGCCGTAGAGCGCCTTCACCGCCTCGCGAACCTCCACCTTCCCCACGTCGTTGGCAACGCGGAACGTGTACACGCCGCCGGAGGCATGATGCGCCGCCTTCTCGGTAACGAGGGGCTTGAGCAGCACGCGATACGCATGGCTGGTAGCTTTCACGTCGCGTTTCGTCTTCTTGGGCGCCTCGTCTGCGGCCTTGGCCTTCTTCTGTGGCGCTTCCTTCTTGGAAGCGTCCTTGGAAGCGTCCACGACCTCGAGCTTTTTGCGTTTGAGGATCGACATACTAAGCGATCAAAAAGTGTTTTGTCAGTGCATCCAGTTCGTCCTTCCCAATGACGATGGATCCGAACGTCACCACGTCCTCTACGTTCAGCGAGTTGGGAGCGATGGTTTGCGCATTTTCAACATTCTGTGTGGCGCGGCGAATATCCGTCTTGGCCGCATCCACCACCATGAGCGCACGGCGACCCTTCAACGGCAACGCCTTGAGCATGGCCACCACCTCACGCGTCTTAGGTTCAGTGACCGAAAACGCATCGACAACAACGAATGCTTGCGTCGCCACCTTGTCGGACAGCGCCATGAACAGCGCCTTGCGGCGCGCGCGTCGGTTGATCTTGAGCGCAAAGTTGCGCAGCGCGGTGGGACCAAAGGTAATGCCTCCGCCAATCCAGATGGGCGAGCGGCGCGACCCGTGACGCGCGCGGCCGGTGCCCTTCTGCTTCCACGGCTTCTTGCCACCTCCGCGCACCTCGCCGCGATCCTTGGTGTGCGCGTAGACCACGCGAGCGTTGGCCTGTTGCGCCACCACGGCCTCATGCACCAGCGAGGGCCGTACACTCACGCCAAACATGCGGTCATCCAGCTCCACGGAGCCCACCACCTTTCCCTGCATGTTGTACATGTCGATCTTCATATCTTGGCTGTTTTGATAAGCACCAGTCCGTTGCGACTGCCGGGAATGGCTCCCTTTACCGCCAGCACTCCCCCGTCTCGGACTTCAACGATTTCCAGATTCTTGACCGTCACGCGATCAGAGCCCATGTGGCCGCCCATTCGTGTGTCCTTGAACACCTTTGCGGGACCCTTGGCGCCGAGGGATCCCGGCATGCGCAGCTGATCTTTGTTTCCATGAGAGCCGCGTCCACCTTGGAAGTGATGGCGCTTGACCACCCCTTGAAATCCACGCCCCTTGGAGGTCCCCACCACGTCCACCTTCTCCCCGGGTTCAAACACGGCCGCGTCGATAATGGATCCTACTTGGAAGACCGACGGATCCTCCAGACGGAACTCGCGCACCGCCTGGAACGCTCCCATATCCTTCCACTCTCCCATCTGGGCCTTGTTCACGCGCGTCGCTTTCTGCGCACCAAACGCCAACTGAACCGCTCCATAGCCGTTCTTCTCCGGCGTACGTACACCAATCACCGTGCACGGCCCCGCCTGAATGAGCGTAACCGGAATGACCGTTCCATCCTCACGGAACACTTGGGTCATTTCTTGTTTTCGTCCGATAAGACACTTCATAGATATCGTGGATGTCGCACCAACGGTGGATTGATCCCATTAAACTCTGGTTATAAGAAAAACCAGAAGTCTGAATACGTCCTCCGGATATTCAGGCTTCCAGCCACAATCAAGCGCCAATCGGCATTGTGGGATGAGGAATTGTAGAGAGGCGTTCCTTTCGCAGCGTCCGTTGAACCCCGGAAGGTTTTCCCCAAGAGGGATCTTTCTTCCGTGTTCGCCAGGGCTGTTCCGGCCTTGGAGCCGGAGATCGACCGCCCCGCAAGGGCGACCCATCCCCGACTCCGAGGCCATGGCTACATTTTAATTTCGACGTCCACGCCCGAGGGCAGGTTCAAGCTCATCAGGGCCTCCACCGTGCGCTCGGTTGGCTGGACAATATCGAGCAGACGCTTGTGCACACGCATCTCGTATTGCTCGCGCGAGGTCTTGTGGACGAACGTGGAGCGGTTCACCGTGTACTTGCGCTTGGAGGTTGGCAACGGCACGGGACCTTTGACCTGCGCCCCACTGCGCTCGGCCGTCTTCACGATGGTCTCCGTGGCCTGGTCAATGATCTTGTGGTCATAGGCCCGGATCTTGATACGGATCCGTTGTCCCTCCGCTTGTGTCTTGTCGGCCGTCATAAGGTACGATATTCACGAGAACGAGGGGTGCTCTAGCACCCCTCGCTGTTTTTTAATCAAGAATCTTGGTCACCACGCCGGCTCCCACCGTGCGGCCACCCTCGCGGATGGCGAAGCGCGTCTGGAGTTCCAATGCGACCGGCACGATGAGTTTGACTTTGATGTTCACCGTGTCGCCCGGCATAACCATCTCCGCGCCACCCAAGTCATGCACCTCGCCCGTCACGTCCGTGGTGCGGATAAAGAACTGCGGCTTGTAGCCCTTGAAGAACGGCTTGTGGCG
>ERZ1292633.1890-Hain-H41-02um-R1-1890-length-21979-cov-23_pt1 | contig 15898 bp, 17 predicted proteins | sample MGYA00564406_ERZ1292633 | MGnify/ENA primary metagenome ERZ1292633 (study PRJEB36523, sample SAMEA6512639) | groundwater metagenome | collected 2019-01-08 | study: AquaDiva: Metagenomics assemblies of 32 groundwater samples | reverse complement strand
GGGAAAGATTATATGAGTGACAAGATAGTCATCTACCAAAAACCCACTTGCAGTAAATGCAGGGCAACATTGACGCTACTTAAGGATAGCGGTGAGGAATTTGAATCAATTGATTATTATGAAACACCGCTAACAGTTGATAAATTAAGAGAACTCATTCAGAAACTAAATATGCCGGTACGTGATATTTTGCGTAAAGATGAGCCATTGGCGCGTAATTTAGATACTGTATCGGACGATGAATTAATTAAAGCGATGGTGGAGAATCCGGATTTGATTCAGCGTCCTATAGTGGTACGTGGTAGCAAAGCTAAATTATGCCGGCCACCAGAGAATGTTTTGGAGTTACTTGAATAGAGATAGGCGTGTATCCGATACAGTCTTGTATAGATTTAATTGATACGTCGATTAAATTCTGATCGCCGATTTTGCATAAAGAAGCCGTCCATTGTGAGATCAATGTACGGCTTCTTGTTTTAGGAATCTGTGGTTTTTTTGAACTGATTATTCAGCAGCCGTTTCCTGTGAAGTAGCGTTCTGCATTGCTTGTGCTGAATTTTTGCTACCAGCGCGAGCAGGTAATTTTTCCCGGATACGGGCTGATTTGCCGGCACGATCTCTGAGATAATAAAGTTTTGCGCGGCAAACTGCGCCACGACGCTTAATTTCGATACTTGCTATCAATGGAGAATATGTCTGGAAGGTACGTTCCACGCCTTCTCCACTTGAAATTTTGCGAACTGTAAAGGCTGAATTCAAGCCGCGATTGCGCTTGGCTATCACAACACCTTCGTAAGCCTGTACACGTTTGCGCTCCCCCTCAACTACATTAACGTTAACAATGACTGTATCTCCGGGAGAGAAATCAGGTATTACTTTGTTAAGGCGTTTTATTTCTTCAGCTTCTAATTGATCAATTAAGTTCATATCTTTTCCTTATTTACCGATTTCTACCTGGATTTACAGGATTGTTTAAATACTTCTAAAAGCTTTTCTTCTTCTACCGTCATGCCGTGTGCAAATTTTAACTCAAATAAATCAGGTCGTTTTAGCCATGTTCTGCCAAGTGCCTGTTGTAATCGCCAGCGGCGGATATGGGCATGATTGCCTGATATCAATACCTCGGGTACCTGACTGTCTTTATACATTTCAGGACGAGTGTAGTGTGGATAGTCTAATAGCCCATCCACAAATGAGTCCTGATTTGCTGATTCCGGATCACCCAATGTTCCTGGAATTTGCCTGACTATGCAATCAATCAATACCATTGCAGCCAGTTCACCGCCTGAGACTACATAGTCGCCAATAGAAATCTCCATATCCACTTGACGCATGATCAAGCGCTCATCTATTCCCTCATACCGCCCACAGAGCAAAATCAATCCAGGTAATATGCTAAGTTGTTTGACCATCTGATGATCAAGCCGCTTTCCCTGTGGTGACAGATAAATAACCTTGGGGCTCCCGATACCCAGCGCGGTTTGCCTGATTCTGGCTTGTATGATGGCATCTTCTAGTGGTTGTGCCATCATGACCATCCCTGGGCCCCCACCATAGGGACTGTCATCTACAGTACGATAATTATCTTGGGTAAAGTCACGCGGATTCCATGTGCTGAGCTGAAAGATGTTGTTTCTGTTTGCCTTTCCTGTTACGCCATATTGAGTAATGGCATTAAACATTTCTGGAAATAATGTGATGACATCACACTCAAAAGGCATTGTTCGTCACCTTAATAATCTATACCCCAGTCAACGATGATCCGAGAAAGCTTCAAATCCACTTTTATGATAACTTGCTCGATAAAAGGAATGAGAATTTCTCTTTCTTCTTTACCTGCGTGCTGTATGCGTAACACATCATTTGCGCCTGTTTCAAGCAATCCTGCAACCTTACCTAATTTTTCGCCGGTTAAGTTAACAACCTCGGCGCCAATCAAATCTGACCAGTAATAACCGAGGTCTCCGTCTTCCGGTAAAACAGGCAATTGACTGCGGGGAATTGCGATTTGCATGCCCTTAAGTCTCAAAGCCTGTGTGCGGTCAGTATATCCCTTTAATTTTGCGTTTAAAGTGTTGCCATTAATACGGGCGGTCACAACTTGTACTTCCTGCCATTCGCCATTTTCCTTGCTGAGACACCATGATGAATATTCAAGTAATCCGTCAGTATACTCAGTATAAGGATAAACCTTTACCCAGCCAGAAATACCAAAGGGGCCCGTAATATGACCCATCACTGTCATTGGTATAGCCGGTTTTTCTGTATTAGTTATTTGCAGGCGCTTCTTTATTGATTGCAAATTGTTTAATCAACCGGGTTGCTGTTGCCGATAATTGAGCCCCTTTGGATTGCCAATAAGCAATTCGATCCAATTGGACTCGTAGCGTTTCTTCGCCACCAATAGCCCTCGGATTATAAAACCCCACGCGCTCTATAAACCGGCCATCACGCGCATCGCGAGAATTTGCTACAACCATATTAAAAAACGGACGTTTCTTGGCCCCACCTCTTGCCAATCTGATAATAACCATATTTTTGCCTATAAGCCTATAATTACACGAAGTCTAAATTCAAAGAACCGTCAATTTTACAGTAATTTCTGTAGCTCTGACAAGTGCTAAAATAAGCAGGCTTATTGTAATTCTCCGTTCAATTGACAGAAATGAAGAGGGGGTATGCATGATTTTTTATAATGGAATTTATTAGTTTGTTTCCGAAATTTCCCAAAGATTCTATTATTGATGAATCAAATCAGTGCGTTTCATGTGGTCTGTGTTTGCCGCATTGCCCGACTTACCGGTTGTTAAAATCAGAAGCTGATTCTCCGCGGGGACGGATTGCTTTGATGAACGGGGTTGCTAATGGGTATATTCCCTTGAATGCACGATTTATTCAGCATATGGATCGCTGTTTGACGTGCCGGGCTTGTGAAGCGGTTTGCCCTAATCATGTCCGATATGGGCATTTAATGGATGAAGCTCGTGCGCTGATTGCAGATCAATCAAAGTCTTTCGTAACAAGCCAAAAGCCGGGAACAAGAGCTGTGCTGGAGAGGCTGTTGCTTACCCGGCCTGCGCGCCTGGATCGTTTACGTGGGTTGTTTTATTTCATGCAGAGAAGGGGCCTATTGCAATGGCTGCGAAAATTAAATTCATTCGAGAAAAATAAATTACTTAAATTTATTGTGCAACTTCCTCTGGTTAAATTTCCCTATGCGGCAGATGTAAATAATAAGCATGCCATTCGTAATATCTGGAAAGAAGTTTATCCTGCGCAAGGAAAAAAACGCGGGGAAGTTGGTTTGTTTTTAGGTTGTGTGGCGCGGATAACGGATGTTGCTACATTAAATTCGAGTATTTATGTGTTGAATCGCTTGGGTTATACCGTTTATGTTCCGCCTCATCAAACTTGCTGTGGCGCCATACATCAACATAGTGGCGCACCAAAAATGGCTGCTGCATTGGCACAGCAAAACAAGTCGGTTTTTAGTGAGGCCGCTGTAAGCGCAATTATCAGTACAGCTTCAGGATGCGGTGCGCAGTTGCTTGAATCTGGAGTGGGTGATGGTCATGGGTCGTCTGCAAAATCCGTTTATGCTGGAAATAAGCGCGTGTTATCAAGTATTGCGGATATCAGTCAATTTCTGGTTGCAGCAGAGGGATGGGAGGATGTCGAAATATCACCATTGCCGCAAAAAATTCTGGTGCATGATCCCTGCAGCTTGCGTAATGTGTTGTGTAAGCAAGGATATCCCTATGAATTGATTTCACGTATACCTGATGTACAAGTTGCGCCTGTGGCGGGTAATGATCAGTGCTGCGGTGCTGCGGGGACTTATTTTATTGATCAGCCCGAGATCGCAGGTATGCTACTGGATGATAAGATATCCACTCTGGTGGAAAGTGGCGCCAGATACCTGGTAACTTCAAATATTGGTTGCTCAATGCATATTGCCAATGGATTGTACGAGAAAAAAATACCGATAGAAGTATTGCATCCGGTTACATTGCTGGCAAGGCAAATGGGTTTGGAATTATAATGACGATCAATTCTTATGTGGCTTGTGCTGTTTGGTTGCTAGAAGATATTGATGCGATTGAAAACTTACCTGAGAAATAAATAACCACTCCCGAGGATCGGCCTATAATGGATACCCGTCTCATTTATTCATAATGAGGTAAATATGATTAATATTGATAAGCTGATTATTGGTTTTGACAGTGCACTGCGTACTCTGCTGACGCCGGCTCAGACTTTGCGGCCTGTTCCCGGTAATGAACTGCCGGAAGTTGAACTGACTGATACGGAAAAACAGTTGTCTTGTGCCTTGATGCGTGTGAACCATGTCGGTGAAGTTTGTGCGCAAGCCTTGTATCAAGGGCAGGGATTAACAGCGCGCAACGAAACAGTGCAGCAAACACTGATGCAGGCTGCACGCGAAGAGACAGAACATCTGGCGTGGACTGAGCGCCGTATCGCTGAATTGGGCGGGCGTAAAAGCTTGCTTAATCCGCTCTGGTATGGCGGGTCTTTTGCCATCGGTGTCGTGGCGGGAATGTTGGGAGACAAATGGAATCTGGGATTCCTTGCTGAAACAGAGCAACAAGTAGGCGCCCATTTGGCGGGGCATTTGCAGCGTTTGCCAAATAACGATGAAAAAAGCCGTGCTATTGTGACACAAATGAAAATTGATGAAGCCAGTCATGCAACCATGGCGTTGTCTCATGGTGGTGCAGAATTACCGTTACCGGTAAAATTTACAATGAAACTCGGGTCAAAAATAATGACCCAAACGGCCTATTGGGTTTGAATGAAAATTCACACTATCTCACAAACAATTGAATATGAAGCAAGAAAAACCGGAATGATGATGCAATAAGCCCATAGAAAGCTCCGCTATGCAAGATATTAATCTGACACATCATTTTTTAATTGCGATGCCCACTATGGCGGACTCCATATTTTCCAGGACATTGACGTATATTTGTGAGCACAATGAACAGGGTGCGATTGGCATCGTCATCAATCGGCCCACTGACCTTACTTTGGTCAATCTTTTTAAACAATTAGGTATTCCGCAAACGATAGATTCTCCTGTTGAGACAGTGCCTGTGCTTTTTGGCGGGCCTGTGCAGCTGGATTGCGGATTTGTGTTACATCATCCCATAGGCAAATGGCAGTCTACGCTGGTTGTAAATCAAGAAATAGGTTTAACGACATCACTGGATATCTTAAAAGCCATAGCCAATGAGGATGGACCGGATCAGGCGCTGATCGCATTAGGTTATGCGGGCTGGGCTGCGGGTCAAATTGAACATGAATTGGCACAAAACGCATGGTTGACGGTGCCAGCTTCGCCGGATGTGATATTCGATCTGTCTTCTGAAGAAAGACTACCTGCAGCAATGCGGCTGCTGGGTGTTAATTATGCAAATTTGTCCAATGAAATTGGACATGCATAAATAATATTTCGAATGACAGAGAATCACATTGATGTGCAATCGGAATGTCAAATGCCCAAACAACTTCCTGAGGGAACTGTATTGGCTTTTGATTTTGGGAAAAAACGCATTGGTGTGGCGATTGGCAATAACATGCTGAGGATAGCTCAACCACTTGTAACCATTGATTGTGAAGTCACCGATCAGCGTTTTGCTATGATTGCTAAACTGATCGAAACTTGGCAGCCAGTTTTGCTGGTAGTGGGATTACCTATGCATAGTGATGGAACGGCGCATGAACTGACACAATTAAGTCAGCGTTTTGCGCGCCGTTTGGCGGGACGTTTTAATATTCCAGTCTTTTTGAAAGACGAACGTTACACCAGCCAAACGGCCAGTGCCGCGTTACGAGAAGCAGGTATTACAGGAAGGAAACAAAAATCAGTGCTTGATCAGATAGCAGCACAGCAAATACTTCAATCATTTTTTGATGAACAACATGCAATTACCCGACGCTGAAGTTTTATTCAAGAGTCTCGCTAAAAAAATACAGTCAGATGTAGGCAAGGATTTTGCGCTCGTGGGTATTTACACAGGGGGGGTGTGGTTGGCCGAACGGTTGCATCAGGAACTGGCGATTACACAACCGTTAGGTACGCTGGATGTATCATTTTATCGCGATGATTTCGATAAAATCGGCTTGCATTCCCAAGTCAAGCCATCGGAAATACCCTTTGAGGTAGAAGGGGCGCATATTATATTAGTGGATGATGTGCTTTATACGGGACGCACAATTCGCGCAGCAGTCAATGAGTTATTTGATTACGGCCGCCCCGCTTCTATTAGCCTGGCCACATTGGTTGACCGGGGAGGCAGGGAATTGCCGATCGCCGCTCAATATATTGGCATAGAACTTGAGTTGCCTGCAGATAAAATGTTGGTATTGAAACGTGAGGATAACGGAAAGTTAAGTCTGGATTTGTACGACAAGAGCTTTGCAGAATGATCAATAGGAATCCACAACTGGATGAAAATGGTGTGTTGCAGCATTTGCTGACAACGGAAGGATTGCCCGCTTCCATATTGCTGCACATATTGGATACCGCTGAATCATTCGTGGGGGTTACGGAACGGGATGTCAAGAAAATCCCATTATTACGCGGGAAATCCATTTTCAATCTTTTTTTCGAACCCAGCACGCGCACACGGACGACATTTGAAATCGCGGCCAAGCGCTTGTCGGCGGATGTGATTAATCTCAATATTGCAGTTTCTGCGCAAACCAAAGGTGAAGCGTTGCTGGATACCGTCAATAATCTTTCCGCCATGAATGCGGATATGTTTATTGTACGACATGCGCAAAGTGGCGCCGCACACCTGATTGCAAAGCATGTCCGGCCGGACATTCATGTGATTAATGCCGGTGATGGCAGTCATGCGCATCCAACCCAGGCTTTGCTGGATATGTTCACAATCCGGCGTTATAAGGAAGATTTTCATAACTTGCGTGTCGCTATCATTGGAGACATCCTGCATTCCAGAGTAGCGCGCTCCCAGATTCATGCATTGACTACTTTGGGAGTGCCGGAGGTGCGGGTGATCGCACCCAAAACTTTATTACCAAAAATGGTGGAGCGCCTGGGCGTTCATGTCTACCATGATATGGCGAAAGGACTGAAAGACATTGATGTGTTGATGATGCTGCGTTTGCAGAACGAGCGTATGAAAGGTGCGAATTTACCCAGTCCGGAAGAATACTTTAAATACTATGGATTGACTCCGGAAAAATTATTACTGGCCCGGCGTGATGCCATTGTGATGCATCCCGGACCCATGAATCGCGGTGTGGAGATCGACTCTGCCGTGGCGGATGGTAAGCAGTCAGTGATTTTGCCGCAAGTGACATTTGGTATAGCGGTGCGCATGGCCGTGATGTCCATCTTGGCAGGTAATCAGGTCTAAAAGGAAAAGGCTGCCATCATGAAAATTCATATTAAGAATGGGCGCCTGATTGATCCTAAGCAGGGTGTTGATGCAGTTCAGGATGTTTTTATTGCCAAGGGTAGAATCATTGCCATAGGCGATGCCCCCAGCGAGTTCCAGGCCAGTCGTACCATAGATGCTCAATCATTAGTCGTGTGCCCGGGTTTGGTTGATTTGTCTGTGCGCTTGCGTGAACCTGGACTTGAATATAAAGCGACACTTGAATCAGAAATGGGTGCGGCTGTTGCTGGTGGTGTCACGAGTTTCGCATGCCCTCCCGATACGGATCCCCCATTAGATGAACCAGGTCTGGTGGAAATGCTGAAGCATCGCGCCAAGAATCTTAATCAGGCACATGTTTATCCCATTGGTGCGCTCACTCAAGGACTAAGGGGAGAGCGTTTAACCGAAATGGCCGAATTAAATGATGCGGGATGTGTTGTTTTTGGTCAACCGGATGGTTTGTTGCCCAATTTGCGGGTATTAATGCAGGCGATGCGGTATGCCTCTACATTTGGTTTTAGTGTATGGCTACGCCCGCAAGAGATTAGCTTGACCAATGATGGCGTGGCGCATGATGGAGAGGTGGCAACCCGGCTGGGCTTGCCTACGGTTCCTGTGTGTGCTGAAACAGTAGCCTTATCCAATATCATCTTACTGGCAAAAGAAACAGGTGTCAGAGTGCATCTGTGCCGGGTTTCCAGCGCGGAAGGACTGGCAATGATCCGTACCGCCAAACAACAGGGTTTGCCGTTGACTTGTGATGTGACGGTTAATCATATGCATTTGTCCGATATGGATATCGGTTTCTTCGATTCTAATTGTCATCTGATGCCGCCACTGCGCAGTTATAGTGATCGAGATGCATTGCGTCATGGGTTACTCGATGGCACGATTGACGCGATTTGCTCAGACCATGCGCCGGTAGATGAAGATGCTAAATTGCTTCCGTTTGGGCAATCTGAGATTGGTGCGACCGGTGTTGAATTATTGCTGCCCCTAACATTAAAGTGGGGGATGGAAATGCGTTTGCCATTGCTTAAAGTTCTGGCCAAAATCACCTCGGACCCGGCACAGATACTGGGGATTGATGCGGGGTGTTTATCGGTCGGAAGTGCAGCGGATATATGTATCTTTGACCCTGATTATTATTGGAAAGTGACACCGTCAGCTATTTTAAGCCAGGGTAAAAATACCCCCTTTCTAGGTATGGAGTTGCCAGGCGGGATTAAATATACTTTGGTGAATGGCCATATTGTTTATGAGCGTTGAGCTTGGCGGTAGCTGGTTCATTAGCCTGTATTAACCGTTTTATTTGTTTTTAACCTATTATGTGGAACAACATGTCGAATCCATTACTTGATTTTTCCGGACTTCCCCATTTTGCAGCAATAAAGAATGAGCATATTACCCCAGCCATTGAAGTACTGTTGAATGAGAATCGCACGGTAATTGAGAAAGTACGTGCTGATAATAACCTGCCAACCTGGCAGACTTTTGTACAACCGATGGTGGATGCCAATGAGCGTTTGTCACGGGCCTGGGGACAGGTATCGCATTTGAATGCGGTAATGAACAGTCCGCAGCTACGGGAAATCTATAATGCAAATCTGCCGCTGATCACTCAGTTTTATGCGGAGCTATCACAAGATCTGTTGCTGTTTGAAAAATTCAAGCAATTACGCGCAAGCGTGGAATTCGATCATTTGACCCCGGCACGAAAGAAAATTATAGAAAATGAATTGAGGGATTTTCGTTTGGGTGGCGCGGAATTGCCGCCGGATCAAAAGCAACGGTTTTTGCAGATTCAGGAAGAGTTGTCGAAGTTATCGTCAAAGTTCAATGACAATTTACTGGATGCGACTAACGCCTATTCATTGCTGGTTGAGGATGAAAAGAACCTATCAGGTATTCCGGCGGATGTGCTGCAAACAGCCAGGGAGTTGGCTGAAGAAGCTTCTAAAACGGGCTGGAAATTTACCTTGCATATGCCTTCTTATCTTCCGGTGCTGCAATATGCGGATAGTCGTGATTTACGTGAGCAGATGTACCGTGCTTATGCCACTCGCGCCAGCGAGCTTGATAGTCATATTGGACCGGATAAAGATAACATGCCGCTCATTAACAAGATCCTGGAGTTACGGCGGGAAGCGGCGCAAATGCTGGGTTATGATAATTATGCTGAAGTTTCGTTGGCGACAAAAATGGCCACTTCCCCGCAGCAGGTTCTGGATTTTCTTGGAAAATTAGCGGTTAAAGCAAAACCCTATGCCGAGCGGGATCTGCATGCACTCCGGCAATTTGCGGCTGAGCGGTTAAATCTGCCCAAACTTGAGGCCTGGGACTTGGCCTATGTGAGTGAAAAGTTGCGTGAAGAACGCTATGCTTTCTCTGATCAGGAAGTTAAACAATATTTCTCTGAGGATAAAGTATTAGCGGGTATGTTTAAACTGGTGGAAAAGCTCTATGGCATTCATATTATTCCTACAGCAGCCTTGCGAAATATTCAACGCTGGCATCCCGATGTGAAATTTTTTGATATCAATGATGCTAACGGCCAATTAATCGGTCAATTTTATCTTGATCTCTATGCGCGACCTGCCAAGCGGGGTGGTGCCTGGATGGATGATGTGATTACACGCCGGCGAATTGAAAATAAGCCGGCAAGAGATCACGTGATACAAATACCCGTTGCGTATCTCACATGTAATTTCTCCGCTTCCGTAAATATTAATAACCAGATCCGTCCGGCTTTATTTACTCATAATGAAGTGATCGTGTTATTTCATGAGTTTGGTCATGGTCTGCATCACCTGCTGACGCAAGTTGAAGATCTGGGTGTGTCCGGTATTAACGGGGTTGAGTGGGATGCCGTAGAACTGCCTAGCCAGTTTATGGAGAATTTTTGTTGGGAGTGGGATGTGCTCTCCGGCATGACTCAGCATATCGAAACGGGTGAGACACTACCCAGAGCTTTATTTGATAAGATGCTGAAAGCAAAAAATTTCCAGGGCGGATTGCAGATGTTGCGGCAGATTGAATTTGCACTGTTTGATATGCGTGCACATTTTGATTTTAAACCAAGCGGTGATAAGACGGTGCTGCAGTTGCTGGATGATGTTCGAAAAACCGTTGCTGTGATCATTCCTCCTGATTTCAATCGTTTCCCCAATAGCTTTGCGCATATTTTTGCCGGAGGTTATGCGGCGGGCTATTATAGTTACAAGTGGGCGGAAGTGCTATCAGCGGATGCTTACAGTATGTTTGAAGAAACTGCTTCAGATGGTGTAATCAATGCAGCGACAGGCTCACGTTTTCTGGAAGAGATTCTTGCGAGGGGAGGGAGCCGTTCAGCACTGGAATCATTTATAGCATTCCGGGGCCGTGAGCCGGAGCTGGATGCATTGCTGCGTCACAGTGGGATGGAAACAGTTTGATCTTAAACGGTATGATTCTAGAGACTGTGGTGCAGATACTCGGTTCTGTTGCTGGATAAATAATTTTATAAAGTGCTATGAATAATCTGCCGTATATCCAGGCCTCGATGTTTGTTTTAATAATGGCTTTTTAATTCTTGTGTGTAGTATCATTCAGGGCTGATCGGGCAAATAGTGCTTTGTGGCGGGCATATTGAACCTATCTTATAAATATGGCAAGATCTATCAAATTTTTACTAAAATAAATAAGAACATGACTAATTCTATTCGTTTCAAAGCTGCTACTTTTTTGGTATTGGTTTTATTTTTAACCGGTTGTGCTTCAATAAAAACAAATAACCAGAATAGTCCTCATGATCCTCTGGAACCCATGAATCGCGCTGTTTTTAATTTTAATGAAATGGTGTATGACAATGTATTTGATCCGGTTGCCAGAGGTTATAAGAAGGTTACTCCTGACCCCATTGAGATGATGGTCGGTAATTTCTTTTCAAATCTAAACGATGTGGTGGTGGTAACTAACTCTGTCCTTCAATTAAATTATGAGAGTGCATTGGTCAGCAGTACACGATTATTGATCAATACTACTTTTGGTATATTTGGTTTGATCGATATTGCCAGCGATATCAGTGCAGCAAGCGACATTAATCTCAATAAGCGGGATGAAGATTTTGGTCAGACAATGGGACGCTATGGAATCGCCAGTGGACCTTATATAGTACTGCCTTTCCTGGGACCAAGTTCCGTACGTGATACGTTCGGAATTGCTGTTGATGGTTTCTTTATAGATCCCGTTACACAAGGGGTAACAGGGGTTTTTATGAAAGATGTTGCTTATCTTAATTCGGTGGCTTTGCGTTTGCCTGTTGCAGCAGCGAGAACTGTTAATGCACGTGCACAGTTTCTTGATGAAGACAAAACTCTTGAAGAGGCAGCATTGGATAAATATGAATTCATACGCGATGCCTATTTACAAAGGCGCACTAGCTTAGTGAATAACAGTGATACTGCAGAGGTTAAATAAAAGAGAGTGGAAGATTCTGATCTTTTTTGTTGTTGTCGCTGATTCGTTTATTCACTGCATGCATCATTTTTGTACTTGGGAAGGTTAATTTTAAGCATATATCGAGGAAAAGTTATTGTCGTTTCTTCTGTTGAAGAATTGTTTGACTATCATGCTATTTAAATAATGCACATTGATTGATGGAGAATTTCCTCAAATCAATGTGCATATTTTTTATAAACTTAAGTAACTAATAGAAAATAAATGAAAAGATTTCAATGTAATATATGCGGATTTATTTATGATGAATTAACGGGTGATCCAGAGCACGGCATCAAAGCAGGTACGCGCTGGGAAGATATTCCAGAAAGCTGGGTTTGCCCTGAGTGTGGAGTGAATAAAGCAGATTTTGAAATGGTGGAGATCGGAGTGATGGGTCATCCGGTTGTTATTGTAGGAAGTGGCCTGGCTGGCTATGCCGTGGCACGTGAACTACGTAAACTGAGTAAGGAATTGCCCATTACTATGTTATCTGCAGATCATGGCGGTTTTTATTCCAAACCCATGCTGTCAAATGCACTATCAATGGGTAAGACACCTGAATCTATTTTAAATGGGGATGCGGTGCAGATGGCTTCACAGTTGAATATTTCCATTCGTCCTCATTGTCGCGTGGCTGCTATTGAGCCGTCCAGAAGTGCGATGACGTTGGTTGATGGTGAAAAAATATTCTATGATCAACTGGTTTTGGCATTAGGTGCAGATCAGGTGCGTTTGCCATTACAGGGAGATGGTGTAGCAAAAATATTGACGGTTAATGATCTCGATGATTATCAAAGGTTTCGTGCTGCATTGATAGGGAGAAAACGGGTTGCCATTATTGGTGCGGGATTGATCGGTTGTGAATTTGCAAATGATTTAGTAACCGCAGGTTATCAAGTGGATGTGATTGATATCAGCGCCCAACCTTTAGGGCGGCTCTTGCCGCCGGATGGTGGCGCATTTATACGACAAAAACTTGAGGCGGTTGGTGTGGTTTTTCACTTGGATACGACAGCCCAATCTGTTGACCGGGTTAAAGAGGGTTTGCGTTTGACGCTGACCAATAGTGAATTGATCGAATCCGATATAGTGCTCTCATCAGTTGGGTTGCGTCCGCGTACGCAACTCGCTGAAGCAGCCGGTATTCAGGTTAATCGTGGAATTGTGGTCAATCGCTTATTACAAACCCAATTGGCCAATATTTATGCTTTGGGCGATTGTGCGGAGGTTGATGGCAAGGTGTTGCCTTTTGTGATGCCGATTACACATGCAGCCCGGGCCTTGGCTGCAACACTGACAGGTAATCCAACATCCGTTCATTATCCGGCCATGCCGGTGATGGTAAAAACGCCCGCATGCCCAACCGTCGTTTCGCCGCCTGATTTCAGTGTAAAAGGTGAATGGCAGGTTGAAGCTGACCGGGATGGAGTGAAAGCACTTTATCAGGATGAAGCCGGTAATTTGTTGGGCTATGCATTATTGGGTGCGGCGACGAAGGAGAAAAATAATCTTACAACCCAATTGCCCCCCGTATTGATGTAAAGACGGATTTTCTGTTCTTGGCGATCAATTTTCCTGATGGATTCAAGTTGGTGACACCCATAAACATGCTGTTTCATATTTAAAACCAGAGTGTTATATAATATTCTGGCTGGAATTTCCGGATACTACTGATTGACTGAGGGTGTGACTTCTGGCGAGCAGGATAATCCGGGAGAAAAAATGACAATAAAGTGAGTAAAGAACGATGATGCTATATGTGATAAATGGTGAAGATGTGCCGAACAGTCTGGAAAAAAGGGTGGCAGTTCGCCCAGAGCACTTAAAAAGAATTCAAGCATTGCAAGAGGCAGGGCGTCTAATTTTAGCAGGACCTTATCCTGCTATCGATAGTCAGAATCCAGGTACGGCGGGTTTCTCAGGAAGTTTGATTGTGGCGGAATTCGAATCCTTAGAAGCAGCGCAAGCTTGGGCTGATACAGATCCCTATGTTAGTGCAGGTATTTATAGGAAAGTGACGGTCAAACCTTTTAAAAAGGTATTGCCTGCATAAGGCAATTGCAGGTGTTACTTTTCTCAATAGTATCAAATTATTTTGTTATAAATGATGATATGTAGAGGTTCACGTCTATTAAGTTAAGGCGTATACTTTCCGCTGCAAATACATTCTGGCGAATATAAATTTTATCCAAATCACAAAAAGGAAATTCCATGCGTTTGACGAAATTTTCACAGGTAATGATAGTTAGTATTTTTGGCTTGGTTACTCTATCAGTTCAAGCTCAGTCGACAGGGGTTGTCGCTAAGGTGAATGGCGTAACGATCCCGCAATCACGTCTGGAACTCATGGTAAAAGCAAACGTTGCGCAGGGCCAGCCAGATGGCCCGGAAATGAGAAAAGCCTTGCGTGAGAATTTGATTGCTGAAGAGATTCTTGCGCAAGAAGCAATCAAAAAGAGATTGGACCAAGACCCAGAAGTGATTGCGCAACTTGAAATATCTCGTCAGGCTGTGTTGGTCAGAGCATTTCAGGCTGACTACATAAAGAATAATATAGTCAGTGATGATACCTTACGCAAGGAATATGAAATTCTGAAAGTACAGATGGGCGATAAAGAATATAAAGCGCGTCATATCCTTGTGGAAAGTGAAAGTGAGGCCAGAGATATCATTGCCAGCCTCAAGAAAGGCGGTAATTTTGCCAAAATTGCTGAAGAAAAATCGATTGATGATGGGAGTAAAGAAAATGGAGGCGAGCTAAACTGGAGTCCACCGGCAGCCTATGTCAGACCTTTTTCTGAAGCGCTGGTGGCATTATCAAAAGGTGGGCGGACTGAGCAACCCGTACAAACTTCTTTTGGATGGCATGTGATTGAATTAATGGATATACGTCCTATGGAAGTTCCTCCATTTGAAGATGTAAAGCAGAATATACAGCAACGTGTATTACAGCGTGAATTTGCGACGGTTGTGCAGGATTTGCGCAGTAAAGCAAAAGTAGAATAGTTTTTGTATTGCGAATTGCCGCGAGCAGATTGGATCCTAATATTCTTTTGAAACAATCTTTTCTACTCGCGGAGCCAGCGCGCAAAGTAATTCATAGCTGGTTGTGCCTGCTCGATGAGCGACTTCATCAACCGGCATTCCCTTACCCCAAAGAATAACCGGGCTGTTTAGCTGAGCATTCTCGATTTCAGTTAAGTCTACAGCCAGCATATCCATAGATACCCGACCCAATAACCGGCTACGTTGATTGTTGATCAATACCGGTGTGCCGGTTGGCGCATGGCGCGGGTATCCATCGGCATAGCCGCATGCGACAATACCGACGCGCATCGGATGATCAGCTTGGAAAAGACCGTGATAGCCAACTCTATCGCCAGCTTTTAATTCATGTATGGCAATAATTCGACTGGATAGCGTCATGGCTGGTTGCAGATTAAGTTCTGATGCGGTTTTGTCAGGAAAAGGGGAGGCGCCATAAAGCATAATGCCAGGACGTACCCACTCAGTCTGTGTTTCAGGATAGCGTATGATGGCGGCTGAATTTGCCAGTGAGCGCGGATAATTGTAGTTTTTAGTGATAGCTTCAAAGCGTTGCAATTGTTGCATCACGCTTTCTTCCTCTGAAGGAACATCGGCACAGGCAAAATGCGTCATCAATGTGATATTGTTTTTGCATCGATTCTCTGTCAGATTGATGATTATCTGTGGAAGTTGCTCAGATACTAATCCTAAACGATTCATGCCGGTATTGATTTTTAGAAATAAATCCAGTTCATGCTGTTTGGAATCTGCCAGCATGGCAATTTGCTCACTATGGTGAATAACAGCACTTAGTTGATACTGTTCAAATAATACTAATTCTTCTGTAGAAAAGAAGCCTTCCAGAAGCAGGATAGGCTGCCGATAACCAGATTCGCGTAGAGAAATCGCGGCCTCCAATTCCAGTAGTGCAAATCCATCAACATCTTTTAAAGCGCTTGCGG
>ERZ1292633.3279-Hain-H41-02um-R1-3279-length-15899-cov-6_pt1 | contig 15899 bp, 13 predicted proteins | sample MGYA00564406_ERZ1292633 | MGnify/ENA primary metagenome ERZ1292633 (study PRJEB36523, sample SAMEA6512639) | groundwater metagenome | collected 2019-01-08 | study: AquaDiva: Metagenomics assemblies of 32 groundwater samples | reverse complement strand
AGGAATGGAGGAAGGCGAGTTTTCCGAGTCCCGCGAGGACTTGGCCGCACTCGAGAAGGACTACGAGGAGGTCGGCGCGGAGTCCGCTGACGTCGAGGGTGAGGAGGGCGTCGAGGAATACTAGAGCAGCCCACGCCTCCACCTGCGACGCGCACTCCGTCGTGTACGGTTTCCACCTTTCCCTTTTTTTCATTTCTCCTTTCTGATTATTTCTTCTTCTTTTTTCCCCCCCGAAGAAAAAAAACACAACACTGGTACATGAGACATGCACATTGGGAAAATGATTTTGGTTTTTGTGGTGTTGTGTTTGCGGTTTTGCTTAGGAATACCCGGCGATGCTCGAACTGCGGCGCGCTGGCCGAATTACCGGCCGCCGTGCTGGTGGCTTATGTGGCAACGTGGTCGTGGGGGCGAGAGCCGCCGTGAGCGCTGTCCCTGGGCACTTGACGCTCCCGTTTTCGGCGGGACGTGGTCGGTGCCAGTACCGTCACGTCGATCGAACTGCACGTACGACGACCACCTTGACATCGTTCGCTTCTCCGTTTCCGCGAGTCACAATCGGTCGCACAAACGTTGCCATCGACGAACCTTCTTTGCTTGGCCACCACCGGACCGCATGGTCGTTTTGTGGCATCGTGCCTTGCCAAGGTCGATTCGCCTCCTCCTCCTCCTCCTCCTCGTCGCTAGCGCCGCCGCGCGGTGGTGGACAGGCCGCCGCCCCAAGCAGCGAATCAGTCACCAGGGAGGGGCGCCCTTCGACCCGGGATGAGGCTCAAAACGCTCTGCGCCGGGCCGCGAACAACTTGGACGCTGCAACAGCGTCTCCTGCAACAGAGGCCCATTCGCCATCTGCTCATCTCACCGAGCTTCCTCTCGTGCACAGCATCGGCGAGGGCGCTACCGAGATTCTCGGGTTCATGAAGCCGACGCCGAAAGATGCTTCCGGAAAGACGGCTTCCGCGGGACTTCCTTGCGACAACATTAAGGCGCCGGAGGAGTTCACGTCGGCTCAGGAATCCATGACACCCGGTGAATTTCCATCCGGTGTGAGCGCATCGGGAAAGCCTGTCGACGTGCAACAACTTCGAGCGCATTTTGACGTCCCCGATATCGACAAGAAGGAAATGTGGAAGAAAATTCGACGGGCAAACACGGACAAGGCGAAGGAAGACATTGCGACGGCGGACGTCGTCCACGAGCTAGAGTGGGCTCGCATGGAAAAGGAAATAAAAGAGGAGGATCGGTGGCACTGGCGTATCGGGCAGCTGTGCATCGACGACGAGCAGCTTCGTCGCGACTACCTGACGATTCATTATTTAATGCTAAAGTTGAATCGCGCACGCTGGAGTGCCATCGACGTACAGTCGCAAAAGCAAATGGGAAAAACGGGCGCGAATCTCAGATTGACTTTCTGGAAAGAATCGTGTCTCGAGGTGGTCGAGAAGCGCGACATGCCCAGAGGACAGTTCGTCGATAGTCATCCCGTGCTTCGTCCCTTCGCAGACGTCGTGCGGCGGCACAAACCGACGAAAATGTTTTTACGCGGCTGTATCGACCAACGTGTCAAAATCATTCCGCAGCCGGCGAATATTCAGCAACTGTTTGACTATTACGACCGCTTCTATGGCTACTGCTTTGTGACACTGCTCGAAATATTGGGCGTTCGGCAAAACGACATCGCCGAGCACTTGGCCATGCATATGGGGCGAGCCCACGGACTCGTGCAGCACGGGATTTTGTTGTGGCGCGAGTACGCTCGCAAGGGCATGACCTTGCTCCCCGCGGACATTTGCGCCGATAATCATGTGAATCTGGCGCTCCTCAAAAATATTCCACTCGCCGAGCGAGATCGCTGCGTCCGTAAAGTGTTGTTCACCGTCGCGGGGCATGCAAAGGCCGAGATGGATCACGTTCGGGCACTTGTGGCGGGCTGCCCAAATGCGGCGTGGCCGGTGTTGCTCGAGTCGTTTTTCTCCAACTACTACTTACGTTTCCTCGAGGCGCACGACTTTAACGTCGGCGCTTGGTTCAGCGATCAAATGCAGTATTCTCCGGGGTTCTACTGGTACGGGACGAAGAAGATGTTTCATTGGTCAAGGAAGCAGGACCTCGCGCTTCTCGTCTCTGAAGAGGCCCCGAATCCGCTGTTGTTCTGGAAGCCGGTGGTGACGTACAAGGAAAAGGACGGCCAATTGAGGGAGCAACATGTCATGGGAGGCACCAGCGGTGGGGCACCGTCGTGAAAAAAAGATGTTTGTATTTTTTATTCGTCTTCGTCTTAGCGAAGAGCCAAACAGTGGCATTGCTCCGCCTGGACTGGAATGGGGTGATCACATGTTTTCGTTTCCATGAGATGGTTTCCATTCCAATGGCTTTTTTTTCCCCCCCTTCCCCCTCCCTCTCCTTGTTGATAAAATTAGTTTCGATATCGTTTCACGTGTTTCCTTCTTCAGCCCACAACACCATGCTCGCCGCCGCCGTCCTTGCCGCTGCCATCAACACGTATGAGTACAGCAGCCCTCGCAACCCGTGCAAGATTCGGACCAACGGTACGTGCTACCGCAACGACCCGTACCGCGCCAACGTGGTCCCGTCTCCGTACAAGATCATGACCCCGAGCACACAGGAACGCCGTGAACGCATCGTCGAGATGGAGACTCAATTTGCAGTGATGCAGCAGCAGGTCCAACAGCAGGCAAGTGCTGCCGCGGCTCCCGCCCCTGCCGCTGCGGACGTTCACCCTCTCTTCGCGAACTCGTCCTTGTCGAATTCGGACGCATCGGCCGCGTCTTCCGCCAGCCCAGCGCCGTCAACCGTCTCCACGACCATTCCACCCAACGAGCGATGCATCATCGTTGAGTTCAAGCACGAGACGTGCATGTACCGAGCTCCGTTCCGCGTCGCCGTTGGCGATATTGTCGTGGTGGAGGCCGACCGCGGTGAGAACACCGGCCGCGTGGTTGAAATTTGCACCCAGGCGCCCAACTACGACGTTCCGAGCAAGGTCATTCGCCGTGGCACTCCAGACGACATCCTCGCTCTGAACAACCTCCGCACTCACGAATCGCAAGTCACGGTCAACGTCCAGCGTGTGTCCGAGAGCGTTGGACTTGGCATCCGGGTGGTGGACACCGAATTTCAGACCGACATGAACAAGCTCACGGTGTACTACTCAGCCCGCGCGCCCGTGGACTTTCGGAAGTTGCAGCGCACCCTGTTCCGAGACTACCGCTGCCGCATCTGGATTGTGAACTGGTCCGAAGTGGAGTTCCGCAAGAAGCAGGCGGATCGCTGCCTCAGCGTGTCGATTTGCTCGAAGCTCGGTTCTCGGCTGAACGGTTCGCATGCTGCCGCTGGTGCACCCTCTGCGGCAGCAAGCGCTGCTCCTCTCTCAGGAGGAGCCGCCCCTCGCCGCGGCTCGCGCCAGTCGACGAGGTCGCTCTGACCCGACAGAGAGGTTTTCGAATCACACTGAAAAAAAGAGAGATGCCATCCCGAGATATGCCGCCGTTTGCCTCCGATTGTACGCGCCGTAAAGCAGCGCGACGGCCGGTGCACGCCGCATTCTATCCTACTCCTCCCCACCTTCCCTACCCCTAGCCGCCCTCGAGTCAATTCGGGACGACACGCTTTCGCCTGTGAATTATTCTTCTTTTTTTCGAGAATGCGTTGTCAATTTGTCTCGTCCCTTCCCGTGAGTGGTGTTCCGTTTCCGAGGTCATGGAACCCGACCGGGAAGTGAACGAGAGGGCTAATGCGGCTACACACACCATCCTTTCCCCCCTGACCTCCCTGCTCATGAGGTTGGGGCCGACTTGGCTGTCACATGCACACGAATCCCTTTGCAACATCCCCCTCTCTCTACGTCATGTTTCAAATGCCGCGTCCAACCCTTTGCGCACATTATCGTCCAAAGCGAAAAGAGTTGGTCATGTTTTCCCCCCTCCTTGCGGCATTGAATCGTCGTGGTCTTTTGGTTTCCCTCACACTTTTTTTTTGAAAAGTACGCCATTGTGCCAGCTCCGAACAAACGGTGTCGGGTTTTTTTCAAAAGCAATTCTATGCGGCGCGGTGTGTTTTTGCTGCGGTAGTGAAAGAACTTTTCAGATTTTTCTCGCTCCCCACTTTTGTAGACTGACGAGTGAGGGAATATGGCTGCTGCTCCCGGTCCCACCCCTCCGACAACTGCCAGCCAGGTAGCGAAAGATGCCGGAAAGGTGAAAATCTGCCCCGGTCACACACGACCCATCGTCCACATCAACTATAGCAACATCGTCGACGGAACGTATTGGTTCGTGACCTCATGCCACGATAGCAAGCCGATGATCCGCAACGGCGAGTCCGGTGATTGGGTTGGGACCTTCGAGGGTCACAAAGGTGCCGTGTACTGCTCCGCCTTTGACGCGGGGGCATCGCGACTGGTCACCGGCTCCGGCGACTACACCGCGGTCGTGTGGGATGCCGTCACGGGACAGAATCTCCACACGTGGAACCACCCACATTACATCAAGAGCAATGACTGGTGGTCGGATCGCATTGTGACCGGCAACTTCGATGGCCACGTACGGGTTTTCGATGCCAACAACTTCAGTCCCGAACCCCTGATAACGTTGGCGGTGGCTGAAAAGCAAATCATCAAAAACGTCTACTTCGTGAATGATACCAACATCGTCATCTCCGCGAGCGAGAGCTTGATCAAGAAATGGGACCTGCGATCCAAGCAGGTAGTCGGTCAGCTTGACATCACCGGGCTGAACGTCCTCGATTTCACACACTACGTCGGGGGCACGAAGCCAACCTTGGTTGCCGGGCATGGAAAGTCTATCAGCTTCGTGGATCCAGCCACGCTGCAGATCACCCACTCGTTCTTGACCACCGACGACGTGGAATGTGCCAGCTTATCCCCCGATGGACGGTTCGTCGCGGTCGGTAGCAAAATTAAGGCGAAGGAGTTTGCCTTTCACGACGGCACGGAACTGGAAAATCACCGTGGCCACCACGGACCGATCTTTCACGTGCGCTACGCCCCTGACGGCACACAGTTCGCGACGGGTGCCGAGGATGGCATGTGTCGCGTTTGGCCGGCTCACGAGACGATTCTCAAGTTCCAAGACTAACGAAGAAGAACAGGGTGCACACTGACACTGCGTTGAAATGCACCTCGGTGGGAACAAAAAGCCGCCGTTTACAAGGGTGTGCTCGCATGAACGTAGCGGATCGGGCGTTCCCCCCCCCTGCGCGTTCTTTTGGCTATGAAAATGTCGTTTCATTTTGTTTCGATTTTTGTTCCCCTCCAGATTGGGATTATTTCGGCTGATGGGCGACGACTTGTGCAGCGCTCCGTCCGGCGCCAAAATTGCGGCGCCGTTTTCTTACCTCTTTATCCCATGTGAGGACACGCGCTCGGTCGAGGAACACCGCTTCGAGGGCACATCCGACGAGGCGCTGCGGCAGCAAATCACGCGTCACTTTCAACGTGAGCAGCTGACCACGGGCCAAGTCAAGGAATACCAAGACACACTTCGGGCAAAGTTGAGCGATGGGAACCGCGAGGCGATGAACGGTATGCTCGCTCAGGTCGCTGAGAGCTCCTCGTTTGAAGTCGTGCCGGTTACCATGCCCACTACGGCAAACGGCTTCATCGCCACTAGTTTGTACATCGACGACGCCGGGGCGTTTAAAGAGCTTCCCGTTAATTCGCGCGCGTCGCGCTTAGTGCAAAAGCCCATTCGCGGGGACGCCTTCTTGCTGTCGAACCACGACGATCCTGTCGCCGATGACTGGGAACGCGTCGACACGACGATGGCACAATACGACGCGCTGCAAAGGAACCCTGGGCAGGCGGTCAACCTTGACGACAAGCGGCAGCTGGCTCTCCACAACGCCGCTCGAGAAAATTCCACCGTGGTGATCACGAAGGAGGCGCTCGAAAAGGCCTCTTCGTTGAAGGAAGCCGGGAACGCCGCCGTCACTCTGCAAAACTGGGATGAGGCTGCGAGTGCGTACTCCGCTGCGCTCGACCATTTGTCGGGTCGACTGGACCAACTGCCGGATTCGAAGGCGGCGGAGGCGCTCAAGGTTGCGTGTTTGTCGAATCGGTCCTACTGTCACATGAAACGGTCGAGGTGGCAGGCCATGACGGATGACGCCACGCGCGCGGTGCAGATGGATCCGCGGCACGCCAAGGCTTGGTTTCGCAAGGCAGTGGGTCACATGCAATTGAGAGAATTCGGGGGAGACTTTGAATCGGCGGTTCAGCAATGCCGAATGGTCGGCGTGCCGGAAAGCGAGGTCGCAGCGTTGGAAGCCTCGGCTGGTGTGCTCTTGGCGGAGGCCAAGGCCACGGATCGTCAACGCTTCGGTAAGATGTTCAAGTGAGACTCATCTCGGCACACGCCACAACTCACGACCCCCCTGCGTTGGACGATGACCTCCTGGGACCAGTAAGTTCTGATGTTCTTGTGATCCACTGAGAACACTTTATCACTTGTTTTGCGTTTGGCTATTTGAGTGAGTCGAAATTTTGATGTCTCAAGAAATTAAATTTTGTGAAAGTGTTCTGAGTTTAGCACATATGACGAGTCGCCCTCCCACACCGCACGCCGTCCGCCAATTGGTCATTTGACTTGCGTTCCCCAACAACTGTGGCACACGGGCCGTCACTCTGCGACCATCGACCAGCAATCCAGCGCGTGTCGCCCCCCACCTGTTACAGTGAGACATCGCCTCTACCGAGTTACGCCCCGCGTATGATATTTTGGTTAATCTCACAGAAGACAGCATACCACCTAAGTGGGATTGGTTGTTTGGTTATCCTCCTCTCACTGTTCCAATAGCGTCGTGGTTGCGAGTCCCCTGCGACACTACCTGGAGGGAAGTATATTTTTTCCTCCTTCCCGGCGCCCCTTTCCTTTTCCTCCTTTGTTATTAGTGTGTTGTAGTTCTCGCATCGCGATGGGGGGACACGACGGCCATGGACATCACGTCGAAGCGCCGTACGTTGCCGGCCCCGCGGCGGTGCCTCGCACGATCATTCCACAAATTGGAACGCCGGCGTACGACAACGCAACGCCCACTGCGTTCGAACCCAATGAGCCAATGCCCAAGCCGCGCTCCATTTGGCGCCGCTTCCGGCTCGCGCTCTTCAACTGGGGTAACGACGAGGACATGCCGACGGTGGCCATCAAACCGAGAAAGATGCACAAGCATTTTTACGAGCAAATCACGCAACCCATCTTTCCGTTGAAGCCGGAGACATACGCCGACAACTACGAACGGCCGAACCGCTGTCCAGAGGAATTCTGGTACAATCCGTGGCGCTGGCCTCAGACCAAGATCATCAACCCAAAGATTCCGCCGCCCATCGACGGAAAGTACAACGACTTTTACCATTTTCTCGCCTTCAAATACTGGCTCCGGCGCGAGCGCGACGTCTATGTGGCCCACTGCGCGCTAATTCAGGAAATGCTCAATCGTTGCATCGTGAAGGAGGGCGCGCACAACGCGCCAAAGAACTGCCGGCACATTTGGAACAAGCACTTCGCGATGACGCGCTCGGAGGAGTGGAATCAGACGCTGTTGTACATGTCCATCACCGGAAACAACGCCATTCGAGAGACGCCGTATCCGGAAGACTTTGTCGAACAAAAGCGGAAAATCTATGACGATTGGCTGTTCCGTACTCGCATGCGCCGTCCGAATGACCCGTGCTAAACACGTCGAGTCCACCTCCTATCCGCGGGGCAGGGAATGGGGAAGGGAAGTATGGGGTGGTGGCGCGTGGACTCTCTCTGTTCGTTGGAGTAGCGCCGATCGTCATCGTTTTTGTGTCGCATGTGTTGTGTGCCACGGCACTAGAAAGTAGCCTGAGGGACTTGTTGTTGTTTTCGGGCAGCAAACACGAATGTATCAAATCGTCAGTGCGTGTTGTTTTGCTCGACGGTGCGGATAGAAAATAGGAGTGTGTGAGCGCCGCGTGTGTTTACCGAGTCGCCGACACGGGAAAGGGCTCTTCGTCGTCTTTTTTGCACTCTCGTGCGGGCTACCATTTGGCCCCAACAATGGACGCCCCGAAAGACGATGTTGTGACACACCGCCGCGGCGGCGGAGGCACATCACCGATCGAAATGGTCTACGTCTCCGCCATCGTCGACGCCCATGACTGCATGATCACGATCCATCAGCTACTCGCTGCCGATGCGGCACTCAACGTGGCGGAATCAACCTTGGACATGTTGGAGCAGGTCGTGGTGGACTTGGAGCTAAAATGCGCCAAAGCTGAAGAGGAACTCGAAGATATTCTGTCGACGTATCCGCTGACGTCGGGTGGAGAGAGGCCATCGTGCTCGTCTTTACGACCGAGCGGCCCTCTGAGTTCTCGGGGGCGAACGCTGGCCGAAGATCGGTATGCGACGCAGGAATTAGTCGATCTCGTGACCAAGGCGCGCGGCTTGATGAGACAGCTGGAGGAAATCGCCGCATAGTGACGACGAAGTAGTTTTTTGTTAACAACCGTGAGCTGTCTGCGTGGTGAAAATGCTGCTTTGAAAGTCTCTCGATGTTGATAGTTTCCCCTATTGTCTCTGGTTTGAGAGGTCAGCTTTGCCGGATTCACACTCACGCTCTCCGTGTCGTCGGCAACTCTCCTCCTCCTTTCAAGGGATCTGATGATGATCACAGATCCGTTTCTAGGAGTCGACAGTTTTGACATGGGTCGCACCGCCCAGGAGCTTGCGCGACGGCAAGCTCGCATTAAAGCTCTCGAAGCGCGAGTCGCTGAACTCGACAGTAACAGCCGAGGATCTCAAGACGCCCTGAGTGGCCTTCAGCATCGCGTTCAACAATTGGAAAAGGAACTTGCGGAAGCAAACTGCTTGCGGACGAATGCGGAATCCCATGCCAATCGTCTCGAACAAGACTTGAAGAGTCAAACAGAGGTCCAAGCGACGCGAGATGCCGCTTGGGCTGACATCCTAAAACAAGAACGCGATCACCACTCAGCTCAGCTCGCCGCGCAAGTGGCAAAGGCGGTGCAGAAGGCAGTGCCTCTGGAATCGAACCCTTCGCAATCTCGAGGTGCGGCGGACATCGAAAGTGTTCAGTCAAAGTTGGATGCCCTTACCGCCTTAATTCAACAGATGGCCTCCGTCAGGCCGGTGGGCGGCGGCGACAACGGCAGACCCGATCGATGTGTCACGACGAACTCCGTCGCATCGTCGATTCGTACGCAAGTGGCCACGAGCCCTCCCACCGCGGAACCGCAGACGAAGAAAATCGAAAGTGCGATCGGACAGAAACGGCCACGGGGGCGAGCCGCGTCGACGACGACAAGTGATGTTAATACGCCTGCCGTCATGCCTCTAGTTCGAAGAGGTCGGCCTTCGCGAGTCGCCCCACCCCCGTCGCCCACCCTCGTCAATGGCGCTCCAACGAGCATCTCGGAATTGCCTCAGCAGCCACCGGCAGCGGCGACGACGGCGGCACCAAGTGGCGACGACGATCCTGAAGAGGAGCTACGTGCCGCCTTGTTCGGACCGGCCTCTGGCGGGGCAACTACGGCTCGCCGTCCGAAAACAGCAACGACCTCAAAGAAGCCACTGGCGGCGGCGTCTGTGAAGTCCGGCGGCGCATCAACTTCAAGTGTGGCCGAAGTGCGTCCGAAAGCCCCAACCGCCTCCGTGCCGGCAGCCGCAGCGCTAGCGGGATCGATGCCAGTCGCGGCGCCCAGCAGGGTGTTGTTTTCACCCGATCACATCGCCAAAGAATACCTCGCTCTGAGCCGAGACCTGGGGAGCGATGCCAGGCAGGTCGTCCTCCTTCGACAGCAAGTCATGACTGTCGCGGCACGCTATGCGTTGGCTTCTGATGTCGCAAATGCCGAAGCGTTCATCGCCGGATCTCTGGTAAGATATTTGACGGAACAGCCCGCCGTGGTTTATGTGGCGGGTTCGTCAGCAACCGGATTGCTGTCCGAACATGGGGCGCGTCGGACCCCACCCTGGGTGAGTCAAATGAGTGAGTTGTCGGGAGGTGGCGTCCTCACGGCCTTTCTATCCCTCACCGCCAGCCGATTGAAGGCCATCGTGGCGTCCCCAGTGACCATCGCCAACGGTTCCGCCGAAATGATTGCCGAAGTGCGAACGCTCGCTCGGACTTGGTGCGACGTGGCCGCGCACGTGTCCACACCAAACTCCACCAGGTCGTCGAGTCACTTTTCGTCGATGGGCGCCGAGTCACGTTCCTCTAATTTGCTGACGCTGCTGGTGGATCTCCTACGCATCGCGTCGCAGCCGGAGGTGCACTCCGCGGCCAACGGTAACACGTCCTGGCTAGAGTGCTGCTTCGTCGCCATGGCGACGGCCGCGTCGTCGGCCTTCGGGCATCGATCTCTCCGGTCACTGGACCCGTCGGGCTCGGCGCTCCTGACTCACGACGCGTTTGCCCCGAGCTGCACTTACGCGGCGATTCATGTCACGGCGTACGCCCAGTATCAGCGCTACGCCGCACCGGAATCGACGGGTCACCCCGACACAACGCCCACCAGTGGTGCCGCGGCGTCCCCTTCCACGCGGCATCACCGCAGTTTGGACGAGGCGTGGAGCGAGCTGCGCGAGGCGATGACCTGGCCACACGCGCCGGTCTGCGCGGGCAAGGACGTGCTGACGGCGATTCACGCGCATTGGACGGGCGTGCGCCCGTTTCACGTCGTCGACACGGTCATGGCCGCGAGGCTGCTGCGGCCCACGCTCACTTGGAGTGCGGTATTTCCTTCCGTGCTGTTCTCCAAGGTATCCGGTCGAGCCGGGGGCGCATCGCTGTCTCGCGCCGCGGTACTCGTGGCATTCGCGACCTCGTTCTTAGATCAATCCGTTCAGTTTTCCCATCATCGAGAGCCCAACAGCGGCCACGGCGGTGGTGCCGTGCTGACCACCGTGCCTTCCGTTGATGTCGTCGCGATTTTTAAAGTTGCGGCCCAGTATTTTACAAGCCTGGAGGAGCCCCCCACCGCATCCGCGGGTAGCAACGGTGGCCGCGCGCCGACAGCCGGAATCGACGAGGTCATGTCAACTGCAATCGACTGCGTATTTCCGGTTATTGTGCGGCTGACGCGGAACCACACTGACAGCTCCTCCGCGTCAGGAGGGACGACGAAGGACTTGGTTGCGCAACTCCGGCGGCTGGCCGGAAAAACCTCCGCGGAGTGGACCAAACGCGGGCCGCTGGTGCAACTCGCGATACAAGAACTGCACAAGGTAGGTGATGCTGCAGTGTGAAACTGGCGGAGTACCTTCCGCCGGCGTCGCGTGAGCGGCACCACATGCGACCTACCGTTTCGGAAACTTTCCGGGGTCCCAACGGGGGCCAGCAATCGATCTTACAAATCTTCACGTGCTCGACTTTCCCTCCACCTAAATCACAGAATTTTCCGTAACATACACACACACTCTCTCTCTCTGTTCCCCTCGTGCCGAAAGTTTGAATGGTACTACTCACCATCAAGGGCAGTCAAAACCCCGATGAGTTCACCTTTGACACACCCGCGGTGACCACCGTCGGCGACGTCCACGGCACTATCATCGACATGCTGAATCACCGACATCGAGTCAAGTTACAACTGCACTCCGCCCCGGAATTGGTCGCCGCCGCCGTTCGGGCCTCGCCGGAACACGCCCCAAAGCTCGAGGGAGCCATTTCGAAAATTCAAGCCGAGGTGAAGGATGCCCGGAAACCCGTTCCCGCAGGCACGCCCCAACTCCAGTGGAACACCTTTCGTGATCTCGCCGTAACCATTTTTCCCGGTGAGTGCGTGCATGCCGAAGGGCCCAAGGCCGCCATCGAACAGCTCTACATGCTGCACGACAACCCAGACATTGATGACGACTACCGGTTGCACGTCTACCACTGTCGTGCGATGATCGACCCTGACTACCGGCCGAAGGAGAGTATCGACGCCGCCCATGCCGGGCTGTGGTTCAACTCACGGTTATTGACCCCAACGGAATCGTTTGCGACGCTATGTAGTGGAAATGACAAGAGCCGAATCACGATCAAGGTTGCGCCTTCCGGCGCCGCGGCGGTCGCTCCCTCGAAGGAGCCGCGGCTGACGTACAATGATCAACGAGAGCTTAAAAGGCACTTGCAGGCGAAAGCCGATACGTACCGACAGTTGGAGGACAGCGAGTTGCGCGGGCTGGTCACCGAACAGTCACGGGGGAAAGTTTGGCTTCCAGGGGCCATGCCCAATGGCAAAAGTGTCGACGTCAGCATCGCCGCGGCGACGCAGGCGAGGCTGCGTGCCAAGGATTTGACGAGCGCCGGCATAGATGAAGACGCGTCCACAGGCAGCGCAGCAGTACCTGGGTCATAGAGATTACCCCATTTACACAACGAGTATTCCATAGTTGTGTGGCCCCCGAGTAGAGAACGTGCCCCGGTGAGATGCAACGAAGAAGATGTTGAACAATCGGTCACGTACAGCAATTTTGTTTTTGATTTTGTTTGTGGCGTGATACTTAGTGAGGGCGCCTCCAACCTGCTCTAGGGGCAGGGGTTTTGGTACCGTTTGGTTCGACGCCGATTCTGCCGAGCCGTTACGACATGGACATCCCCAGTCTCAACGTGTCGCGATCGTCGCTGAAAACCGCCGGCCCGGCGTCGCCGACCGCGTTGTTTTCCACCGGCTTGAACATCTCGCTGTCGACGGTCCCCCAGTCGCTGCCGCCCATGATGTCGCCTCGAGAGTCATCCTCGGCGTCCATTTCGCAGTCGCAAAGCGTTCTGACGCCGGCCACCGGAACCGACGCCGCGTCCATCGTCGACACGCTGAATACGGCCGGGTCGACGGAGAGCTTCATACGAGCGGTGCAGAACCTGAGACGGCACATGAGCGACGGAACGATGGCGGCCAATATCGCCACCCACCTCGCCACCTCGGAGCTGACTTGGCTTCACGTCATGCAACGCACGTTCAACGATATTGACAATGCCGCGATGCAGGCCGCCATGTCGGAAGTCATTTGCACGTTAGCTCAGGTGGGCGATACCAAGGTGCACCGAGTATTGATTTCGGGCAAGCTGAGCTCCGTCTTGTCCGCACGACGCATCGACGATGGGAAGTTGGCGGCGGCGGTCGTTCAGTGCATCAGTGGCAAAGCGGATGTGAACACGTTTCTGACAAAGCAACAGGGATTGACGAACTTAGAAAGTTTCAGCAAATTGGCGTCGTTGGGTTCGGCGGTCGACGTGTTGCTGCACTTGACCAACTTGGACGCCACCATCATCGCAGAACTCTCGAAGGCGAAGTTTGACTACACCGTCGGGTCGCGTACGGTGGCAGCGGTGAAGAGCAAAGCCGCCCCGGCGGCCGACATCGCGAAAGCCTTGTTGTGTCTCAAACAGTTCATCCCGACGCGGAACAAGGACACGGCTTATTTGCAGATGAGCTGCATGCTGGCCGCCACGCAAGTCGACCGGCACATCGACACCGCCGCCGACATCGCCGACCTCATTTGTACCGCGTTCGTAGCGCAGCACGTAACGCTTCAGTCCCTCGTGAACTTTCCGCGGGTCATGGCATCGCTCTACGTCCTGGGGCCTCACGTCGCCAAGCGCGTCACCGCCGCTCCGACAAAGTTTATTTCCATCTTGAAATTCTTTGTTCAAAACTGCGTTCCGCACGTCACGCAGGAAAACGTGACCACGCTATTCCATATATTCGCCTCCTCTATGCACATGTTGAGGCCTCCTTTCGACGTCACACTACCGCTCTATTTATCGCTACTGCAAACGATCGAAGCGGTGTGCGGGGCGAAGAAGACGATGCAGGTCATCCGGGTCGGTCAGCTCCGGCGTTTACGCGATATGGCAGCAGCCATCGCCGGTGAGAAGGACCGAACCCTCACCAAAGTGGCGCTGGAAGCGTTCCTCTATAAGTTAGCGCGTCATTGTGTCTTGCCCTGCTTGAACGGAGTCTTCTTACCGCTGTTGCCGCGGGTGAAAAGCAGCGAATTTTCCCCGGCGCAAGGCGCGCACATTGCTGGCCTTGAAGTGTTCGACGAGCGTCGAGTGTCCTCGTTCGACCACCAATTGACCGCGGCGATCGAGGAGGTGTTCGCCAAGGCCCAGAAGATCGAGGCCAACGAGACACGAGGCCGCCAAGTCATTCGAAACGAGCTTGATCTGACGCGTCAGGAGGCTGAAAACCAGTTCTCTCTCCAACGCCAGACGATTCTCGACTCGCCGGAGCACGTCTCCTTTTTACAGTTCGTGGCCCCCGTGCGACGGCATCTCATCGAGCGAGCGCACTATTCGGTCGCCTCGGGATCGACTCGCTACTTCGATGCACCAGTGTTAGCCTCGCGTCGCGACACCGCACCCTTCCACACTGGTGCACCGTCGCCGAAACGAAATTGGACCGCGGCCGCGTGCGTCTCGACCCCCGACCAGGTGAGTTTAGCCCTCCCGGCGGTGGCCGCACCTCCACCGGCTTCTTCGAATGTGACCTGGCAAGACGCGCAGGCGGCGGTCGTCGATGCGGCTTGGCAGCAATACTGCGACGACCAGCGGCGTAGCGGCCTTGAGGCTCTGCATGAGGTAGAAGGCGAGGAAGAGCGGCGACGAGGCATTGGCAACCACTTTCTCGTCGGTTCGTCCGTCCCGCTCGATCACTCGATCTTGGCGCTCGAGGCGCAACAGTGGTCCCGTATTCTGGCCTCGCGGCCAACCATATCGGGAGCGAATCAGCCAGGAGGCTCGGCGAGCTCGCTGTCCGCATTGTTCGGGGCGACCCAAGCGACCCTTCTCGAGCAACTACGGCAACTCGACTGTCAATTCCAGGTCGACCGTGCGGTCGCCGGCGAGCAAATCGAGCGACAGCTCACCGAGGACATCGCCGAAACATTCCATGACGTGCATCGAATGATCTTCCGCGCGTCATTTGTACCGACGACCGATAGAGCCGACGTTGAGCGAGCCGAAGGCTTTTGGCGTGTGGACGCGTTGAAGATCGAACGCCACGCGTTCGATGTGGGTGTGATCGCGCTGCGCAAGTTGCTTATGGGCGAAGAAGAGAAGCGACGCCGCATTCAGGCACAGCAACGGCAAGGCGCGCAAGACGTATTTTGTGAGACCTTAGCGAAACACGAAGAGATCGCGCGAGGAACAGTATTGAGAGAGGGTTTTCGGGACACGGCCTGTTGGACCGTTTGCGCCTCGGAAATGGCAAGCCGCTCGTTAATCGAAAGCTGGGCCTCGGATGCTCGTTTGCTCATCGACGACGTGGCGGATGAGCCGGGCCTGTGTAGTGTGGTGATGTGGTCGGACTTGGACCTGAGTGCCACGTGGGCTGGGACCATGGGCCCGCAGAAGACGCCTCCGCCCGCGACGAACTCCACCGACGGCACCAAACGCGAACAGCCCGGTTCCGATGCCTGATGGTTTGTCCGTTAGTCAAAGTGAGTGACATCGAGTAGTTTTTTTTTTTAGCACAGGTCTTCTCTTATGCCTTCGCCACGTGGGCGTGAACACGGTGCTTCGTAACTCTCTCGCTTTTTCCCACGTGTGTATCAAGGTATGGTGTGTGCGAACGTTTAGCGTTGTGCTTTTTGCCGCAACCACCATGAAACCGTCCCTGCGTTTGATCGCGGTGTGCTTGCGAGTAGAGCTTCCCATCGAGCGTCTTGAGTCGCTCCTGTCCACAACGTTTGCTAACTCCCCCCGCCCTCTTCCTTCTCCTCCGTCTTGCTAGCTACCGCAGCCCCACCAGCCATATTCTCCACACCGTTCCCCCGGAAAGGGTGTATGGGCCGTCGCACTCCTCTCTCTCTCTCGACACGGAACGTGACGTGGGTGCGGTTTCCCGTTTTTTGTTCTTTCCTTCCGTCAATGCACCATTCGGGCCC
>ERZ1292633.3278-Hain-H41-02um-R1-3278-length-15901-cov-7_pt1 | contig 15901 bp, 9 predicted proteins | sample MGYA00564406_ERZ1292633 | MGnify/ENA primary metagenome ERZ1292633 (study PRJEB36523, sample SAMEA6512639) | groundwater metagenome | collected 2019-01-08 | study: AquaDiva: Metagenomics assemblies of 32 groundwater samples | reverse complement strand
AGGCCGAGGCGATAAGTTTTTTTGGTGATCCACTGGTTGCAGTGGCGATGTCTAGGATTGCTCGCGCCTCTGGTATGGCGTTTATCTTTGTATCATTCGCTGTGTTACTTACCTTTTATGGATTACCCCGCGTCGATCAAGCCGCTCTTGTCTGCTCGAGCACGGGTTGTACGACCACGCTTAGCGATGGTAGTGTCGTTGACATAGCAACCTTGGAGCCAAAACTAACGTTGCTTGATGCGGTTCCGAGCACACTTACGTCAGATACACGCATATCCTTTTCGCTTACCAACGTGACCAACGTCTCAGCAAAACTCATTGCGGTGACAGCCGGTGGCATTTATGACGTGCAAACTGAAAACTTACTATCTGATAAATATCGCTTCTCAATTCCAGCCGACACCTATCCACCAGGTGCGTACGCCATACGCGTGTTTGCACAGTCAAGAGAAAATATTGGTTCGTACTCGTACGCACTGGGTAAATTCACTATTCCTGACCGAGCTGGTAACACTGACTACACCAAGGATCTGCAGTCGATCAATGAGGAGCCGACCTTTAAGCCAGCTCGCGTGGCGATTGAGTCACCGTTCGCGCTCGAATTGGCCCGTACAAATTTTAGCGGGCAAGAAGCTATTCGTATCAACGCTCCGAGCGATCACGGAAACATTGAAGTATACATACGCGGAACGCTGGCAACACAGGCTAGACTACTCGGGGCGGCAACCGCTTATTTTGATAAGTGGATTTTTACTTTTAATTCAAATAACTTACCAAACGGTACCTATGAGCTTTATGCGTCGGCACAAACACCAAGCGGCCTAGTACGCACCCCACCCGCTACGATTGTGATAAGCAACCAGTCAGCATTTAGGTCCAGTGGCGGAACGTCGCCGACAAACAATGCTGAACGCACATTTTATTCCATCGACCCCAATTCGACCGAATTTTCCCCAATTATAACGGCCGATAGCGACGCCGACGCCGCCACATTACAAAAACTTCAAGAGTATGAAGCGAGCATCACTGACCTTCTTAAACGGTACGCAGTGGTTGCAGAAACTGGCGACGAAACTCTGAAAGCCGCTCTTGAAGCAGAATTTGTAAAACAACGAGAGATCATTATGACCGACGTACTGCTTGATAGCAGTTTGAAAGATTTGGCCGACCGTATAAATGTCCGACTCGATGTCGCGTTTCTGAAGCTGCAATCGAACGTTACGGAATTTGAAAAATTCAGAAAAAACCGTGACGGCGAAGCAATAGCAAAGGATACCGACAAGGACGGTGTGTCAGATTTTGACGAAACTATTATTTTTAAAACTGATAGTTCAAATTCCGATTCTGACCAGGATGGTTTCTTGGACGGCATTGAAATTGCAAGAGGCTTTAACCCTCTTGACCCAGCTTCTGAAGCTCTCATTTCGTATATTTCACCGAAAGCCGTACCCGGTCTTACTCGGGCCGATATCTTGGAAGTTACCGCTGTTGCTCCTTATATAGAAAGTGACGAGGTGGCAGAAACCACACGGGTACACGCGGAAATTCACGGCAAAGCCTTGCCACTTAGTTACGTCACACTCTATATTTTTAGCACACCAACAATTATTACTGTCAAAACTGACGAAGATGGGTCTTTCGTCTATACGTTTGAAAAGGAACTAGAGGACGGTGAGCACGAAGTGTACATTGCGTTCACCGACAACACAGGAGCGATCATGGCAAAAAGTGAACCGTATCGTTTTGTAAAGAAAGCGGAAGCGTTCACTCCGCTCGACGCGGAAGCATCGGAAGTTGTAGTAAATAACCAAATCACAAACACAGAGACAAACGATTCATTTCGCTTGGTTGTTGGACTGGGAATTCTTGGCTTCGGACTCATTTTACTAATGCTTGGCGTTGGCTTACGCAGTAAAAAGGAAACACCAGCTGAACTACCTCCGGCTTCATCTGTATGATTTCCAAAATACTCTTTGCGTTAGAGCGCGGTTTTTCAATCATGAGAACGAATCACCGCTTCGTTCTCGTCGGCGTGCTGGTATTTGTGTTTCCGTTACTTTTTGTGCTGTTGACGCAAAGTTTTTTTGACACCGCTTACAATAACGTGAACACCAGCGAGAAACGACGGGTTGGACTGCTTCATGACTCGCTTGCGCAACTACTTTTGAGCAGAGAAGAGACCGCCGGCCTCTCGACTTTTATCGGAGCTATTTTGAAAGATAATCCCGATATCACAAAAATTCGTGTAGTTGAAGAGACTGCCGATGGATTGCAAATTCTTGCGGCCAACGACACAAAATTGCTTCACACCTATGAGGACAGTGTCGAGTTATACCGCTCGGCCGGTGCGGCCGAAAATCAGTCATTTATTTATGAATTCGCATTGGACAACGTTCGCACTTGGCAGGCTTTCAGGCGGGTAGATGTGCCGGGCCAAAGCACCTTTTATATTTTTTCCGAGCATTCATTTTCAAGTCTTGACTCTGTGTTTGCCGCGCGGCAACAACAATCGTACCTTGGACTTACGTTTATTTTAATCTTTATTTTACTTCTCACGTATTGGCTTACTCGGCAAGTAAATTGGCACGCTAGGTATCTCGCACTTGAAGCAGAGTTGAAGGAACGCGATCTGCTGAATGATTCGGTCATACACGAGTTCCGAACACCACTCACAGTCATTAAAGGATATGCGAGCCTGTTGACTGAAGATGCGACGCTCTCAAGCACCGTGCACACGCACGCCACGAGTATTAAAACTTCGGCTGACCGACTCATTTTGCTAGTGAATGATTTCCTTGAAGTTGCACGCTTGAGTTCAGGACGATTGGCGCTCGAAAAGAAGGAGATAGAAGTAAGTACTTTGATCACGCGCATTTTGGCTGACATGCAGTCCTTAGCCGTAGCCAAGCAACTCGAGTGCCGATTTGAGACTACGAAACGTCCAGTCTTTCTCATGACTGATGAAAAAAGGTTTACGCAGGTGTTGACAAATCTCATCAGCAATGCCATTAAGTACACCGACAAAGGGACTGTCACTGTTATGCTTGCACAAAGAAAAAACAATACCACCATTCGCATTAAAGACACCGGCCGCGGTATTTCGGCCGCCGACCAAAAACGCCTATTTACGCCGTTCGTGCGGGTGGGTGCGGCCGATTCATCTACGGTCGTTGGTTCTGGTTTGGGCATGTGGATTACCAAGCAAATCATTGACCGTCTTGGCGGCACCATCAGCGTTGAGTCAATCGAGGGTGTGGGCACGCACGTTATTCTCACAATAAAAGGCTGATTGCAGAGATGTGTTCTGTAGGTATAATAGCCGCACGGAACCTTCATCAACACATGAAGGCGTATTGCTATGGCACACCACAAAAAAACAACCACTAAATCAGGTAAAGGTCAGAACGCGAAAGAGGATGTGTTGGCCGTGCGCGGCGCGCGGACGCATAATTTAAAGAACATTACCGTGGAGATGCCGCGAGGAAAAATGATCGCCATTACCGGGCCGTCTGGCTCGGGCAAATCTTCCCTAGCCTTTGACACGATTTTTGCTGAAGGCCAACGACGCTACGTGGAATCGTTGTCACCTTATGCTCGACAATTCCTTAATAAAATGCAAAAACCGGACGTTGACGAAATCAGCGGCCTTTCTCCAGCAATTTCCATCGATCAAAAGTCAGCCTCTCGTAACCCGCGCTCAACCGTCGCGACTGTCACTGAAATTTATGATTATCTGCGCATTCTCTACGCGCGTGTTGGTCAGCCGTACTGTCTTGACGTTGACGTACCAATACAAAAACTTTCGCAAGACGAGATTCTTGGGATTGTTATCAAGTCAATTGAAAACCGCGAAGTAAAAGCGGCTACGACTTCGCAGTCAGAGAAGGTCATGGGCATCGAAGTTACAAGAGGCAAGGTGGCAATTTTTGCGCCGGTGGTAGTTGGACGTAAGGGCGAATACTACCAAATGTTGTACGACCTCCTCGGTAAGGGGTACGAGGCAGTGAAGATCGACGGAGAAATTAAACAGCTACGCGAGAAAATCGAGCTCACAAAAACGAAGCGACACGACATAGATATTCTTATTGATGAAATTTATGTAAGCGAGTTCACCGCCGATCCGAAAGGTTCACACGAACGTCTTTCAGAAGCGGTTGAACTGGCTCTTCAGGAAGCGAGCGGACTAGTAAAGATAGAAAGTCCAGACGGAACGACACGTACGTTGTCGGCAAAATTCATTTGTCCGGTTGACGGCTCATCTTTTCCGGAAGTAGAACCGCGTCTCTTTTCATTTAATTCTCCCTATGGCGCCTGTCCGGAGTGCAACGGCCTTGGTGTGGTCGGCATCTTTCAAAACGACGAGTGTCCAGTTTGCAACGGAGCCCGTCTGCGAAAAGAGGCCTTACGCGTGTATTTGGGCGGGAATGGTAAAGACGACTTAGGTATCAATATAGTCAATTTCACCAGTTTAACAGTCAGGGAAGCGGTTGACTTTATTGCAAAGCTCAAACTGTCAAAAAAACAGCATGACATCGCCTGGCCAGCTTTACGAGAAATCATTGAACGACTTGAATTCATGCTGGATGTGGGGATTGAATATCTCACACTTGATCGACGCGCCAACACGCTCTCTGGCGGGGAAGCTCAACGCATTCGACTCGCTTCCCAACTGGGATCTGGCCTGGTTGGAGCGTTGTATGTGCTTGATGAGCCGACCATTGGTCTCCACCAGCGCGACAACGAAAAACTTGTTAAAACATTGCATGAATTACGTGACTTGGGAAATACTATCATCGTAGTCGAACACGATGAGGATACTATTTTTGCTTCGGACTACTTGGTAGATATCGGACCGGGAGCCGGAGTACACGGCGGAAAAGTGGTGGTTGCTGATGATTTACCACTTCTATTGGCTGCCAAGAAAAACGACTCTGGCTCCATTACGCTCGACTACCTACGTGGCGACCGAAAAATTGAAGTTCCGCCACGCCGGGAAAGTGAAAAGGGCTCAATCAAAATTCGTGGCGGCAAGGCTTTTAACATTAAAAATTTAAACGTCGACATTCCTCTCGGTCGGCTTATTTGCGTGACTGGCGTGTCAGGATCAGGTAAATCGACGTTTATGTACGAAATAATCGATCGCAACCTCAAATCTCGCCTAGAGCGCAAGTATCGAACTCCGCATACTTACAACTGCAGTTCATTTTCTGGTTCTGAATATCTTGGCCGGTCGGTTTTGATCGATCAGTCACCAATTGGCCGTACTCCGCGCAGTAACCCAGCTACGTACACTGGGTCATTCACTCACATACGTGACTTATTTGCGGCCACGAGTGAAGCCCGCGCGCGCGGCTGGAAACCAGGTAGATTTAGCTTTAACGTGAAGGGCGGCCGCTGTGAAGCCTGCCAAGGCAATGGTGAAATTGCAGTTGAAATGCACTTCTTACCGACTGTGTATGTCACCTGCGATGTGTGCGACGGTAAGCGTTTCACCAAAGAAACGCTCGAAGTGAAATACAAGAAAAAAAGTATTCACGAAATACTGCATATGACTATTGAAGAGGCACATGTGTTCTTTAACGATGTGCCGGCTATCGAAGAACGCTTGAAGACCTTACTCGATGTCGGACTTGGGTATTTGGAGCTTGGTCAAAGTGCCACCACACTTTCCGGCGGAGAAGCGCAACGCGTTAAAATTGCTTCCGAGCTTTATCGCCCGCATACACAAAAGACCATGTACTTACTCGACGAACCAACCATTGGTCTTCATTACGAAGATGTACGAAAGTTAATTGAAATTTTGCAACAGCTGGTCGACCACGGTAATACCGTGATGGTGATAGAGCATAATCTTGACCTGGTAAAGTGTGCTGACTACGTCATTGATATCGGGCCTGAAGGTGGAGCGAAAGGTGGGGAAATTGTAGCGAAAGGCACGCCCGAGCAAGTGGCCAATAGCGAAAAATCACACACTGGGAAATATCTCAAGCAGGTTTTGAAAAAGTAGTGTATACTATATTTTTAGAAGCTATTTGGAAGAGGGAGTAGAGAGAATGGACACTATCGATCCCGCACTTGTTGATTTGGTTGCGTCGCGGCTTGGAGAGCAGACCTTCGACTCAATAGTCGATGAAGGCCATGAGAGTTTGACCATGCTGACGCAAGAGCAGCGAGCGGAAGTGAAGCGACAAGCGGAGGAAAAGCTTCAAAATCAAAGGCTTCCTTCGTCAGTGCTGATCACGAGGGCTTGGCAAATCTGACGCCAGCGCAATTTAAAGAGTTGCAAAAGCGCGCCAGCCCGCGAGACAAAATTCAACAACCGAAGTAACTTAAAGCCGTGTAAACGGCTTTACTCTTTTTATGACCTTAAAGGCACTCACCAAAAAGAAAATTCCTGACGCGCCTGGCGTGTATTTTTTTCTTGGACCAAAAAAGCAAATTTTATACATCGGTAAAGCCACATCACTAAAAAGCAGAATCCGCAGCTACTTTGCTGTGGATATTGAGGAGAAGCGCTCAAAGTTGATCGACACCATGGTACAGGAAGCGATGTCTCTGGAGTGGACAGTAACCGACAGCGTACTTGAGGCTTTGATCTTGGAGACCAATCTTATCCGCACACACAAACCGCGCTACAACACGAGAAGTAAAGACGACAAAAGCTACAACCATCTTATTATTACCAATGAAGAATTCCCGCGCGTATTGGTAGTTCGCGGCAAAGATCTTACCGAGCAATTTACCGAGAACCAAATAAAACATCACTTTGGGCCATTTCCGAATGGGTTACTCTTTAAGGAAGCGCTCAAAATTGTCCGTAAGCTGTTTAAATTTTACGACACAAAAAAACCCGTCGAAGAAGAGAAAACAAAATTGGGGAAGGGAAAGATTGATTTCAACCGTCAGCTCGGTTTGTACCCCGGCGTGCAATCAAGAGCAGAATACTTAAAAACCATTCGTCATCTTAAACTTTTTTTTGAGGGTAAAAAATTGCAAATTATTGAGGAGTTGGAGAAGGAAATGCAGAAACTGGCAAGACAAGAGGCCTTTGAGGAGGCGGGGCAAATCAAAAAGCGCATTTTTGCCCTCACACACATTCAAGATATCGCGCTCTTAAAAGATGAATCTCGAATTTATCGAGATGAACGTCGGCTACGCATCGAAGCCTACGATGTCGCTCATCTTTTCGGAGCAGAAATGGTGGGGGTCATGACAGTCATTGAAGGTGGCGAAGCGTTAAAAAGTGAGTATCGGAAATTTAAAATTAGCAACTACACCAGTGCGAACGACCCAGGTGCGCTCAAAGAAATGCTGACGCGACGTCTCTCACACTCTGAATGGCCGTTTCCACAGGTAATCGTAGTGGATGGTAACTCTGTGCAAAAGAAAGTGGCTGAAGTTGCTTTGCGGCAAGCGGGATTGGTGATTCCGGTGGTGGCGGTAGTCAAAAACGATAAGCATAAGCCAGAACGACTCATCGGTGTCAAAAGTATTCTTGAAACTCACCAGTACAGCATACTACTGGCGAATGCTGAAGCTCACCGTTTCTCACTAGCCTACCACCGGTCAAGGAGGAAGCTGTAGCTTTGCGGGACTGTGAGGTGGCTTGTGGTAAAATTCAGACATGTCGTATAAACGTGTCGCTGTTGTGCGCGGAGGCCCAAGCGAAGAATATGAAGTGTCGCTCAACACTGGAGCCAATGTGCTTCGAGCGCTTAGCGAACTTGGCTACTCGCACAAAGATATTGTGGTCACCAAAGCCGGTGACTGGCTCGAAACAGGCATTTCTCGAAGCCCGGAAGCGGCGCTTCAAGCTGTTGATGTGGTATTTGTCGCGCTTCACGGTGCCTATGGTGAAGATGGCCAAATACAAAAAATACTACAGCGCAATCACATTCCTTTTACGGGCAGTCGAGCTTTTCCATCCGCCCTGGCGTTTAATAAAGCACTCACCAAGGAGCATCTCAAAAAACATAAGGTTCGAATGCCAGCGCACGTGAAAGTTTCAAAATCAAACTTTACTTCTCTAAAGGAAACCTTGCACGATCTTGAACATGCCCTTGGAACTGAACTTTTTATAAAACCGCTGGCCAGCGGTTCTTCGCACGGTGCTAAATTTGTTCCCAATCTTCAAACTTTAAGTTGGGTTTTACCAGAACTTCTCGAGCAGTATGACGAAGTGTTGGTTGAAGAATTCATTCGTGGCCGAGAAGCTACGGTGGGCGTGTTGCAAAATTTTCGTGATCAGGATGTCTACGTCCTGCCAGTAGTGGAGATTGTTCCGCCGGCCGGGGAGCCACTTTTCTCTTACGAAAACAAATACAGCGGAAGCACTACGGAAATTTGCCCCGGTCGCTTTTCTTACCACGAGAAGGCGAAGTTATCCGACGCCGCTTTGTTGGCACACACAGTGCTTGGCTGTGACCAGTATTCACGCAGTGATTTCATAGTTAGGAATGGGGAAGTGTACTTTCTGGAAATTAACACATTACCTGGTCTCACTTCGGAATCATTGCTACCCAAGGCGGCTGCGGCGGTTGGTTTATCGTTTAATGAGCTCGTCCGGCACTTGGTAGAAACCGCACGTGTGTAGGGGCAGCTTTCCTTGACTTAGCGTTACAGCCTCGCTATGATGGTGCGCGCTAAGGTTTTACCTTAGCGGGAATAAGGGGCCAGTAAGAAATCTTTCTGTCCCTTCGTTCGAGTAAAATAAAAATAAACTTTTACTTTGCCCTCACTCGGGCCAGTAGCTCATTTGGTAGAGCGCCTCATTTGCAATGAGGAGGCGGCGGGTTCGAATCCTGTCTGGTCCACAGATGCAAAAAACCAGCTTACTGCTGGTTTTTTGTATCTGCTTTGGATCGCTGGGAGCGAATTCGAAAGCCGGACTGAGCTTGCGAGGGAGGCGGGGTCGCGAGCGTTTCTGAAAGAAACGACTTGTGACCGAATCCTGTCTGGTCCACCAAACAAAACTTGTAAAGTTTACCAAGCTTGCGCTACTTCCCTAGTATAAAATCTCGCTTGTGTCGATAGAGAGCAACTAAATCGCGCCTGCGTACGACAAGAAGGACGACTGAACCGAGCCAGAGAAGAACGGCTGCCACGAACAGTCCGCCGCCGTCGTTGTTTGGATCGGTGCCGAGCGGTGTAAAGAGGTGGAATGAAACTGCTCCGGACATGATGAGGAAGGCAAATAGAGCACCAACGACTTGTAGGCGACGAAACATAGTGGTGATACCAAGAAGCAAACAGCCAGCGGCTAAGAGTTCGGCACCGCCAATCACGTACTGGCTAAACAGTCCGGTGTGCGCAAAAAGGCCAGACGCTCCCCACGAAGCGGCCCAAGCGTCAAGTTTCCCAAAAATTACCTGAGTGTTGGGATGATCAGTAAATTTAAAACGAAGTGAATCAAGAAATACTAAAGCTCCAAACAATGCGATTAGATGTGGAAAGAGTGATTTAATGTTTTGCATACGCGTAAAGTATAGCAATTGTTGTAAAGCTTGACTAATCACAAAAATTCGATATGCTCACGCCAGTTCTAGCCGCTACAAGGAGAAAAACATGTCTAGTGCCGGGTTTTTGCTGATCGTCGGCCTATTCTGTCTTGGCTTTACCTTTGCATTTCGCTATCGCTAAGAGGCCGCCTCCAGCTTTGTGCGCGTAACCGCTGTCTACTTAAGGCAGCGGTTTTTATATTCACCACTCTATGTTAGAATCGCCTGAATTTAGGGCCATTAGCTCATTTGGTAGAGCGCTTCCATGGCATGGAAGAGGCGAGCGGTTCAAATCCGCTATGGTCCACATTTTAAAAAATCGCAAGTCGTTGGAAGCCACCTGCGGCGGCGAAGGTATACCCCCGCGAAAATCCGAAATCGCGGCTCCGTCGCGCCGATAAAAACCGCCAAGGAACCTGTAAAAATATCGACTCGAGCTGCATTTCAATTTTGGAAAAGAGAATCTTTGAAATATAACCACTACAAAAACCACTGGAAATGGTAGCTTTTGCGTGCTATTGACTTTTATAATGATGTGTGCTAACATATATTTAGATGATGGCATAGTGCCTTCGTTTTAGCACACCACAACCATGAAAAAGAGAGGCCAAGCATGCGCGTTGACCAAGATATTCACTTCACAGTTCGCGGTGTGCCAGTGCACATGAGACTGGATACCACAGCACCGGGAAACCAATTCCTTCTGCGTCCGGAACGCGAAGAGGACAAACGAGGCTCCTTTGCGAAAGCAGTTCGTGATGCCATCGCTCCTTGTTTTGCGAAAGGATCCATCTTTGTCTCTGATGATCGCGCCACGATCATCGACAACGACTCAGATTCCACGATCTCAACAAGCGTCCTCGTGAGCCTTCCTGAATGGGACGGGCAAAGCCTGAAAGGGCTTTGCGGAGAAGGCGCGGAAGACCTCGCAAGCTTTCTGGGGTATCTTCGGAATCACGTCCAAGCTACCGAAGAATTTTTCCGTTCCGACGGTAGTCGCATCGAGTTCTAATGACTCGCGGCATTGCAACAGGGGTCGGACCTACTGGTGACTCAGTAAACTACCAGGAGTTCCTCTCCGGCAAAATGCTGCAAGACAATGATAAAAATGGGCGTCCAAAGGTATAACCTGCGGACGCTCTTTCCTTTACTTTGAATAGGAAGAAGTAAGGGCGGAACCGAATACTCGGCTCCGTTTTTCTTTTGCACAGACAAAATTTGATTTTTTGTTTAAGATGTGTTACTATATTTGCTGAAATTGTCCTTAACTAGCTCTTTGAAAGGAGGTTACTTTGCCTCTCAATCCTCAAACTATCGGCTTGCTTTCCGCCGGTTTGGTGTTGGTGAGCGTCATTCCATATGTCTACCGTATTTGGCAACGTAAAATCCAAACGAACCCCACCAGTTGGTTTTTGTGGACTCTCATCGGATGGACGTTACTTCTCACGTACGATAGCTCCGGTGCAAAGGCGAACGTCTGGCCAGCAGTGTTGGGAGCCATTAACCCAACTGTCGTTCTTCTCCTCACTGCTCTTAGAAGCACCGGCTGGCAACGCCTCAATCAACTTGAGCGAGTGTGTCTGGCGGTTGGAATGGTATCCTTTGCAATGTGGGTTTTCGTGCGGCGAGATCAGTCGTTGGCGCAGTACGCACTCTACTTATCAATCGGTGCGGACGCCTGCGCGTCTATTCCCATTTTCATGGGTATGGTGCGAGAGCCAATGAACGAACGGCCCTTTGCGTGGGCAATGTTTGGAGTGGCATATGGTTTATCCATTTTTGCTATTACCGAGCACACCTTCGCAAACTACGCGCTTCCGGTCTACATGTTTGTCGGCGCGTTAGCTATTACTACACCGATGGTGTGGCATAGGCTAAAGTACCGGCAAAACAAATGGATTTAAGACCTGCCTCGGCTCACACCGAGGCAGTTTTTTTATCTACGCAAAGTAACGTAGTGCACAACACTGCATCTTTCGGTCAAAAATCTCTGATAGACTATGCTTGTATGACAATGTTTTTAACGCTGGTCGCGATTATTCAGTCGTTTGCAATTTCGCTTGGGGTAGGGTCTTCGACGCTTGCCATCACAAACTTTTTTGTGGCGATCGCCGACGGAAAGATCGACGAAACAGAACGAAAAATGATGGGGGTAGTGTATGTGGTGTTGCGAGTCGCCATGGTGCTTATTCTAGGAACTACAGTGCTGCTGGTCGGCAATACGTGGGCTACTGTTGGAATTTCTGGACTCTCTGCCTTTACCTGGGGGCAAATTATTCCACTCGTTGTATTGTATGTGAATGCGGTCTTGATGACCGCGCACCTCATGCCGAGCACTTTTGGTCCGGCGCTCCAAGCGGGAAGTTGGTACACCCTCGGCACCTTGTCGGCGCTCGCCATACTCGACATGACAGGCTTCACTTTAATGCAATTTTTGCTCGGTTATATTGCTTGGCTGGTGTTGGCTGTGGCCATTGTGAATGGCTTGATGGCAGTTTTGAAGGCAAGGAAAACAAAATCTACTACCGCCTAAGGAAAACCCGCCAGTTGGCGGGTTTTTTCTAGCGTTCGACTACTCCTGGATTTTTTTGGTAAACAATAGGAATCAAAACCAGTGTAATCATGACGGAAAACACCAAACCAAACATGACCGCGTAGGCAAGCGGCGCCCACAGGTCGCCAGCGTACGTGAGCGGTACCATACCAATAACGGTGGTGAGCGAAGTGAGTAAAATGGGTCGTAGACGACTGCCGGCTGTTTCGATGATGATATCGCGGACTGGGCGATTTGGATTTTGTTTTCGCAACTGGTTCATCATGTCAATAAGCAAGATAGAGTTGTTCACCACAATTCCAGCGAGCGCTATAAAGCCCATCATGGAAGGAAACGAGAGTGGATTTTGCGTGATGGCCAGGCCTGCCATCACACCGATGAGTGAGTAGGGAAGAATCGAGAGCACATATTGAGTGTGCAGGTACGAATTAAATTGAAGCGTCAACACCGCAATCATCAAGACAATGCCTACTACCAACGCCAAAAACATTTCAATAAAGGCCTTGTTGGATTCGTCGGTTTCGCCTCCACCTGTGCTGATAGTGATGTTTTCTGGAACATCCAATTCGGCATTGATACGCTCTAGAGCGGTCGCTTGAATTTCACGAGCATTCCCAGTAGCAGAAATATCAGCAGTCACAGTGACGACTCGCTCGTTGTCTTCATGATCAATCACCGTGCTTGACTCACGGAGTGAAACCTTTACCAGCTCTGATAGTGGAATTGATCCGCTTTCGGTGGGAATCACAATCCGCTCAAGGGCGCTTACGGTTGTGATGTTGGCGGTTTCATTGGTCACGTCGGTTTGATTTTCGATATTCAATTTAACCACTACGTCAATGTCTTCGGTGAGGGTGGTGAGGGAAGTGGCGTCGGTACCAAAAACGGCAGTGCGAGCGATTTGAGACACCACAAACGGATTTAAACCAAGCGCGGCGGTGCGAGCTCGGTCAAGCTCCAATACGAATTCGGTGTTGTTATTGTTGGTGCTTGTTTCTACGTTGACCGTATCGGGTAGTGAGCGAAAGATTACCGCCGCACTATTAGCGAGCGTTGTCAGCGCGTTGAGGTCGTCGCCAAGGAATTTTACAATGATGGCGGCGCCGGTCGGAGGCCCGTCGCTTGGTTGTGTAACAGAGATTTTTAAATCTCTAAGCGCTGTCATCTGTGCTCGGTAATCTTCAACAATTTCTGAACTCGTGCGTGAACGATCTTCACGAAGAGAAATAAAAATATTGGCAAATTTTTCCCCACTTCCACCCGATCCAAACTGGCTACCACTGCCGACTGTCACCGCAAAAGATTCAATTTCTGGTTCGTCGTAGAGAAGCTCCTCAACCCGTCTGACGTCTACATCGGTAACTTCTTTAACGGTGCCCTCGGGATTTTCAACTTCTAGGATAAGAAAATCAACATCGCTCTGTTCAAAGAAAGTAACTTTTACCAAGCTTACACTTGGCAGTATCAGGCCAGTAATGAAGAAGGACAAGCCGATAACAACCGCTTGCGAAGAAACCCACGTCAGTTTTCTTCGCCAGCTCCGCCAATGACTCTTTTCCTGGAGTTCATATAATTTTAGAGAAAGTGCGTACACCAGTACACCCGCGATAGCTCCGCCAATCACATTTACTGGTAAAGACAACGCAAACACCAGGGCTGAAAAGAGAAGCGAAAGAAATTGTTGTTGGAGACGTTTACTGTCTAAAAGGGCAGTTAAATGGCGCTGATACCAGCTTTCTAGGCGATGCGCATATTCAACTTGCTTTTGTTCAAAGGTAGTTGCACTGCGACGATGCAAAAATTTTGAGGCGAGCAGTGGGACGATGGCAAGCGCAATTACCATCGAGGCGAGAAGGATAAATATCAGCGTAAACGGAATACTAGAAATGAATTGCCCAATCACTCCCGACACAATAAAAAGTCCGACAAACATAGCGACGGTGGTCAAGGTGCCTGAGATAAGCGGCGCCGCAAATTCCCGAATGGCTTTTACAGCCGCTTCATTTTTATCAATAGTGGGATCGTCTTTCATTCTTCGGTTGATACCCTCGATCATCACAATCGCCGAGTCGACCAAAATACCGATGCCAAGTATGAGTGCAAACAAACTCAAGAAATTGATTGTATTGCCGGAAAGGTACAAGCCAATAAAACCAAATAAAAAGGTGAGCGGAATCGCCAGTCCTGCGAGCAAGCCTTCACGCCAGCCGATGGCGACGATGAGAAGACCGACCACCAATACAATCGTTTGCAGTCCAGACGTCGAAAGATTTATCAAATCTTTTTCAATGTCTTTTCCGGCGTCAAGAATGGTGACGGTCTGTATTCCGTCCAAAAGCTCATTCGGCCTTTTGAGTTCCTCGAGACGCGCATTCACATTTCTCGCGATTTCGGTAATGTCGCCACCCGACTGCTTATAGACATTGAGAGAAATTGAGTTTTGCGACGGCTGACCATCAATACTCAAACGAGACAGCGAGGTGGCCGGCGCCAAACCATCTTCAACAGTGGCAACGTCTTTCACAAAAACCGGCTGTCCGTTTCGACTCGCAATACCGATATAAGGAATCTCCGTGCTATCGTCGATATCGCCTTCGAAAGCCACGTTATAGGCAATGCCATCATTCACAATTTGTCCGATCGGAAAAGTGAGGTTAGCATTCCGCAGTGCCATTGTAATGTCGGAGAGTGAAATGTCGAATCGTTGCAGCGCTTCTTGGTCGACAATGATGGTAACTTCGCGATTGCGAACTCCCTGTGTCTCAACGCGAGAAATTCCGGTGATTGACTCAATTTCGCGCTCAACTTTGTCTGCCAAAGCGGTGAATTCAAAATCTGTGAGGTCGGCCGAGACAGCGATGGTGAGAATGGGTTGGTCGACAAAATTCACCTCAGACACAAAAGGGTCTTCAGCGTCTTCGGGTAGCTCGGAGACAATTTTATCAACTTCGTCTTTCAAATCTTGAATTGAAGCATCAAGATCGGCATCCGCCTCAAACTCTACGACCACTGAAGAGACGCCTTCGCGTGAGGTTGAGGTAATTTTTTTGACATTCTCCAGACTTGATAAATCTCGCTCAATTTCGTTGGTGACCAGCGCTTCAACGTCTGCCGCCGGTGCGCCAGGAAAGACGGTGGTCACGACGCCGACGGGAATGACTACCTCTGGCGCAGATTCTTTAGGAATGGCCACCAAGCTATAGAGTCCAAAACCAGTCAGTGCAATTAAAAACAGGTATGCGAACCGGTTGTTTTTGATAAAAAATTCCCACATACACTTATGAGGCTACTTCCACCTCTGTGCCGTCCAAGAGTCCGCGCGCGTCAACTACAAATGGTTCGGCAACGCCAAGGCCGTTCTCAATTTCAATTGAGCCGCCACGGATTGGTCCAAGTGTAACTGCCTTTGCTTTTAGTTTGCTGTTTTCAACCACAAAGATAAATCCGTTTTCAGCTTCAAATTTAACTGCCGATAGAGGAACAAGCACAATCTGCACCTCTTCTTCTTCAGCGTCGATGGCCTTGGTAATAGTGACAGTGTCCCCGTTTTTAATAACGGTCGTTTCCATAGCGATGCGAACTTCAACTTTCCCAGTAGCCGCGTCAACTGCTGGTGCTATCTGTGTGATTTTTCCTTCCACCCCATCGTTCACTATAACGGTATCGCCGATGTCTAAGAGAGCTCGTTCTTGCTCGCCCACGTAGGTGACAATCTCAAGTGCGTTGTTGTTTGCGACTTTTGCCACTTGCGTGAAGGAATTGATGAAGTCACCGGCTCGTACATGAAGCTCGTTTACCGTACCGGCGATAGGCGAGCGGAAAATAGTTTCTGCCAAGTTGGCCTCAGACG
>ERZ1292633.3277-Hain-H41-02um-R1-3277-length-15906-cov-4_pt1 | contig 15906 bp, 14 predicted proteins | sample MGYA00564406_ERZ1292633 | MGnify/ENA primary metagenome ERZ1292633 (study PRJEB36523, sample SAMEA6512639) | groundwater metagenome | collected 2019-01-08 | study: AquaDiva: Metagenomics assemblies of 32 groundwater samples | reverse complement strand
CAATAAACAAGCAAGAAATGCGGACCAGGGTTTCCAGCGTCCGAAAATCAAAGCGGCAAGAGCAATGAAGCCGCGACCGGAAGTCATTAGTGGCGAATACGAGGAAGCCAAAAATAAACTCAGTGAGGCCCCGCCCCAGGCGGCAAGACCGCCGGCCATTAGTGAACACAGCCAGCGGATTTTCCGAGGGGACACGCCACTGGATTCAAGGGCTTTGGGTTTTTCTCCGGCAAATTTGAGCCACAAACCAGAGTTTGTTTTGCTGAACCAAATTTGAATCAGCACGACAGAAAGTAAAGCGATGGCGATAGGTTCCCAAAAAAATCGATTGGAAATATCCAAAGTTGGAGTTGATCCCGTGGTGTTAAATAAAATTTTACTTACAAAAGGAATAAGTCCGGCGACGGTCAAATTCAAAGCTGTTCCTGTGACAATTTGATCGGCTTCAAGTTCGATAACAAAAAAAGCATAAATTGCTGCGACGATAACTCCTGCTAGAAATGCAACTAGCCAGCCCAACCAACAGGAAGAAGCTCCAAAGGCGACAGTGGCGCCGACAAAAGCCCCGACAAGCATCAAGCCTTCCAAACCAATTTGAATAACTCCAGAGCGTTCACTTAAAAATCCGCCGAGACTTGTAAAAATTAAAGGAGTAGCAAGCCTCAATATCGTTTCAACTGACACGTGAACCTCGCTTTTTAAAAATTCGGTAAGATTGCACAGCGACGAATAAAATAATCACTCCTTGAATGATTTTTGAAAAATCACGAGTGATAGTGGTTGTTTCAAAATCTAAATCAGATGCTCCTTTGTGTAGAGCTCCCATTAAAAAAGCGGAAAGTAAAATTCCCAAAGGATGATTTCGCGCCATCAAGGCCACTGCGATACCAATAAAGCCGAATTCGGGGGAAAAACCGATACGAAATTGACCGGAATTTCCTAACACTTCGGTGACTGCAACTCCGGCGGCCAATGCGCCTGCCCAACAGAAAGCTTGAATTTGGATTTTTGCAACGTCGATACCGGCTCGTTCGGCAGCACTGGGATTGAGCCCGCTGATGTGGACTTCGTAACCCCAGCGAGTGCGTTTCATCACAAACCATAAAACAAAAGCACCAAATAAAGCCAAAACTAAAGCTAAACTTGCCGGGGAATCTCCTAATAATTTTTTCACAAAATCAATGTCTTGAAACATATAACTCGAAGCTATTTTTGCGGACTCGGGATTTTGCGAATCAGGATTGGGAATCCATTGCAAGACAGCCCAACTTGTTAAACCTGAAGCGATGAAATTCATCATCATAGTTACAATCACTTCGTGACTGCCACGATAAATTTTTAGCAGTGCGGGAATAAGGGCCCATAATGCTCCGGCGAGGCCTGCAACAAGCACTGCTAATATCGGCGCCAAAAAACCAGGGACATGAGGAAATAATACTCCCAATAAAGCGGCAGCGATGGATCCCATCAACAGTTGTCCTTCGGCTCCGATATTGAATAAACCTGCTGAAAAAGCCAAGCTGACAGAGAGGCCCGTGAAAATTAATCCGGTGGTGTAATATAAAGTCAGCCCCAAATCATAACTTGAGCCAAAAGCGCTCTTCATCAAAATCCATGCGATGTGCAAGGGGTTTTCGCCAGCAAAAAGTGTTAGGGAAAGAGCCAGCACCAAGCCAATGATAAATCCAATTAAAGATTTCTTCATGAAATCCCGCCCATGGCTGCGCCAATTTTATTTTCATTAAAGTGAGAGCGTGAAAATTCGGCTTGGATACGGCCACGATACAAAACCACGATGCGGTCTGAAAGTTTGATCAACTCATCGAGTTCCGAAGAGATCAGTAAAATGGCGGCATTTCCTTTTTTCGCATCTAAAAGTTGCTGATGAATAAATTCAGTGGCGCCGATATCAACGCCTCGGCTGGGATGAGAGGCCAATATAAGATTGGGATTTAAATATAATTCGCGTGCCACCACTAGTTTTTGTTGATTGCCACCGGATAAACTGGAAAAAAGCGCTAAAGGACTTTCCGGTCGGACGTTGAATTTCTTTATTTGTTCGGCGCATATTTTAAATAATTCATTCCAGGGTAAAAATTTTTTTGCAGCTAATAATTTTCGTTGATAACCCAGAATAAAATTTTGCAACAAATTTAAAGAGGGGACAGAGCCCCAGCGTAAACGATCTTCGGGGAAAACCCCAAGAGAGAGTTGGCGAAGGGCTCGGGTTGAATAAAAACGCGTGTCATGACCTAAAATTTCAAGATGTCCTTCAATTTTTTTAAATTTTTTTGGATGCATTAAAAGTTGGATCAGTTCTTTTTGTCCATTGCCTTCAACGCAGGCGATGCCCAGGATTTCCCCAGCGTGAACTTCAAGTGAGGAAATATCCAGTTTAAAATCCAAGGTTTCGGCGCGCAATTCTTTGAGCTGCAATTTTTTTTCACCAAAGGGTGTAGTGGCGGAGGCGACCCCAGCCTCAGCGAAGTTCCCCGCTGCCCTCATTTTATGACCGATCATTTTTTCAGCTAAAAAATCCACGCTGGCTTCGGATGTATTTAAACTGGTGGTGACTTTTCCTTGGCGCATGACAGTGATAGAATCTGTAATCTCTAGAACCTCTTTTAATTTATGAGTAATCAAGATGATGGTATGGCCTTGTTTTTTCAACTCACGTAGTTTTTTAAATAAATCTTGAATTTCTTGCGGAGTCAAAACTGCCGTGGGTTCATCAAGAATCAAAATTTTTCCATGACGAGATAAAGCTTTTAGAATTTCTAAACGCTGTTGCTCACCTACGGAAAGTTCACAAACTGGTTTCAGCCACGGAATTTCAAAATCATAATTTTTCGACAACTCCTGAGCTTGAAGCAATTCTTCTTTGTGGTTTCGCCAACCAAAAGTTTTTACATTTTTTCGCATCAACAAGAAATTTTCTAAAGCTGTTTCATTTTCCGAAAGCATGAAATGCTGATGGACCATAGCGATGCCGGAATTCATTGCTGCCGTTGCGGAAGAAAAATTAACTTTTTTCCCAAAAACTAAAATTTCCCCTTCATCTGGTTTTTCTAAACCAAAGAGCATCTTCATGGCGGTGGATTTGCCAGCCCCATTTTCGCCGATAAGGCCATGAATGCAGCCAGCAGCCATAGAAAAGGACAGCTGATCATTGGCGCGATGAACATTATAAATTCGACTGACCGATTTAAATTCAACAGCGGGAACGGAGTTCATTATTTTTTGGAACTTTTATAATAGTCAGGAACCAGAATTTTTCCTGAAGAAATTTGTAATTTTAATTCGTCGACTTTCTTGCGAATTTCTGCAGTTAATAATTTTTCATTGTATTTATCTAAAGCATAATCAATCCCTTTATCGGGAAGACCATAACGAACAATCCCTGAGGTGAATTTTCCATTCAGAGTATCTTCAATCGCTTTGTAGACAGCTAAATCCACACGCTTTTGCATGCTGGTCAAAATAAATCCCGGCTTCATCCAGTTTTGATTGCTATCGACGCCAATGGCGAATTTCTTTTTTTCTTCTACGGCATCAAAAACTCCCGAACCTGAAGCTCCGGCAGCAACAAAGATCACTTCAGCGCCAGAAGTAATTTGGGAAAGTGCTAGTTCCTTCGCTTTAGCGGGATTGTTCCAGGACTCACCTGTGACCCCGATAAAATTTTCGATAACTTCAGCCTTTGGATTTATATGTTTAACACCCGCTTGATAGCCAAGGGCAAATCGACGAATTAAAGGAATATCCATTCCTCCGATAAAGCCAATTTTATTTGATTTGGATTTAAGAGCAGCGATGGCACCGACGATAAAAGATCCCTGATGTTCTTCAAACATAAGTGAGCGCACATTAGGCGCCGTAACCTCGCCGTCAATGAGGGCAAATTTGATATTGGGAAACTGAGCCGCGGTTTTTTTGACCGCTTCCGCTTGAGCAAAGCCCACACCAATAATTAAATCATATTTTTTTTGAGCAAACTGCCGATGGAGATTTTCAAGGGCATTGATGTCTGTGGCCTCAACATATTTGAGCTCAATTTTATGATCTTTTTCGGCCAAAGTAGCGCCTTGATAAGCAGCTGTATTAAAAGACTTATCGTCTTTTCCGCCTTTATCTAAAACCAGGCCTACTTTCAAGCCGGCGAAAGAGACTTGGCTTACAAAGATCATGAGAGCGAAAAGAAACCTATTGGATTTCACTCAGCGGCCTCCAGAAATGAAGTAAAAATTCCCTACTGAAGCTTGAAAATTAGGCTGATCGCTCTGCAAACTCAAACAATTTCTTTGTTTGAGTGAGCTATGCTATAAAGGTTTTATGGATCTTAAATACCTTGAAAACTTTAATTTCGACCCTATTGGCTTTGTTGACTCTTGCTACAAGGGAAAATTCGGTGTTCCTCGCCAGCCAGGCTTAGCCAAAAGCTCTACGGCAAAATTGAAAATACGCGCTGATCTTCAGCCCGAGGAATCTTTATCGGGGCTTGAGGGCTTCAGTCACATTTGGCTCATTTTTGTGTTTCATCAAAACATGGTTTCACGATTTCACGCTAAAGTTCATCCGCCTCGGTTGGAAGGAAAACCCATGGGTTTGTTTGCGACAAGAACCCCCCATCGGCCAAACCCAATTGGTTTGTCACTGGTAGAGCTAGTTAAAATAGACAAGGACACTTTAGAAATTCGCGGAATCGATTTGGTGGATGGAACACCTATATTAGATATAAAACCCTATATGCCCGAAATCGAAGCTCGTCCCGAAGCTACCGCCGGTTGGACATGTGGGGTCTTGCCAAAAGTGGTCGAAGTCGACTTTTCCCCTGAAGCTGAAGGGGTTTTGGCTGCGTGGCAAGAGCGATCATCAAATCCGAATTTACGAGAAATCATTAAGGAAACTTTAAGTTTGGATCCAAGGCCCCTGCTTTATCGTGGCTATGAAAAGCAAAAGTCCCCCTACCGCGATGAACATGCTTTCCGCTTATTTGATGGTGATATCCATTTCAAATATGTGAGTCCTGACAAGGCGCTAGTCTTTAAAATTCTTTCATAATTGCTGTTAATTTATTAAAGCCTCTTGCGGAAAGGGCTGTTTTTGGGTTATGACGTGTCGCATATAAACCTATTTTTTGGGGAGCATACATGAGCCTTAATACCACAAGTGAAACGGGTCGAATTCAAACTTTAAGAAAAGTTCCAACCTTGAGCTTAGGAAGTTATTCCCAAGGCACTTTGGCCGATAAAGAAAAATTTATCGAAGGTCTGTTCACCGGCATTAAGGATTATGGTTTTATCATATTAAAAGATCATGGCGTAAGCTCGGATCTTTTAGCTAAAGCCTACGAACTTTTAGAGTCCTTTTCCAAATTACCTGTAGAAACAAAAATGTCCTATGTTTCTGCCGCTGGCGGTGGACAACGTGGGTATACTCCTTTCGGACAAGAACATGCTAAAGATTCCACAGTGATGGATTTAAAAGAATTTTGGCATGTGGGCCGCGAACTTCCTGCTGACCATCGGATGGCTAAATTTTATCCTCCAAATATTTGGCCGGCAGAAATTCCAGAATTTGAAAATGTTTTTTCTAAACTTTATGCTTCTTTAGAACAAGCGGGTTTGGTGATGTTGGAAGCGCTCAGTTTTCCTTTGCAAGTGGAAAAGAATTTTTTAACTGACATGGTTAAATCAGGAAATTCTATTTTGCGATTACTACATTATCCGCCGATCGGAGAAGGCGTCGATCCACGGTGTTTGCGAGCAGCTCCTCATGAAGATATTAACTTTATCACGATCCTTCCGGCCGCCACGGCCTCTGGCCTGCAACTGAAAGATCGCGATGGTCAATGGTTGGATGTGGTCAGTGATCGCAACACTTTGATTGTTGATGCCGGTGATATGCTCGCTCGTTTAACCAATGACCTGATTCCTTCAACCACTCATCAAGTGGTCAACACTCCTGAAGGAAAACTGAAAAGCCGTTTTTCAATGCCCTTCTTTATGCATCCACATCCTGAAGCAATGTTGAGTTGTTTGCCTTCCTGCCGTGGTGCTGGAGCAAAATACGCCGACATCACTGCAGGTGATTTCCTGATGCAGCGATTGCGCGAAATCGGTTTAATTAAATAATTTTTCTCTCGTGGTGGTCCAAGATTTGCTTTGTCGCCTTCGACAAACAAAGGAGACCCCATGAAGTCATTTATTTTTTTCTGCTGTCTGAATCTTGCATTTTCGTTTACTCACATTGTCGGTGCAAATGCGGCGGCTATCACAGAATATGATTGTGAAGGCGAAGACACTGAACACTTCTTCTTAGCTACGGCCACATTTGAAAATCAAATTATGACCTTAGATATGTTGCAGTCCACTCAACACACTGAAGGGCCATTTCCTCTTTTGCCGCTCAGATATAAATTGAAGGATCTGCAAGCTTCGATCGAACGCGAAAATCGTGTTTATAAATTTAGTCCGGGAAATTATCAAGACTGTGATTACCGTTGGCTTTGGCCTATGAGCTTAGGTTCTGAAGAAGTCTTGACGACGCTGTTGAAATTAAATTGCGACGGTGTACGCAGTGAAGTGGAAATGACTTGTACAAGAAATGAATAGCTTCGTTGATTGACATTTTAAAGCTCTATTGTAAAATTTGTGAAGATTCGATCAGATCGAAAGATTGGCAACATGAGTTTGAATAAGAAGCTTTTAATCGCTATTTTGGTTGTTGTTGCGGGAGGTTTTATTTGGAAAGCCTTCCAAAGTAAACCAAACGAGACCGTCTTGGAAAATCAAGACGAAATATCTGAGCAAGAGGCCATGTCCGATCAAAATTCCAACAAGCAAAATCAAAATTTAGAAGAATCCTTAGAAAAAACTGAAGTTGAAAACAATGAGGCTGAAATCGAAAAAGTCGATGAGGCCCTGGTGCAATCGCAGTTTCTGGAAGCGCTTAAAGGATTAGGTAGTTGTTTAGATATAAAAAATGCCATTGATTCAGATCAAAGAGACGCAAAATTGGATAATTTAATCGCCTCGGTTAGAAATGAAATTGGTGACCCGGCCATTCGCTCTGAAGACTGGTCAAATACCCATGTGACTTTGCCAAACGGTGAACAAAGACGAATTCGCATCGAAATGGAATACGACAGTGATGATCGTATTGTGAAACGCTTAAAGTATTATGGTGTCGACAAAGAAAATTTTCCGGTGCCAATTCCTTTGGGAAAAGAAGTATCAGTAGATCCTCAAGAGTCTTACATAGCTTCTTTGGAAAAAGAGGGAAAAGTCTTTCTGCGTGAAAAAGGTGAAAGAATTTATTTTCAAAATGGCGAAGAATTAGTTTTTACCGAGAAGAACAATCGACTCGCTGATCTGGAAATGAACCGGAACGGCCGAACTTACAAATGCGCCGGCCTCGAAAGTGGCAAAGCTTCTTGTACCTGTCTCTAGAATCATAGAAACTCTTTAAATTAAAAAATTTTCATTAGGATTCGAAACGAATGAGGGCTTCGTGTAGGGAAGCGATTTGTTGTTTTGATTGGGCAAGTAAAGCGCGATCGGCGGTGATAACGTCTGGGTCGGCGTTAGCAACAAACTTTTCGTTAGATAGCTTTTGCGTGAGCTGACCGATGTCTTTTTGCAATTTTTCGATAGTTTTTTGAATGCGTTTAATTTCTTCGTCAAAATTAACGTGACCTTCCAGCGGCAGAATAACTTTTACACTGGCTCCTTTGAGAACAACTTGTGTTACGGCACATTTGGAAAGATTTCCATCGTCACCAACGGTGAATTCATCGAGACGAGCCAAAGTCATAATAGCCGTTTTATTATTGCCAAGAATTTTTTGAGTCATTTCGTCTGCGACTCCAAATCGGGCTTTCATCTTTAAAGCGGGGCTGAGGCGGTTTTCACCGCGAATATTTCGAATTGCGGTGATGACTTCTTTAACCAAGTCAATTTCAAGCCCAGCTTGGGCAGAGCCTAAGGCCAAAAGATCTTTATCAATTCTAACATTTGGATATTGATCAATAATGCAGGCTTTATTTTTGATAGGAAGTTTTTGATAAATTTCTTCACTGATAAAAGGACAGAAGGGGTGAAGCAAACGAATAAAGCGATTCATCACTTGAGCTAAAACCAATTGAGTCGCAGCCCGCTCTTGAGGGTTATTGCCGCCTAAGATCGGTTTGATCAATTCAATGTACCAATCGCAGAATTCATACCAAATAAAATGATATAAAGCATTTGCGGCATCTGAATAGCGTTCTTTTTCAAAATTTTCTTCAATCTTTTTTTCAACTTCATCAAGTTTAAATAAAATCCATTGATCAAAGACACTGATCTCGGAGCGCGCAGGAACAGCTTTGGATCCTTCTTTCGGCGCTGTGAAATCCTCGAGATGAGTTAAAGCAAAACGAGCCGCATTCCAAATTTTATTCATAAAATTACGGTAGCCTTCAAGGCGCTGCTCGGAAAATTTTAAATCTTTTCCTGAATGCAAATGGGCAAGTAAAGTAAAACGAAGCGCATCAGCGCCGTGCTTGTCAATCATCTCGACAGGGTCTATGACATTGCCTGAACTTTTTGACATTTTTTGACCCTGAGAATCTCGCACCAAACCGTGAATATAAACGGTCCGGAAAGGGACATCTTTTTTAAATTCAAGGCCCAGCATGATCATTCGCGCGACCCAAAAGAAAATAATATCGTGACCGGTCACTAAGGTATTTGTGGGATAGAAAGTTTTTTGAGTTTCAGTATCTTCGGGCCAGCCCATAGTTGAAAATGGCCAAAGACCTGAACTGAACCATGTGTCTAGAACATCGGAATCTTGTTTTATTTTTTTGCTTTGGCACTTTTCACAATGATCAGGGGCAATTTCTGCAACATTCAAATGTTCACAATCTTCACAAAACCATGCGGGAATGCGATGACCCCACCAAAGTTGTCGCGAAATGCACCAATCTTCGATGATGTTCATCCAATGTAAATAAACTTTGGTCCATGATTCGGGTTCAAAACGAATCGTACCACTTTCGACGGCGCGTTTTGCAGGAACCGCAAGCATTTCTGTTTTCACGAACCATTGTTCGGAAAGAAAAGGTTCAACCACAGCGCCAGAGCGAGAGCAATGACCAACGGAATGAAGATGGGGTTCTTCTTTAACTAAAAGCTGAAGAGATTTTAGATCTTCGATCACTTTTTTTCTAGCTTCCGCAACTTTCATTCCTTTGTAAGGACCAGCGTTTTCATTGAGCACAGTTTTTTTATTTAAAATATTAATCATCTCAAGATGATGAGTTTTGCCGATTTTGTAATCGTTAAAATCATGGGCCGGAGTGATTTTAACAACTACAGAGCCAAATTCTTTATCAACATAAACGTCAGCAATAATTTTAATTTTACGTTTGATCAGCGGTAGAATGACATTTTTTCCAATGAGGTGCTGATAGCGCTCATCCTCGGGATGGACACAAACTGCGGTATCACCAAGAAGAGTTTCGGGACGAGTGGTGGCCACAGTTAAAAAACCACTGCCGTCCTCGAGAGGGTAATTGATATGATAAAGCGCACCCTTGATTTGTTTGTGTTCAACTTCAAGATCAGAAATCGCAGTTTCCAGTGGGCCACTCCAATTGACCAACCTTTGCCCACGATAGATCCAGCCTTTTTTGAAAAGACTTACAAAAACTTTGCGAACGGCTTTGGATACACCTTCATCGAGTGTGAAAGTATTTCGATCCCAATCGCAAGAATCACCCAACCGGCGCATTTGGTTGGTGATGCGATCGCCATATTGGTTTTTCCATTGCCAAATTCGTTCTTCAAATTTTTCACGGCCCAATTGATGACGACTTAGATTTTCTTTTTTAAGTTCACGTTCAACGACCATTTGTGTGGCGATTCCCGCGTGATCTGTGCCCGGCAACCACATCGCATTGAAACCACACATGCGTTTCCAGCGAATAAGCAAATCTTGTATGGTGTGATCCAGTGCGTGTCCCATGTGCAGGGAGCCAGTTACATTGGGCGGGGGTAAAATTATACTAAACGGAGGTTTGGTGGATTGATCTTGGGCTTTAAAAAACCCCGAGGATTCCCACCATTGGTAAATGCGGGTCTCAACATCCGAGGAATTGTATCTGTCATTCAGTTTTTCGGCCATGCTATTTCGTACCTTATTTGTGAACTAAGCTCAAGGGGTGACACCGGACCTCTCTGCTGGCGGAGCCTCAGATTTTTGGCGTAATCATTGAATATTAGGCTTCCAAGGTGATCAATTTAATTTGAAAGACCTTCAAAGAGCTTATCTTTGGGCCTAAGGCGGTAAATTTGCCGAATTTAGGTCTGTTGTCTATATGTTTGACGGTGCAATAGCCGTGGAGGATTTATGAAAAAAAAATCTAGGTATTTAGCTGTTATAGGTTCAATGGTTCTGGGCTTGGTCGCTTGTGATATGAAAAAACAGCTGACCGAGATGCATGATTCTACCGCTCGCCTTGAAGACAATACGAAAAAAATGGGCGAGACCACAGGTGAAATGAATGAAACAACTAAAAAGATGGCCGAAATTACCGGAGCAATGAAAGACATCACGGCTGGAATGTCTACTGTAACAAGTGAAATGAATGGACGAACGAAGAAAATGAGCGACGTAACGGGTGAACTTTACGATGCTGCAAAACTGGGCGATTCTTCAATTCAAAGAAGAGAAGCCTTACGTGAACTTTGGAGAGCTCATTCTTCTGGTAGAAAAATTGTCGAAGCCACTAAATATTTTATTTCTTTTGAATATCAACTGTACAGCGGCATGGGACAAGATGAAAGTGAAGAGAAAAAAAATCATTTAATTCATCAAGCCACCTTAGAGTTTTTTAAAGATGTTAGCGAATTTTTAACCTCGGAAGTGGATGCTAAGCCTCTTGATCAAGCCTATGAAGGTACTGAAGAGAATAAAGAGGCCTGTTTGAATGCGATTGCTGTCGCTTTACACCAAACAAATCGTAAGCAAGACGAATATATTATTAAAAATAAATTGAAAGAAGAAGACAAAATTTCAATGTATAAAATCATCGTTTCTGCCTTAATGAAAAAGGCCGCGATTAACAAAGGTGAAATTCAATTGAATGGCATTCCTGAATATGAACGTGAAGTTTTGACTCATGAATCTACTGCGATTAAATTATTGCAAGCTCGACATAACTTCATGGTAGCAGTCGTATTAAGTGAAATTTCAGAAATAAAAAAAGGAAAAATAGCTGCTGGTTTGATGTTGCTTAAGGGATGGAATGTCGAATCTGAGAAAATTAACCTAGCCCAGAGTGAACAATATTTAAAACTGATCAATGCTGCATTCGATGTTCAAAATCTTTTAAAACAGCTTGGGTATACACCTAAAGTGAATTCAATGATGTCGAGAATGTTTCGTAACGCAGTTTGGGTTGATGCAAAAGACAACTCAAGTGAAGTGTTAGCGACTTCATTGAAGTCATTGAAAGAAGTTTTTGTAAAATTTGTTCAGAGTCTAGGATAAATAGCAATCTGTGGATGTCCTAAAGATTGTTATTTTTTTCTTCAATGAGTTTTTTATAACCACCGCTTACAAAAAAAACATTTTTATAGCCCGAGGCTTCTAATTTTTTTGCGAATTTCTCCGAAACTTCGCCCGAAGAGCAAACCAATACCATCGACTGCTCTTTGGCAAATTTTTGAGTTTCAATATAAGAAAAAGTTTCTTTTGGCTCAAGTAAAACTAGATTTTTTTCTAAATGTTTTTGAAAAATTCCTTGATCAAATCCGACAAAATCCACGCCATAGCTGAGCAGCGCAAATGGCACTCTATTTTTAAGCAAATTATCAAACTGAAAAAAACCGAGTCCCATAAGTGAGCTCATATCGTTGCTTCCTTTTTTTGACCTGACTGAGGAATAGAAGTGTAAATTTTCACGCACATCAAAAATCCCAGGAAAGACAATCCGGCAGATACTAAAAAAGGTGCTTGGATTATCCAATGACCAAAAACATAGCCACCTAAAGGTGGACCCAAAATTCGTCCCAAAGAAGAGAGGCTTTGAGTTAAGCCTAACTTTTCACCCTGTTCGTGTTTTGAAGTTAATATGCTGATACTGCCCATGATCGATGGAGTGCATAAGCCATTGCCAATCGAAAGTAAGGTAATAGGAATTGCTAAAACTAAAACAGTTGGTGCTACTGCAACTCCGGCCAATCCTAAGGTGAAAAGGATCAGCCCGGTAAGCAAGACGCTTCGTTCGCCTTTTTTAGCTAAAAGCTTACGAACAAGATATCCTTGAGTGAAAACAAGGACAACTCCAACATAGACAAAGCCCCAACTGACTTCGGCAATACCCCATTGGAATTTTTCAGCCATGTACAAAATGAGTGTAGCTTCTGTTGTTGCCATTGCCGTTGAGACTATAAAAAAAATAAACATCAAAGGACCTACGGTCGTAAGTTTTAAACTTTGAAAGATTTTTATTAATCGTGATTTTTTTTCAGCCGGATGAGCTTGCTTTTGAACTAAAGTTTCTTTGAATTTAAACCACATAAAAATAAAATTACAAAAACAGATCAAAGAAACAACATAGGCCGCAAAGCTAGCTTTAAAATAAGGAGCATCGGAAATTAAGTGAGCGTAGCTAGCCAAAAGTCCACCGATGGCGGGTCCAAAAATAAAACCTAAGCCAAAGGCAGCGCCGACAAGAGCCATTCCTTTTGATCTATTTTGTTCAGAAGTGACATCAGATATAGCTGCAGAGGCCGTTGAAATGCTGGCTCCGAAAAAACCACCTAAGCCGCGGGCAAGAAAGATCATGGGCAGGGTGTGAGAAAAAGCAAAGAGCAAGTAAGACAGGCCTTCACAAAACATACAAAATAACAAAATACGCCGGCGGCCAAGTCGATCGCTCAATCTTCCCCAAAAAGGAGAAAACATAAATTGAGCCAAAGAGTAGATAGCCATCAATAAGCCCACTTCAGTTGGGGTAGCACCAAGTTCTCGACTTAAGATGGGAATTATTGGAATAATGATGCCGAATCCCACCAGATAAATGAAGACCGTCATGAAAATTACCGTAAGTTGGGATTTTTTTAGGGAATCAGACAAAACTTTACCTCTGTCTTCAGACTGTTATGATAGTCAAATGCGGTTACGACAACTTGTTCTACCTCTATATGTTCTGCTATTGCTAGATTCGACACTCAGCGAAGCGCTCTCTTTGACGAAATTTAAAGATTATCATCAGGGAAGGTTGGAATTTGGGGCTGGTTTTGACTATATGTACTCAACTTCAAATTTTGATTCGAGCAGCGCCATTCGTAACTTAACTTCAGGAGCTTCTTATCAAATAATTAAGACTCCTTTGGGATTGCGTTATGGTTACGGAGAAAAGTGGAATTTGTCCTCCGAATTAATGATTTCGACATCGCAAAGTAAAAATGTCGATGCGACAAGAAACAACTCGAGCATTCCGGAAATTCACATTGGAGCGGACGCTTTACTTTCTAGCGGCGGCATTTTCAATACGATTGGTGAAGTGGGACTTATTTTTCCCCTGGAAAATATAAAAATGAGCCAAGATAGTTCTTTGAATACGGAAGGTGTACCGCAAGTCATCGGCTTGCTTGGAATTGAGAATCGAAAAAATAAATTTATTTGGTATGGGCAAAGTGGTTTTAATTATCGTATGGAAGGTCGTTCCGGATTGTTGTTGTATCAGTTGGGTGCAGGAATGAAATTGAATCGATTTTCTTTTGGCGGAGAAGTTGGCGGATTTCACTCAGTGATGGATGATTCCGACAAAGGGAGCGCGGAGACAAAAAGAAATGCTTTTATTCAAAGAGTAAATGGCGGAAGCAATAGTTTTTACAGTGTAAACCCAGCAGTCGCTGAATTTCGTTTATGGAGTGAGCATGATTTAGCGGGAAGAATAAAATTGGGATTTAAAATTGCCTATCCATTTTATGGCTTAAGTTATTCCAATGGTCTTACTCTTGGTACAGTACTATCAATTGCCTTTGATCTTACTGAAACTCAAAAAGCCATTCATCGACTTTCGGTTCCCATAAATGAAGGAGCCAGGCTAAGTACGGATCAAAAAGTAGAAGATTTTAATGAAGAAGTCGAAGACGGAGTCGATCAGGAAATGTTTCAACCGCCTCCACCACCACCACGTCCAGTAAGGCTGAAAAGATCCGAGCCAATTCCGAGTTCACGTGATGTGCGCACGCAACTCGACGACACCGAAATGAGTATTCAATTGAAGGCTGCTGCTAAGAAGAAAAAGAAAAAGCGGAAATAAGTTTTTTTTGCGTTGGGAAGCGGATTAAGAATTTCTGTGTTTCCTTCTCCAAAGCGCGCCCATCCATGGGCTCCAGCTTGCGTGCATCCTGCACCGCTGAGGCTTTGGAGAAGGAAACACAGAAATTCTTAATCCTTCACTCAACGTAAATTAAAAAAACTTATTTCCGCTTTTTCTTTTTCTTCTTAGCAGCAGCCTTCAATTTGCGTGTGGGCAAAAACCCGAATTCCGCATTGATTTCCCCTTTGTCTTCGAATCCATAAAAAAATTATTTTTGTTTTGAACTTAATTTAAGTGGGGTAGGGCGCTGAGATTTCCTGTCCTTATTTGTCCAAGCCTCCGCGGTGCAGGATGCGCGCGCTTGGACAAAGAAGGACAGGAAATCTCAGAGCCCTAAAGGCACTAAGAATCCCTTCAAACCAAAAATAATTTTTTTATGGATTCGAAGACAATGGCGAAATCTCGGAAGTGCGCGGTCCATTTATAATTGAATGATTTGGCAACTGCACTTGAGGTAAATATTTTTCTCCTTGATCCAAAATGCTTAAGTGAGCTTGGGCTAAGGCTTTTAAGTTTGCTTCAAATTGCAAGCGGGCACGCTTAAGGTCAGTTACTTCTTGATACATCTTTTTTAATGAATCGCGAGCGTCGCGAATAATGAGTTCTGATTTTTGTTGAGCGTCGGCAATGATAAGCTTGGCTTCTCTTTCAGCGTCACCGCGCATTCTTTCGGCCATCTGAGAGGCTGTAGCAATTGTGTCTTTGAGAACTTTATCGCGTTCTTTGTATTCCAGCAGATTGAGTTCTCGTTCGCGAAGTGTTTCGCGAAGGTTATTTCTTTCATGAAGCAGAACTTCCATTTGGGAAGAGACTTGATGTAGGAATTCCATCACTTGATCTGGATCAAGGCCCATCATTTTTTTATTGAAAGTTTTATGAGTGAGATCAATTGGTGAAATCTTCATCTTATTTCCTCCATGAAAAGAAGAATGAAAAACTAAATACAATTTAAGGATACGGGACTTTCGCCTGTGAGCGCAAGGTGAAAATTATTTCACTATTCTGGCCATTTCTTTATTTTTTAATGCCGCTTTTTCAAAACTGACACGAAGAGCACGTTCGATTTCAAGTTCTCTCATGGACTCAAGTCCAGCGGCAGTTACGCCTTTTTTTGAAGTTACCCTTGATTGGAGTTCCTCAAGACTTAGGTCCGGAGTTTTCAAAGCCAGTTCTGATGCTCCTAAAAATGTTTCAATCGTCATCACTTTTGCAACCTCAGGATCAAAACCATGTTCTTCAATCCACTCTTGCCAGTAGGTCATTAATTCGAAAACAAATCCTGTTCCTGATGAGCAAGCAATCATGAAGGCTTCAAATTGATCTTCATCTTGAAGTTTCATAACGGACCCAAGAGGTGAAAATAAATCTTCAAGAAGAGTTTCCAGTCCTTCGTCCGGCTCATTGAGGAAAAAACAAATCTTGAAATAACCCTGAGTTTATTAAAGATTCAAAAAAAAGATAAATCATGGATAAATTTTGTCTGGAACCGAGCAGTGAACGATTTTCGATATGCGCTCGATGATTCA
>ERZ1292633.2799-Hain-H41-02um-R1-2799-length-17510-cov-7_pt1 | contig 15909 bp, 15 predicted proteins | sample MGYA00564406_ERZ1292633 | MGnify/ENA primary metagenome ERZ1292633 (study PRJEB36523, sample SAMEA6512639) | groundwater metagenome | collected 2019-01-08 | study: AquaDiva: Metagenomics assemblies of 32 groundwater samples | reverse complement strand
CCTGCCGACTGGCAGAGCGACAAAAACGCGCCGTCTCCACACCCGATATCAAGCCGCCGACCGGGAGGCCGCCGATACAGGCCAAGACGGCGCACGACACTCTCAAAAACTGGGTCGCGGTCCGACGACGCCTCGGCCTCGCCATAGGCCTCGTCGTAGTCTTCCCGATAAAACTCTTCGACCGTGGTCCCCAACGGGCGAGGATTCAGAAACACAAGCTCACAGCTCGGACAACGCACATACTGTCTGGTTGGAGTCTGAAACACATCGCGCGGCATCGCCTCACTGCCACAGGGGCAGACGATCTCTTCTGTCTCCGCCACACCTACCAGCTTCACGCTGCCATCCGCTTTTCAATGGGTAACCGAACACCCGCATCCTGCAACGCCGCATCGAAGATCGCCGTCGTATTCGCAACCATGCGATCCACCGTGAACCGCTCCCGCACCACGGCTCGGCCTTCTGCTCCCATCTTCAAGGCTGCGGTTGGATTGCTCAGCACTTCTCGAATAGCCACCATCAGCGCATGAGGATCTCGCGGTGGCACAAGCAGCCCTGTCTTCTGATTTTCAATCAATTCGGGAATCCCGTTAACGCGCGACGCGACCACTGGACAGCCCATCGCCAACGCCTCCAACAAGACAAACGGGAATCCTTCAGATAAGGATGGCAGTACGACAGCATCCGCAGCTGCCAGAATATCCGCAATATCCTCACGAACCCCAACAAACCGACAGGATCCTTCGACAGCAAGTTCGACTGCCAGGCGATGCAGTTGACCGCGAAGCTCGCCGTCCCCCACGAACACACAGCACAGCTGCGGCCATGCCTTGATCAGGTGCGGAAGCGCCTGCAACAGAACGCAATGACCCTTTGCTTCCGTCAACCGAGCGATCATAACCAATACCGGCCCCGATACAATACCAAGCTCCTCGCGAACTGTCTTGCGATTCGGCTGCAAAGGAAAAGCGGAAGGATCTACGCCGTTGTAGACCGTCTGAATCCGTGCCGCGGCAGCCGGGGATTCATTTACCAGATCGCGACGATTGGAGTCCGAGACACAGATGATCCGATGAGCGAGCGGGAGCGTGAGACGGAGTGCCGTGATATAGAACCATCGTGTCAGTGAACAGACCTCATAGTCTTTCAGTGAATTATGGACCGTCGAGATAATGACCGGCACGCCGGCCAGACGTCCCGCAATCCGTCCATAAAAGTTCGCCCTGGCTCCATGTGTTTGCAAAATCGTCACTCGCTCCCGCTCAAGCAACCGCGTCAACCGCCAGAGGGCAAGTGGGTTGAACAGCGGCGCCAAGTGGACGAGATGCGTCTCCACCCCGCGAGCTTTCATACGCCCTACGAACGGACCAGGCTCAGGACAGATCAGCATCGCTCGATACCGCGTGCGGTCGAGACGGCCAAAGAGAAGCTCCAGATACCGTTCACCGCCTCCATAGGACGCAGACCCAGCCAGTTCTGCAAGAACGACTGGTGTCATGGTTTTCTCCCCAGGATCAATAAGCTCCCGCGCAAATGCGGGATGAGATAGAACGGCACTTTAACCCAGTCGATCACGCTCTGCCGAGCAGTCTGTTGACAATCCTGGGTATCCTCGCCCAGAAAAAACCGCGATAGAGAGATCTTAAACCCGACATGGCGTAGCATCTCTGCCAGCTCATGCATCGCATATTCCCGTGCGTGCGGACGCCATTCATCGTTTGGATCGTTATAACCGGGAGGGGCCAGCCGATCATTGGGCGATTGACCAATCAACAACTTAAAAATATTACCGATTCGAGTGACATTTGGGGTCGTGATCACAAGATGGCCGCCGGACTTCAAAATCCTGTAGGCCTCCGTCATCAAATGAAACGGCGAGGTAAGGTGTTCGACGATCTCCAACGCAAACACGAGCTGCGCAGAATGGTCGGGTAACGGTACGTGTTCCTGGTACCCTTTGGACGTAAACTGTTGACCAGCCGGGTCAAGATTGACGGTGAGAATCTCGACATCGGCATCCTGCTTCATGAACTGCACGAACTCGGGACTGGCCATCAGCCCAGCACCGAACAGACGCGCCGCTCGTGTCGCCTCGAGACCACGCGAGAGACGCAACAGACTGCCTGGGAAGGGACCAAAGTCCACGATCGTCTGTGGTCCATCCGGCAACCGCTGCAATCCGCTTCGAAGCGCAACATGGAGGCGATCTCGACATTTCAATGCGTGATTCATCGGGGTGGTAAAACGCGCGTCCTGCTCTCCAAACGTCTCGTATGGAGACGGTCGGTAGGTTCGGATGATTCGATTGAATTCGCGCCTGGTCAGTTCGTATCCCACGAGATCACGGTTTCCTTCCAACGATCAGCAGGGTGTCGCAGAGCAATGTAAAATGGAGTTGACTGAGCCGATTAAATCGTTGACGCAAGCCCGTAAGCTGCACCACATGAAGCCCGGTCTTCTGGACAAGGTGTTCGAGCAGGGATGCGCTGAATGAATGCAGCTGGCGATCATCGGCAGTCACGGATGGCACCTGGCCGCTCAATGCTTGGAAGCGGAATCGCCAAAACGCAACGTTCGGAACGGTCAGCAAGACATGTCCCCCTTGCTTCACCACGCGGGTGAGTTCCTCCAGGACGAGACTCGGCATGATCAAATGTTCGATCACTTCGCTCGCAATCACCAGGTCAAAACTCTCGCCGGGTTCCGGCAACGCCTCGCAATTGAGGTCGACGGCGTATTGCCGATCGAGTCCTTCACTTCGAGTGAGAGCCGCAGTGGACAGATCACAACCATGAATCACTACATCGCGACAATTCGCTCGGATCGCCCTTGCCAGTCGTCCATCTCCGCACCCTACGTCCAGAACCTTCCGCGGAGCAAGCAGTTGGACCACGCTGCTGATCTGATCGTATCGGCGTACGCCGTCAAAGGCTGTTGCCTCGGCCTTCCACCCGTTCCATTCATCGTTGTACCGCTCGCGTTGGCCTACGCTGGAGTGATTCATTCAGCGCCAATACCTTTCTTCACACTAAATATGCACAGTCCGTTTCCCTGGCTTGGTAAACGGCGAGGCCATAACACAATACCAAACTGAAGGGGTCCAGCAGCTCGACACGAGAAGCCTGCGTCGCGCTGGCCATACCGAAAGAAGCGTTCGTGAGAAAGTACCTGGCCAACGTATCGAACAACCTCTCGCCGATGTAGCGTCGCATACCGGCCTGTGACAGAGCCCATCATCGTGCGCCGAGTCAGACTCAACGGGCGGCCAGAAGTTATTGTCTGCCAGCTCCCCTGCGCCCCCGAAGACACGGTCACCAAGACCCACATGGTCTGTAGCAGTTTCACTTTCATACACATCGTTCATAAACCGCCATGGTCTCTTCCGCTGCTCGGTCCCAACTAAACTGTTTCACACGACGAGATCCATTTTCGACCAACCCGCTGCGAAAGAGGCGATCTGTCAGCACCTGCTCCATCGCGCAGGCTAGATCCTCATAGGCAAAGGGAGGGTCGATCAGGATTGCCGCATCGCCGACTACTTCGGGAATCGAAGAGGTTCGGTACGAAATGACCGGAACCCCCATTGCCATCGCTTCAAGAAGGGGCAACCCAAACCCTTCGAACCATGAAGGATAAATAAATATGCTCGCTCCGGCATAGAGCTCAACGAGCACATCGTCTTCTACATATCCTGTACAAAGGACCGCATCGGCAACCTGGCATGCCTGAATGTGCTTATGAAGATCCGAACGGCCTTGAATGATATGACCGACGATGACGAGACGAATCTCCGGAATACTTGTCCGAAGAAGGGCGAAGGCTTGCAAGAGTGTTCGCCAATCCTTCCGGCGATCCACACTACCCACGTACAACAGATACGGCGCATCGCCAACCAACGGACTTCCAGAGGTTCGGATCTGCTCACTCGATGGACGAGTCAGGAACAGCTGATCAATGGCCTCAGGAATCACATGCACTCGATCAGGGGACACATGCGCTAATTCAACAAGGTCCCGCTTTGTATAATCGGACGGTGTGATGACTGCAGTGGCCCGACGGGCCGTCAGGGGAATCCAGGTTCCCCAGTACCATCTGGATCGCGCTGTCGGGAGCCATTCAGGATGCCTCGTATACATCAAGTCGTGTACCGTGAGCACCATCGGACACGCCCTCAACAGGGGTCCTGAAAACGCCGGGACATGCAAGAGATCTACTTTCGCGCGAAACGCATGCCAAGGGACCTGTGCTTGATCCCAGACGAGCTGGTTTGGGATACGCCATTGTGGTCCAGTGCGACAGGACCATTCTAGAAACTGATGTTCGGCATACCGAGACCGCAACGCTTTCAGCATGCTGCCGAGATAGGTTGAGAACCCGTGTCTCACCCCGATGCCTAGCACTTGACTATTGACTCCAACACGCATACAAAAATCTCCACGCCCTCAGCGGTTAGAAGTATTCGACCTCAAGACTTCACCGCCACAAGGCGCAACTCATTCCCAGCCCAGCGCCATATCGGAAGCAGCGCACGCTCGACCTGTCCAAGGAACCGAGCCAATGATCCCGTGTTCGACAGATCCGTCAGCCCTCTCGTATGCCCTTGCCGACGGAGGAATAAACTCATCTGCGTATTGTAGCTGGCCAAATAGGGATAACTGCGCTCACGAACAACGCAAAACCCGCTCCGCTGCACACAAGCGCGGAGCGTGGATGGGGAAAACAGGACAAGGTGCCGTGGGGGATCGAGCGCCTTCCAGTCCTTCCCGAACAGCCGACTCGCAAAGCTCACAATATTTGGAGTACGAATAATAAGTTGTCCTCCGGGTGCGAGGATCCTCCAACACTCCGCGAAATACGCCAACGGGTCAGGTACATGCTCAATCACATGGTTCATGGTCACAACAGCAAACATGCCCTCGGAGTATCGTACCTCAGGCAACATGCCCACCTCGACGGGAATGCCATATCGCTCTTTGGCAACACGCGCTGCGTCTAGCGATAGATCGACACCATGGACGTCCCAACCCAGCTCCCGCATCCGCGCAAGGTAGGTCCCCGCTCCACACCCCACATCGAGCAGTCGGCCGTTCGGAACATAGCATGGGAAAAGGTCTTCCCAGCCAAATGCCGCGCGTTGCCGCAACGGGGGAATCGCCCCCAGCACCCGTCCGACCAGGGAAGCCCACCGAGTGCGTGGTCCCAGGTGGGCGTAACCGAACGTCTCGCTGAGGATAAGCCGCCGGATTGTGTCGCGTACTCCTCTGCCCATCCCGGCATTCCCGAGCACTGTTTCAGGTACTTGATAGGCATAATAGTCCTTCGGATAAAACGCAGGTAGTTCCTCTCGGCCTGGACGTGGCGACAGCCACACAAACCCGCAGTGCGCACAGCGACGAAGCCCAAATCCGCCCTCTTCGGTCTCCTGTCTGTCGCTTAGACCAGCGTAAAGAGTCTCTCCGGCCTTTCCACACAAGAGGCAGTTTTCAAGAATTTCTCGGTGGGCGCTCATGAGGCTATTTCCTTCGTCTCCGGCCAGCTCGGAACATGAGGAATGAATCCGGGAGGGTAAAGAAAGCGTTCACGGCCTCGAGCTAGCCGGAATCGACGCCCGTACTCGTGGAGCAGCCAGGCGATCGTTCTCAATCCAAGCATCACCTTGATAAGGCCACCTGCCAAGCTCAAGACTGAGCTCATCGTAAGTAGAGCCCAGAGGACAGACGCCGCGACCCGTCCATGGTGTTTTCGGTAATAGCGGACGAGACAGATCAGATAGTCGATGATTCCCTCATCGCCCATTTGTCCTACTCCGCCAGCCCCCCTGTAGTGCACAACTTCTCCCTCTGGCAAGAAGTAGAACGCACCCCCTTGATCACGGAGGCGTCGATACAAATCGGTATCGTTGAAAAGAATGGGAAATCGTTCGTCGAAGAGTACGGAGCCTGGGAACGCCCCCCGTCGAATCATCAGGCAAGAGGCAGACGGCTGCTCTACCTCAACAACTCGATCGAATAAATCATCTTCCATATAGAACTGGCGCACGAGTCGGTTCTGCGGCCAGAACGCTCGGACCACTGTATGGACAGCCAGCACATATCGCCATGCGGGAAGCATTGTGTAGATCCGTTGGAATGTTCCGTCAGGATTGACTAGCCTACAGGTCACACCAGCAGCCCCCGGTGTCTTGTCCAAAAACCGCAACATCGCTGCGACCGCTCCCGGACGCACGATCGTGTCGGGATTCAATAGAAGGAAGTATCGACCTTCTGCTTGGGCATAGGCTTGGTTATTCCCACGCGCAAATCCGAGGTTGGCCTCATTCGCCATCAAGGTGATCTGAGGGAATCGGTCCCTGACAATCTCGGCACTGCGATCCTTAGACGCATTGTCCACCACCACAATCTTGGCACTAATGCCCGTAATTCCTTCCGAGAGCGAGGCAAGGCACTGCTCAAGCAACACCTGTGTGTTCCAGTTCACGATCGAAATAGTGACATCGGTCGGCACAGTTTGCCTCTGCATTCAGGCCTGCCACAGTTTCAAGAGTCGTGGATACTCGACCCACCAGACATAGAGCAGATACATTCCCACCGCTGATAAGGTTCCAGCCAACAGCGTCCAGCGATCCGGCACTGCGCTCCCTACTCTGCCCCGAACGAGGAGGAACAGGCTCAGCCCGGCAACCAGAGGAAGCACCGTTCGGACAAGCGGGCTGAATACAGACCAAGCCTCGGCTCCCAACAGCCGACTCGTGTAGAACACATACAGGCCACACCCGCACAGGTAGCTTAGGCTCAACGCCCACGCTGCTCCGATTAACCCGTAGCGATTCGTCAGCGGAACGATGGCTGCAGCATAAATGACAAACTGTCCGATCCATACTCGTAGCGGCAATTCAGGCCGTCCGAGACCATACTGGAGAGACCCCATGGCCCCAGCTAGTCCACTGCACAGCGCAAAAATCGACAGCACTCGTAATGGCTCTGCGGCTTCCATCCATTTCTCACCACCTAGCATACGCACAATTTCCGGCGCGGCGACCGCCATGATGACTCCAACGGGGGACAACACCAGAACCAACAGCCCGAAGTGCATGCCGAATGCTCTGACCGTTCCCGACTTATCCAGTCGCAGCTGGGAATAGACGGGCATGCTGACTTGGAACATGAGAATCGGGGCACGAATCCCGATCATGATGGGAAGCGCCAGAGCCAGAGTATAGAGGCCCAGCCCTTCAGGCCCGAGCACCCGTCCCACGACGAATTCACCGCTGCTCGTGACGGCAAAGACAAGGAGGCTGGTCAGGCTCACATAGGTACCGAAACGCAAGAACTCGATGAGCGGCTGCGTGCAAAGCGACAGACGCGGCCGAAACGGTGCCACCCAGAACGACAGGAGACTGCCCACGCATATCCCGACCAGCTGCCCAGCCAACAAAGCCCATACGTTGCGGAGCCACCACGCGAGAGCGATGATCGTGCCGGCTTCAATCACACGTCGGACGAGATCCATGGTGACACGCCGCCGCAAATCCAGATTCTTTATGACAATGGCCATCGCCGGACTCTGGAACCCCTGCAGCACGACCATCCAGGCTTGCACCCGCAAGACCGACGCCAGTTGCGGCATCTGCATCGCCTGCCCGATCGCATCAGCCGCTGCCCAGAGGCAAGCCGCCATAGCGATTCCCCGCGCAATCGCTATGGTCCACGCGACAGCCAAATCCTCACGGTCAACCGCAGTTTTGGCAATCAAGGCCGATTCAATGCCCAGTTCACTGATGGTCATAAATGCCAAGACGATGGCGGCGGATGCAGCCATCACACCGAAATCGGCCGGAGTTAACAGGCGTGCCACCACCATGAGCTGGATCGCCGCGATCACTTTATCCAACACAAATCCCGCCCCAGCCCATCCACCAGCCAAAAGAATCCGCTGGCGCAAACGGGGCAGGGCTGGTTCAGCTCTATCGTGTTTGACCTGGGGTTCTGCCATTACCATGTCACGGCTTGTTATCATGCTGTTCGCCGCATCGCGGCAAGCGCCGCGCGGCACACCTGTTCTAGCTCTTGGGCTCGCGCTCCCCACGTATGGGCTTGGATCACCGCCATTCGTCCTCGTTCACCCATCTTCATTCGCTCGTCAGGGTCCTCAAGAAGACGGACCAACTGCCGAGCCAAATCCTGTGCATCGTCTGGCTCCGCTGCTAGCCCGCAGCCGATAGCCTCCACCGTCTCTCCATACCCCGGCCCGACTGTCGTAACCACGGGACGCCCACAGGACAGATATTCCCACAATTTCATGGAATCACCGGGATACGATCGAGTCTGCCGATGCAACACGACACAGACATCGCAGGCCGCAATCCAGGTCGGCACCTGCGCCCAATCGGCCCGACCAACAAATCGGACGATATCCGTCAGTCCTTGTTGCTCAACCAACTGTTCGAGTGCTTGTCGTGTTTTGCCTTCTCCCACTAGCAAAAACGTGGCGGAGGGGACCTTGTCACGGACGAAAGGGACGGCTTCGATCAACGTCTCCAACCCATGCCAGGGAAAGAATCCACCGACAAATCCGATATAGGGGCCTTTGGCAGAAAGCCCGAGAACTTTCTTGGCGGCCTCATGCGATTGAGGATGGAAGCGATCCCCGTCGACTCCGTTGCGAATCACGTGGCAACGCTCCGGTAAGATGCTCCAGGCATCTTGCATCTGCGTGACAATCTCGCGACAGATGCTTACCACTGCCTGCACACGGCGCGCAGCGGTTTTCAGCGAAGCGCGAAGTACCCATCGCACGAACGGGAGCCGCCAGATCCCTTGGACCTCTTCCTCCGGCAATCCATTGACAAATAGCACGCTCGCACAGGCATGGGTGGACAGGGCAAGCAACGGAGCCATCTGCCCTGGCGAATCGAACCACAGCAGCACGTCCGGCCGCCACGCCGGCAGCTCCTGCCGCAAAACATTCCAAGACGCAATCAGAAACGAGAAAGGCCGAAGACCCGCCACCCGCCAGACATGCACAGGCCTGAACGACAGCGAAGCGATCTCCTGCGCGAGCTGATGGACATGAATAGGCTGAGGTGCCACGATTCTGATGGTATGGGAGCGTAGGGAAAGGGCCTTGGAAAATTCCAGCACCTGCCGGGCTCCCCCCGCTGCAACACTCAAGTCTTCATCACAGAACACGAGGATGCGCATGCTGTATCGGTACCTGCCCCGTGGCAAGCCACTCTTTCAAGCGATTGGTGAGGTGCGCCCAGCTATACCCTTGCTCAACAAAACGCCGACCTTGATCCGCCATGTGCGCCTGCCGCTCCGGGTCGTTCAACAGTGTCAGGACCATCTGAGCCAACGCAGCCGGATCGTCCGGTGGAACTAAGACCACTCCTGCCTCTTGAAGAAACGTGGCAGAGACGGAGGGGACCGCGCTGGCGATCACAGGCTTTCCGCAGGCAAGATAATCAAAGATCTTGACCGGAGACGTTTCGCCACGATCCCCTCGGAACGGAGCCACACAGAGCGTCATGGCACCGATCCAAGTCGGAACCTCCTGATAGGGTATCCTTCCGGCCCAGGTAATGCACGAATTCAGTGCCAAACGATCCGCCTGCTGTTTCAACTCCTGAGTGGCCTCTCCGTCACCGACCAAGAGTAGATCCACGGATGGTAGGGTGCGTCTGATGATGGCCATGGCATCCAGCAAACACTGCAATCCTTGGTACCGATAGAAGCTCCCGACAAAACCGATGTAGTGCTGCTCGAGGCCCAACCCGATTCGACGCCGACATGCCGCTGTGTCCTGAGGGACAAACAAGCTGGTATCCGTTCCACTCGGCAATACGGCCACACGCTCAGCGGTAACCCCGTAGCGGCGAACGACGAGATCGCGTAATCCTTCGGTCAGGACGACCACGCGATCGCAGCGGCTGAGGGCAAAGGACGCCAACCAGTGTCTGAGTATCCTCTTACGCGTGCGGTCTGACTCCGACCAATCAGGCACCGGCTCCCCGTTCACTTCGCAGACACACTGCGCTCCGACCAGTCTCGCGAATAACAACGGATGCGGGCTGTCCATCCACCGGTAATACACAACGTCTGGTTTCGACCGACAGGCTCGCACGAGACCGACAATACAGGAGAACACCGCGTAGGAAATCGGACGTACCACCGGCCAAGGAAGAAGCGGAATCGGCGTGGTCGAAAATCCTCGCTGGAGCAACGAGGAGCGATACCGTGGAGGAAGGACTGCCACGCTGTCGCCTCGTTCGACGAGCTGGCGCGCCAAGGACCAGAGACGGACGAGCCCTACGGGATCAGATGGTGCATCCGGCTCATACCAATAACAGAAGAGGAACCACCTCATACGAGCGCTCGCTGAGGGGGACGGTCCGTCTGCTCCAATGTCAGGCGTGGCAAGATCATGACGAGCCCCGCGCACAGCCAGAAGGGCTCCATGATGCGGATGATAATGAAGGTGTTGGCTCCGATGCCATGTGCAAGCATGGCCACAATGCCAAGCAGCAGTCCGTGAGCCAATCCCTTACAAAAGGGGTCCTGCTCTGCTAGGAAGTTTTCCCGTGCGCGCCGCCACAAGCGGATAATCAGAAAGATGAATGCGACAAGGCCGGCGAGGCCCGTTTCGCCGAGAATTTTGACGTATTGCGCATCTGCCCAGGCGTAACCGGTGACACCGCGCCCGATCAGAGGACTATGAACCCAATCTTTGAGCACATACTGCCAAGAACGGAGCCGCTCTGTCGTCGAGAGATCCAGCCCGACGCGCCCCACTTTGATCTCGCCCCCATATTGACGTCCGAAGAACGTCTCGCTGACCCGATCCTTCACATTAGCAGGCACGGCGAAAGGGAGCACAATCACAAGTAGCAGCATCAGTGCGAGTACACCAGGCCGTCGCCATTGCGTCACAGCGACAGCCAGCATTAACACACCCGCCGCCAAGTAGGACGAGCGAGAGAGCGTGGCCATGAGAGCCAGACTGATGAACCCCATAAGAAGGGCGAGCACGACTCGAATCGGCCCGGACTTCAAGTGGAGGAAGAGGCCCATGACAATCGCCATGATAAAGACCAGGTATCCACCGAGCGTATTCGGTTCCCCGCTTTCCCCTTCGAACGGCGCGCTCGCCCGTTGCCCGCCTGGAATCTGAGCAATCGCAAACACACTAATCATGAAGCAAACCGCGAGCAACGCCGTCACCAAACGGACGACCTGTTGTTTAGTCGACACATGATTGACAACCATAAAGAACACGAAAAAATATTCAAAATATTTCAGGATAAAAAAGAATCCTGTCAGCGGGCGGACACGACCGGCGATGACGCCGATCAATGTGGCAAGCACACAGATCAGCATGTAGTACACGATGGGGCGATTCATCGGTGTCTCGCGAATGAGAGCAAGATCCCGATAGATGATGGTCTTAACCAACCAACTAAATCCGATGATTGCGAGCAATATATCGTCTGCACGCAACGAGAGTTCTCGCGCCCCAACACCTCTCCCTTCCACTCGCCCAATTGCAATTTCCGGAGAGAGCAACATGGAACCGATCAACAGGAAGAGCGAGGCCGGAACTGACGTGAAGGCCACCAGCACAACGAGAAAACCCAAGACGACCTGTAACCCTATAGTTGGAGTGGCTAGCGTGAGGCCGAGTGCAAGCACGGCGGCCAACACTGAAATGATGACGGCATCTTGAGGTTTCACTATCGACGCATGCATGGGATGTCAACTCCTACTGCTGCGTCAGCGGTATTCGTAACGGTAGGCACCGGAGTCCGATGCGACCTCGGATTTTACGTTCGTTAAGACGATACCCATGACATTGGCCTGCGCATGGTCCAGGAGGAACTTGGCACGCTTGAGAGCATTCCGACCGATCCGGCCGACTTGGTAGACCAGGATCGTTCCGTCGACGCGTGAGCTGAACGCGACTGCATCCGTGACCGGGAGTATGGGAGGAGAATCGAAGAGTACAAGGTCGTATTCTTCATTCATCTCACTCACCAGCGTCTTAATCTTGTTCATGTTGAGGAACTCATTTGGATTGCCCACCTCAGACCCGCTGGTCAGGATATGCAAGTTGTCCAACCCCGGCGTGCTCATCACCCGATCTGCACCCATCGCCCCCAGCATCAGATCCGTTGTGGAACGCACGTGACTGCGCCAAGAGGTGCTGCCTACCAAGGCATCTGCCAACCCTGGACCCCGATCGAGACCCAATCGCTGATGCACAATCGGCCTCCGAAGATCTGCGTCGACGAGCAACACACGCTGCCCTTCCTGGGCGAGCGTAATTGCCAAATTCGTGACGCAGGTGCTCTTGCCTTCTCCCAGACCTGCGCTCGTGAAGAGAATAGATTTGACTTTTCGATCCATACTGGCGAATTGGATATTCGTCCGTAGCGATCGCAGACTTTCAGACAGGACAGACTTTGGATCGACCAGACAAATAAGTTTCGAGAAATTATCCACAGTCGACACAGAGGCATCGGCTGGAAGCGCCGCGCGGGCGGCAGCCTCCATTTCCTTACCGTCGAACTGCGGGATGACACCAAGGACCGGCACCTTGAGAAATTCTTCGACCCCTTCGATGGTACCGATCGATGTATCAAACGATTCACGCGCAAAGGCAATGACGATTCCAAGAAAGACCCCCATAAGCGAGCCAACCATGAGGTTCAGCGGTGTATTGGGCGCATTGATCGGTGCGCTGGGTATGATCGCCGGGGCAATAATCATCACTTCTTCGATCCGTTCCGCACTTTTGATCTGCAGTTCTTGAAGCTTACCTTTGAGCGTCGCCAACAAATCTGCGTTGATTTTCACCTCACGTTCAAGACGGCTCATCTGAATCGCCGCTCGTGGAAACTGCAAATATCGTCCTCGATAACGATCACGCTGATCCAGAAGCGTGGCTTCACGGTCTTGCAGGGTCTTGAGCTTGGCTCGGAGCTCAAGAATCATCTCGGCTTTCACGTTGTCGATCTTTTTCTGCTGCTCCAGGACTTGTGGGTGATCCGTTGTGTAGTTGATCAGCAAGGTGTTCCGTTCCTGGATGAGATCAAGGAGTCGCTGGTTCAGAATCGTAAGCAATGCATTCTGTTCTTCCGTGAAGATCCGGCCGGTTTGGTTTCCAAGTACCTCTTCGGTTCGATTAAGTACGGCGATCTGCCGCTCCCCCTCCGCTCGCTTTCGCATCACGTCATTATGCTGTTCTTCCAGTTTAGTGAATGTTTCCAGCGCGGCACGTGCTTCATCGGTCAGAAAAACCTGTCCTTCCCGTTCTCGAAAGGCCCTCAGGGCTTCCTCCGCCTTATTTAACTGCTTTTCAAGCCCTGCTAACTGCTCTTCGACGAACCGTCTCGACTCCATGACGAGACGGTTTCGGGTCATGATATTTTCGAGACGATAGGCATTCGCCACTGAATTGGCCGTCTTCTCAGCCGTCTCCGGTTGATCGGAGGTCGCCGTGATGCGGATGATATTCGTATCGCCTTCGCGCTGGGTCTGGATTTCCTGGCCGAGGTTATACACTGTGTTAAGATAGGTGGCAGATCGCTTCTCTTCTGGCGTCACGTTTTCTGGGACTCGACCTAACTCTATCGCTACACGCTCCATCACGGGGAATCCCCGAATAAACTCGGTCTGGGAGTTGAGGTCGTTGGCATTTGAGAAAGACATGGTCTCGATCAACTGTTGGGCCATAGTGTTCGTTCGATCAAACTTCACTCGCGAGGACGCTTCATACAGCGGGCTCGGCTTGAACAATTCTGAAAACAGGAACGTAAATAACACCACAAGTCCGGCTGCCAGCAGTATGAGATACTTCCGTTTCTTGACGATCAGCCAATAATCGATAACGTTGAGCTCGTATTGCGCCATCTGGTTAGAGTCCTTCTCTTGTCTGAACTGCGCCTATCATCGCCCCATCAGCAGCGAGTTAAAAAGTAACGCCGGATAAAACGGTCCGATCGCCGCTGAAATCACCGGCATGATCTTTTTCGATGCTTCACTCGCATCGCCCAGATGTTCGCGCGGCACAAATACGATGTCGTTCTCTTCTAGCGAAATATTTCTCGTCATGTCGCCATAGGTAAACACACGTGCGAGATCGGCCATGAGAATGTTCGGTTTTTCGAGGTTACCCCCTCGAATCACACGAACTTCTTCCATCAAGGCTGTTTCCTGGTACATGTCTGCCGCCGCAAGGGCTTGTAACACCGTCATGTGTCTCGGCATGGGAACCATCCCTGGCTTCTTGACATCCCCAAATACAAAAACGCGTTTGACCTTCAACACTTTCTTCTTCAGCAAGACCTGCACCCGCGGGTCGCGCATATATGGCACAGCAGCTTCATGAATACGGGCTTCCGCCACAGCCGCAGTAACGCCCCCGACTTCCATCTCCATAAACCCAACTGAAACCTTTCCGTTCTCCCGCACAACGCCGGAGAACTTCTCCTCGCCGGCACCGCGACGAATAACCACTTCGAGTGTATCCCCTGTTTCAATGGGCGTTTCTGAGGTCGGAACAGTTTCATCGGCATAGACATCGCCCTTCGGCAGCGGTGGGACCACTGTTCCAGAGGGACTGATGGCCGATGGCGGCAAAGACGAGTTGGCCGGATTGTGGCATCCAAAAAACGCTCCGCAAAGAATCACACCAGCACCCAGAAGACCGATGAGATGTCGTGGTAGTAGCTGTCGCACAGCCTCATCTCCTAAAGTTTTACTGCGATCATCCGATAATCAACCGATAGCCACGACTTCCACAATGTGCAGGGAAGTCTCGGCTCGCAAATCCACCGTCTTCGATACCGGTCCATGACCTGATTGCAGGACTCTCAAGATCGGGCGCAGCGGGTACTGCCGATTTAACTGATATACGACTCCGGTTTCGCCGGTGTTCAGACGAACGGTCGTGCCTAACGGATAAATCGAGAGTTGATCCACCAACGCCTTCAGAAGATGATGAGGAAACATCGTTTTACCGCTTACGAGTAGCGTGCGAATCGCCTGATGAGACGACATGCCACGTCGATAGGGACGCACCTTCATCAGGGCATCAAACACGTCTGCCAATCCGATGATGAGGGCCATCTCATCGATGTGATCGCCAGTCAGCCGGTTAGGATATCCGCTGCCATCCCATCGCTCATGTTCTTGGAGAATCACCCTCCCCACCCATGGATAGGACTCTCCAACGTCCTTGAACAGGCGGGATCCCTGCTGTGGATGCTCCCGCATGATCTGACATTCCTCTTCCGTCAATGTTGCAGCCTTGTAGACCAGAGAGTCCGGCAGGACAAACATGCCGAGATCGTGTAGCAATCCCGCTAACGCAATTTGTTCGAGCTTCGCCGGCTCATATCTGAGCCCCTCCGCAATCTTCACACTGACGATCGCAACATTCACGGAATTGGTGACAAGAAAATCTCCGGCATCGCGCCGCAGAACCGTCTCAAGCAATTGGTCATTGGTTCCAAGAGAAGTCACAATGCCGGCCGCGATGCCCACTAAATCATCGATTACCCAAGGCTGCTTCATTTGAACCGCACGCTTGATTCCCAGAATTTCATGGCACCCACGCTGATGCCAATCGATCTCAGTGACAGACGGTGAAAGCGTAAGAGTTGGATGGGGAAGGCTCGTCGGCCTCATGGAGAGGGCGGAGTGTTTCGCATCAGGAGTAACAGCTTCCTGGCTCGACTGTCCTTGAATAAGATCGGTTAACCGCGTCACAACTCCTCAAGCCTTTCTGTGCATGATCAGGGCTAGTACAACCTGCTACCGACTACTGACACGTTTCCCGCTTGGAATAGAGGGCGCCGGGTTCTCCTCCATTTTGGCAAACTCCCGTTCCAACATAGCCCTGATGAAACCG
>ERZ1292633.3276-Hain-H41-02um-R1-3276-length-15915-cov-6_pt1 | contig 15915 bp, 11 predicted proteins | sample MGYA00564406_ERZ1292633 | MGnify/ENA primary metagenome ERZ1292633 (study PRJEB36523, sample SAMEA6512639) | groundwater metagenome | collected 2019-01-08 | study: AquaDiva: Metagenomics assemblies of 32 groundwater samples | reverse complement strand
CCACTGAAACGCGTTCGCGGTGGCCGCGAGGGGCATTTGAACCGTACGGCTCCTGCACCCCTCAAATTGCTCGATTTTCACTTCGAACGAACGAGCCCCAAGAAGATGAGATGCAGCATTAGCTCTTGGAGAGGAGGGGAGCGCCGGAGACGGATTTTTGCCTCGACGTTGCTCCGGAGAATCCATCACGGGTTGAGAGACGCCCGAAGACGACGCTCCTCCGCGGCCCACCTTCAAGAGCGCGCCGTAGTTGTGATTCATGCAAGCGAATGAGGGAGCGGAAAAGAGCGATATGACGCTCGGCAACCCAGAGACTGGAAACACATCGAACAGCCGGTACCCTGGATCGTAGGCGGAGTACTTCGCAGCGTATGGGCGACCGCACGAGTTGGTGCCTGTGACGCGACGCCTGTTGCAAACGTAGCTCGAGCCCCGCACAATGCAGCACAGGTCGTTTCGCAATAGAAAGTCACACGTGGCGTTGAACGAGTATAATTTCCCGATTCCACCTCGCTCGGCGTTGACAGCGAAGTCTAAGCGATTGGCAAGGGGGACGGACGCGTCGGACGGCGACAGCTGCTGCCCCACACCCGTGGCTCCTTGATAACTGACGCGCGAAAACGGGCCGCGGCTAAGATCCTCCGGCAACTCTGGATGATCTCTGGTCGTCGCACTCATCGGCTGTTGTTGCTGTTGCTGATGCCGACGGAACGCGATTTGGTTGACTTCCTCATCGTCTTCGTCCATCGGATCCGACGCGGCCAAGTCACAGAGCATCTCGAAGAGTCGTTCCTCCGCGGTGGCCTCTCGCGGTGGTGAGGACGAGGACGAGGACGAGGACGACGACCCCAGACTATGAGACTGATGTTTGCCTCGTGGGCCCGGCACGGTGGCGGCTGTCGCCGTCGCGGAAGTGTGTTCACTGATCGCCGATGAGGATGGTTGCGATGATGTCGTCGTGGACCCTGTCGTTGTGGACCTTGTCGCGGCACCGTCAATGGACGTCGTGCCACCATCAGCAACAGGGGACAACGAGGCAACCGCTGTTGGCGCAGTCGTCGGAGATTCGGCGAATATCGCCGCAGTGGCACACTTGGCGATGTCGTCGAGCGTGCGGTGGTAGGGGCCAATGCCACCTGAGACGCAAAGCAACTTGCGAGAAGAAGCCGCGGGTGTCGCCTGACGGACGGCAACTCCCTTTAGTGCCTCCTTCTCGCTGACGACGACCAGCGCGGCGATTGGGAGGGCTGCGAAGCAACGGCGCACGGTGGTCTCGACTTCCTTCATCAAGGCTACTTCCACAGCGTCCTCCGCGCTCCCTACTGCGACCGACGGCAGGAGGGACGCGACAGAAGAACGAGGGAAGGCAGCGACGTTCTCAGCAGATGCATTGGTCGTTGCCACCGCTGTTCCCCCTGTTGAGACAGCCAAACGATACGATTCCCTGACGCACCGGTGCCGAAGCTCCTCATCAAAGCGACCTAGCGGCGCCGTCCACTCCTTCGGCACCGGGAAGAGCAGTTCGTGGCGGCCCTTCAGAAGGACCACGTGGCTCGGTGGTAAGCACAGCCGAAGCAAGAGGACAATGGCCAGCGTTTCCGTGCTTTGCACACCCCCGTCGATGTAGTCGCCGAGTAGCACAACCTTTGGGTACGATGGTCGCGTAGAAAGCGTCGTCACTGACGTCGCGGTGATTGCGGGCTGATCGGCATCCTCATCGGCTGGGGCACAGGGCCGGTTCAACCCGAAGACACGGCGCAGCAACACGTTGGCGAGATCTGCAGCGTGGCCTCGGGTTGGACCCAGGACGAAGAGCGACTCCGTCGATGATTCCACGGAAAGGTGCGCCAACCCGGATGGTCCGTCGCCGCCGAGGGTGCCATCATTCACTTTGTCGTCCCTGCCTCCAAGCAACAAGTCTCGCGTGACCAAAGATAGCAGCCGTAGTAACAGCCGCAACGACACCTGATTGCCGGTCGCCATGCTCGGAAGAAACGTCGTTCGGTACCAGCACAAAAGACGCTCGCGGCGCCGCGCCGTTGCATTCGCCACTGCTTCGGCCGTTCCGTCACCTTCTACCACGCTCTCCCTCGTCGTTTGCCCGTTGCTCTCCACGTCAGTCTCCGGTACGCGGTCAAACCAAAAATCCGGCAAATCTTGTACTTCATGCAGGCGCGGCTGGTTGGGCGTGATGGAAGCCGTCTGCGATGCCATGTGGGCAAGGCTTGGACCTCGATGATTCTTTTAACAATCAAACAGAGCACTACTAATTGCCGGGGAAAAGAAAAGGGATGGAAACGTGGCGTTGTGGTCCATCGGCGGAAGTCAGTTGTACAAAGGCCAGGGAAGTTATACGATCCCGCGATTACAAAATTTCGCCCGCAGACATACAACGGGAAACAAAAGGTCGGACAAAACGAGAAGAGCGAGGAAAAAGCGTTGCGTCGTGTTGCTGGCGACGGTCTCTATGACGACGGGAGCGCCGCTCACACTTTGCGCCTTATTGAACTTCGAACGTAGTAGGGGGGAGAGGACGAAGAAGGACGGATCAGACCCCGCTTCACAAGTTCACGTGGTCGCGCGTGCTCGCAGGCCACACGTGCCGGTGCTGCCGCGGTGCATTGAAGCTTTCAGGCGGCAGCAACCGCCCCGACACGGGGCACTTCCATAAAACAGTGACTTCGGCCGGTTCAGGTGGCGGCGGAGGCGTGGCCGACCGCAGCCTTCGAGCCGAGATGGGCTGTGCGCCGCAGCGGCTGACGTTCGCCTGCTGCTGTAGCTGACGTTGCATCGCATCGCGCAATGCCGCCTGCGTCTCTCGCTTCGACAGAATCTGTTTTGTTTCCTCTCGAAGTAGTTCCTCACGCTCCCGTGCCAGTTCGGCCTTCTCTCGGTCACGCTGCTCGTGGAGTGATGATGTGCGGACCTGCTGCTTGGTAGCAATTTGTTGGCGCACCGCGTCGCGATACTGGAGCGCCTCACGGCCACGGCGTGCCCTGTCACTGTCGCCTTCCCCAAAGTAAGCCGCTGCCGCGGCGCCCCCGGGCTGCGCGAAGACCTCTAACGCCCTGCGTTCGTTTTCCACGGCGCGCGCCTTGTCCTCTTTCTCACGTGTCTGGCGGTCGCGCATCTGTTGAAGCCAGAACTGTTGCAGCTCGACTCGTTTTTTCATCAAGTCGGCCTTGTCCGGCTGTGCCACGCCGATCACGTAGCCTTGCTTGTCGACGGCTTTCCCCACTGGCACGACGCCGCAAGCCTCCGGGTCATAGTGTGCCGAGGCCGCACGTTGTGCTTCACGCTGGGCGGCGGACGCGCTTCGTTTTGCATCCTGCTGATGTTGCCTTTGCACCGATAGAGCTCGATTCTCTTCCCGGAGGCGGGTGACTCGCTGCCGCTCGACTTCATCGCGTCGTGTTTGAGCGTCGAAGGTAATTTGGATGCAACGTTGGCCTTCCTCGCGCTCCCGCTGTGCGGCTTCTCGGCGTCGCTCAACGGCCTGGCTTGCGTTGGCTTGCAATTGCAACAGCAAATCGCGTCGTTGGACCGCCGTGGCGGTGCTGCCCATCGATGCGGCATCTTGGCTCGGTCGCCGACCAGGGAGGATCGTGCCGGCATCGTCGATGGCTCGTTGGCGATCCTTTTCGCGCATCGCGAGGCGCTCCTTGGCGCGATGCTCCGCCATTTGTTGGTTGACGACATCGTTGCAAGGCACGGGCGCGTCGTATACCACATAGTCTACCGACGTGCCATCTTTGCGCTGCCGGTGCAGCCGTTGCGCCGATTCGCTGCGCGCGGCGGCGGCGGACTGAGCGCGTGCTGCCGTCAACGTGTCGGCAAGAAGGGACGGCTTCCCCGCAGCGATCGCCGACGGCGTGGCGGACGTCGTCGTTGGCAACGGTGGCCGGTCCGTGCGAGGTGTCGGGGCCAACACGCCGCTGGTGCTCAATGCCGCGCCGTCACCTCCTCGCCGAGCACTCAGCCCGTCCGATCCGCCGCGAGCACTGGTATTCAATGCTGATTGGAACACGGGGACGCACACTCCTGGCACCGATGTGGCAATCATTCGGGGGGTCGAAGGGCGACTCATGGGGAGCGGCTGCGGTCCTACGATGATGTGTGGGGAGAGTCAGGAACTGTCTGCGTTGGATGGAAGTAGAACGCGCCCAGTGCACGCCGAACTGTCTGAAGCGATTTCGCTGAGTTTTGAATTCTCTTCCAACTGTTTTTCGCGTTCGGCTACACACTGGTGGGAATTCGAGTGGAGTGGGGAGGAATGATAACAAACTGAGGAGCAACACCGGTACGCAAGGAACTTCAGCTCCGACGGTAGGAAGGATGTAAAGGCGAGTGAGGGGGGGAACGCAGAACAACATCCCAAAGCGCACGATTTCGCGTCGGACGGACAACGCGAGAAGAGAGCAACTCTCCCCCGTCAATCGGCCGTCAGTCGAATGCGGCACCCTCGTCGTCATCATCGTCATCCGTATCCGGGTCGTCGGCTCCTCCTTGGCGGCGGCTGGCAACAGGCGGCAAGGCAGCGGGCGGCGGACCACTCCCACGATACGGTTTAGCCGACCCAACCTCGCGGACGGCGCTATCTCGAGACGCTTCGCTGCGGGCAGCGGCTCGGTCCATATGACCGGCGTGGCGACTGCCTGACAAAGATAAGTCATTCGTCGGCGCTGGCGGAGACGTCGTGACTGAGGGAGTGCTTCTAGGGTGCGCCCTCGGCGCCCGTGCGCTCCGTGGAGGAGGCGGCCTTGCCACGACACGATCACGGATTTCTGCGATGACGGCCTCTTGCTCTCTCTTCAACGCAGCCAAGGAACGCAGGAGTCCTGCCTCCACGAGCACCACGCGGCTCGCGGCATCCATCGTCTGTGCCCGGTTTTCGGCAAGGTGGGACACTTCTTTCCGGTTGCTCTCACGCACCGACCGCTCGTGGTGCTCCATAGCCTCACGGTGCTTTTGAGAGCTCCGTTCCTGCATCGATTTCACGGCATCTCGGTACCATTTCCGCTTCCGTTGTTCGGCCAGCGCATGCGCTACGATGACGGCGTCGTGCCGTTCCGACAGCGCTTTGATGGCCGCGACTTCCCTGCGCCGCTTTTCCAGCAGCTGGCGCTTCACTTCGGAAAGGCGGTGTGTATCATGCTCTCTGAGCTCCCGCAACCGATTTTGACTCATGGACTGATCGGCGAGACGCTCTTGTTGTCGCTTGTCCGCGGAGGCTCGGTGCTGAGCGAGAAGCGTCCTGGCTTCGTCCATCTCCGTCAGTCGCTGCCTCGCGGCGGCCACTTCACTGCGCATGTGCTGCTCCTCGGCGACAAGCCTCTGCACACGGCGACAGAGAAATCCATAATCGTTTCGGGTCTCTTCCAGATCTCGCTTCGCTTTGGACCACTCGGCGTAGCTTCGGATCATATCGGTCGTCTTCGGCCGTTCGTGAGTAGCGTGGCGTGCGGCATGATCCTTGTCATCCCCGCCGTCCGAGTGGCTCAAGGCAGCGCCGTCGTCGCTCGTCGTGTCGCCACCTGCACCGGTACCGTCCTCGGCGGCGTTGTGCTCGCTTCCCCGGTCGAACCCATCGGCGTCGTTATCATCCCGATCGGCTGCGTCGATCCGTTTCGTCGCTGAAGGACCGCGGTTGGACCTCATCGCATGTCCGGCCGAATGCGTTGCCGCCGCGCGGCCACCTGGGGGAGCGGGGTGATAGTGATTGGACGACGAAGGCATTTGACAATGTCCACAATGCCCACAACCCCACGACCCTTCTTTGCGTGTGGTAATTTCGCCGCCACGCGATGAACTGGAACAAACGCAAAAGGTATGGTTGCGACCCACGGACGGTTGTATGGCCTGCGCAAAAAGGGGGTACACCAAGAAGTCTGCACTCAGAGCGACAAAGCGGAAAGAAGTTAGGGGGGAAGTATTGCCTTTGGCTCAATGGCGCCATGACATGGCGGGTCGCGACAGGGTTTCTTTCATTTTTTACGACACTTTTTTGGTGAATGGCAACGACGCCGCCGTGGCGAGCACGACGCTCGCTTTCACTGCGGGAGCGCCACTACGTTTGGCGTGGCTCTGCGCGAGCCACTGCCTTCGTGACGTCACCCGCCCACGGATGGGTCCCCGTGCCAATAGCCGGCTGCATTGCAATGGCCGGCTGCGTTGCAATGGTCTGTTGCGGCGCAATGGCCGGCTGCGTGACGAGTGGATTCGCTGGCGATTCGGTGCCCGGTTGGCCATCGTGTACGCGAGTAGTGGTTGGACGTCCTGCTTCAACGATCTTACGCTGTCGCGGTGCCGTAACTGGTACGTTAGTCGGCTGGCGTTCCACGTCTGCCAATACTTCGTCACGATGCTGCGGCAGCGCGCGACGTGGCGCACGCGTAGCCGTCGAGCGTGAGGCGGTCGAACGGTGAAAAGTCGGCCGCCGAGCGGTCGCCGGCCGCCATTTCGAGGAGGGGTCCCTAATAGAGCCCTAGTCAACCGACCTAAAACCTGGAATAGCCGGGGGAGCCCTAATAGCGCCCTAACGACGCAACATCCGACGTTGGTGTAGCAAAGGCCGCAGAACTCGCGTCCAGCTGATGGCGTTCCCCCTCTTTACTCCGACGCTCAGGTGCAATCCAACGCCGTAACCTTTTGCATTACCGGCAAAAGCCAATGGTCTCCGACCCTACCAAGCCGCGGTGAGGCGCGTGCAATCCAAAGCCGTTAAATTGACGCAGAGAGAAAAGACAACAGTCGCCGATGCTTGACAGCTGCGTAAGGCTCGTGCAATCCAGATTCTTCAACTTTGTCCCAGAGAGCCAGTAACTGCCAACGGACATAATCCTTGTGAGGTCCTTGCAATCCAGTGCCGTTAACCTTACGCAGTTGCACTGCCGACCGTCGCCGACCGTGGCAAGCCGTGCCAGACATGTGCAATCCAGCGCCGTTAAACTCGGGCACCCGGAAAGCCAATAGTGTCCGACCCTGGTAAGCTGTGTGAGACCCGTGCAATCCAGCGCCGTTAGTCGGGCCAGACCCCGTAGCCAATCGTAGCTGACTGATCATCTATCGCGGCGCCACGATTCGATTTGGGCGTCGTTGGAGTAGCAAAGGAGCCGAGCAAAGGAGTCGATTGTAATTCGGGGGCCGCCGAACTCACGTCAGCCGTCGTACTGGCGCACAACGCAACGTCGGCCATCATTGTCATCCTTGTGACGTTGTTACCTGGGCGAAGCAAAGGTAAAGGACTGTTGCAAGGAAACCGAGAACCTTTCCTTGGCTCCCAGAATGCAACGAGCAAAGCAAAGCAAAAGGGGTTTGGTCTGAGCACAACTTGTACGATGACGATGACCGGCGGCGGTGGTGGGCTCAGTGTCTTCTATTCTATGAAACCGTCCGTGAGTCGCAAACGCGTCACGTTGACTCTCTATTTCATGCGACACTGCTGAAGGCTCCTTCGCCGTCCGCCGGCGTGTACCAAAGGAAAGTGCCCGAGGTGGCGAAGGTGCCAGGTCCAAAGACGCTGCAGCCACCGTACTTGGTCACCCAGGGCAGGTGTACCTGATCGCATAGCACGAGAACGTGTGGAAGCGGGAACAATTGCAGGAGGTGGTCCTGTGACCACGCGGTCGCGGCACTCAGCGCGGTGGTGGACGCGGATAGAGAAGCAGATGTCGAGGAGGAGGAGGCAGAGTTCGTCGCAGCGGCCGCTTGCGGTATAAACGGCCGAAGGTGAGCGCAGTCGACCACGGTTCGAACAACGTCCGCAAAGCTGAAAGGTACCTTACCGGGAGGGGATGAGGACTGATTAGGGCCATGGTCATCATCCGCCTCTCCGATGTTCGGTGGCCGCGCTGAAAAGGAAGCCCCACTCCCTACCTTGGCGGAGTGGATTGTTGTCGTTTTCGCGGCAGCCGCTTTGAACATGGTCGCCTGCCGGGAGAGCAAACTGTGAAGATCGTCACGACAGACAATGATCTCCTGCGTGTGGCATCGAATGCGGCACGGGTTGCTCGCCAGCACGAGGCGCGGACAGCGTCGCTTGAGCTGCGTCACAAAGGCATCGGCCAGCGGTCCGGTGGGGTACACGCCAGGCGGCGACACGGTACCGTATTCGCCCGGGCCAGGAATCAGGACGATTTGCGCCTCCGATGCCACTTTCGGTGCGTTGGCGTAAATCACAGCAGACAAGAGATCAAAATTGCCCGAGAATTGCTGCGGTGTGATCGTCGGCATGGATGAAGAAGCACCCGCGGTGGACGAAAGGGGCTCACCTTTGGCGGCCGAGGAGGCGGCCGCTGGGGTGGTCGTCGTCGTCGTCGATGTAGATTGGGGCTGCGATTGGGCCATGGCGGCCGCGTCGTCGAAGTGAGCCAAGTCCACGGGCACCACGGTCACGGAGGAAAAGCGACCCACGAGTACGAGCGTCAAGTGCGCAAAGTTCATTTCCTGAGCTCTACTCTGTAGCTCGCGGAAAAACGTGGCCAAGTATTCCATCGTGGAGGGTTGGTCGAGATAAATGTTGGAAAGGACGATAAGCGCGGCTTGCTGCGCCGCGAGGAGCTGCCGCTGAGCCACCGCCACGTCGGGGGGTTGGCCGCCAAACGTGTCGACCGTACTGAGTTCACTGAGTGACGCGTGCGTCGTCATGACTGCATCGTTTGCTGCGTTGCCGCGATGTGTCGAAGTCAACGCGGCGGGTGCCAGCACCCCGCCGATCGCCACCAAAGACAGCGATCTCGGTTCGCACGGGGGTCGAGAGATGCGATGTGCGACTAGCGCGGCTCCGTTCCACTCTCCCTCTGCGATGACAATCATGCCCGCGTGGACGAAGCCACCGGCTCCCGCCGAAGTCGTGGATCGACGCAGAGGTCGGGACGACGACAACGCCGCGGCGGATGCGTCCTGGGCAGAGGTGCCAAGTTTGGCGAAAGCGGACGCACTGATTATTAGGGGAATACACTTTTCAGGATCCTCGAGCGCCCACGACTCCTCCATGAGCGTCACCTCGTCAGTCGCAGCGCTGGCTGGTAACACACTTGCCAACCGCGCCGCGGCCGTCATGGCCTGTCCGCGGCGGCAGAGCATGCCCACGACGGCCACGCGTTGCTGTGTGTTCACTCCTTCCAAGGAGGTCAGCGGCAGCAGGGGCAGACGCATGGGCGTAACACGATGCCCGCCGGCCGCCGTGGAGGTCGTGGTCGACGCTGCCAGGGATGGGTCCTGTCCGGAGGTCCCCGCTCCACCACCTGGCTGCGAGACCCCAGCGCTGGATGTGAAGCGACCGCAGCGCAGCGCGCGACCGTATGCCAGTCCGAAGCGCCGCCGTATCGCGAGCAAACGATCAGGGGTGACATCGGACAGCGACGATGAGGTGCGGACGAAGGCCGACATGCCGGTGGCAGCCGAAGGGGCTCCTCGGTCGTTACCCCATCCTCGGTCGTGCTGCAGTTCGCTTAGGAGCGCATCGACCGCTGCCGCGCCGCCACTGTTCGCCGCTGACAGCGATGCCGTCTTCGTGGATGCCACTCCGGCAAGAAGCCAGTGGCTGCCGTTTGCTTGTTGCTGACTCGCCGAGTTCGATGGCGACTGTATGAGACTCCCAGGTGTGACTCGCACCACACCGACACGGTATTCGTCGCCGGAGAACGACGGCTGCACGATGGGCACCGCGGAGGTCGGAATGACAAGGAAAGGTGAGGGAGGCGCGAGCGTCGTAGACGTCAGTGGGGCCACCGTCGCGGAAGTCGACGTTGCCATCGTGAGACCGCTCCGTTGCACAACGTACTCCAAGGCCCGGGCGGCACCGTCCGCGGTGAGAGTGCGGTTGTTGGAATGGCACTCTTCGGCAGCCGCGCTGACCGCTTTGGATAAGAACTGAGATAGATGGTGATGTCGCGTGGGGGCATCGGCATTGCCTGCGACACGCGTGACGTACTTCACCGCGGCATCCGTTAACACACGCATCGCAGCGGGATGGAGCACCAGGTGTTGGCTGCGGCTGGCTGCGAGAAGCTGCGCTTTCACGTTGTTGATGAAGGTGGCAGCCGCTGCCGGTGAGACCCTGACGGGCTCCATCCGCGATCGATTCGATGTCTGTGCTATCCCGGGGTGGTTCAATAGCAAAAAGGTCAGGTGTGGTAATCACGCAACGTTTGGTGTTGTAACATGCGTTCGCACAAAAAAAAAACCCACAAGCAGCGAACATAAAATATGAGCAAGCGGATCGATTCGAAGTGCCGTCCAAACGAAAGCGATGACGAGAGAGCAAAAGTGCCGGGGAGATCGGAAGGGAAAGGATTTCTGAGGAACACAAAAAAGGTGATTGGATATCATCGCGGCTGGAAACAAAAAAGAATCAAAAAATAAAGATGGGGGGAAAGCAGTCAGGTTACAGCCGCCGTTCGCAGCCTTCTGGCAGGCTACGGTCTTGAGGCGTAGCTCCCGGGAAGCGAAAAAAAGCCGCGGCGTTTCTCCTTGGTATCACGCGGCATCGTCGGCTCAGACATCCCACTCGCAGCATCGCCTCTCCTGAATGCACGCATTGCGGAAAAAGTTCAAACTGCTAATGAGAAGAACGGCTCCTAGCGTTTTGATGTGCCAAGGCGCCGTGGACGCGATCAAGATGTATTGAAGGACTGGGGAAACGACCACTCGTAAGAAAAAGAACGTCGCGAACCAGGCGAGCGTGATCCAACGGTACACCGCGTCGGACGACCAGGTGATGTCCGACCAATGCCGCTCGGAATAAGGACGAGGAGACGAGTCTTCGCTTGGGCGACCGTCCGTCGCCCCGTCGTCATCGTCACGCTTCGAGCAGCGCGGCCACCGTAGTTGCTCGAACCGGCGGTACATCCAACGGCCGTGCATCAGAGGGTTGCTCGCCTCCATGACCCAGAGCACGAACGCCGTCTCGTCGCTGCCATACCCGACCAGCAATGGGGTCACCAAACATGCCACCGAGATAACATGATGCACCAGGTAAAAGAGGGAGAACGTCGTCGGCGGACGCGGAGAGGTGGAGGAAGCGGAGTCGGACGCAGTAGAGCCTCCTCGGTGGCGCGATGCGTCAAACCGTCGTGGAGGGACGCCGGTGGGCGGTGCATGCCGCCGAGACGTGGAAGAAGAAGATGCCTCGCGGTGCCCCTTGCCATTGCCGTTTTCGCCGCCGTCGTTTCTCTCCTCCCCGTCTTGGGAACCGATGCCGATTGGAATGGGGAAAAACATCAAAAATGTGTCGACGATGAAGTAGGATATCGACACGATGAGGCTCCAGCTGGACAGCGGATGCACGTGCACGTCGTGACGACGCCAAAATCGCCACACGCCCTCAGCCATGGACGGCGCAGTAACGAACGGCCGCACGAACTCGAAGGCACTGGGCGGCGCCGCGGACGGTGGAATAATTTGTGAAGATGCGGCGGAAGATGCAGCTGCCTGTCGCTGTGCAGACCACGTCGCGAAAGACGGAAGAAGCGACGTCGCGGCGACGTCCAGCAAGGTCGCTTCGTCAGCTGCAGAAATCGGCGGCGTTGTGTTGGTCCGTGTATGGGATTCACTTTGAAAGAGCATGAACGAAATCGCGGACAAGCACAGGAGCGAGCTTACCAACGAATGGGTGAACGAGACGGTGCGCGCGGCATATTCCTGCCAGAGTCGATACGGCGCCACCGTCGCGCCGTCACCACTGCCATCGACGAGAGGGGGGGCGCTCTGTGATCGTTGTGATGTCCGTGGCAAGGCGGGGCATGGCGCGACCACGCTGTTGAGCACGGCTCGCACGCCGACGGAGTAGAGGTACCACGCGACAGTGCACAGCACCAAGGGGACGGCGTAGTCGAAAAGGGGAGGCCAGTAGTTCGTGGAGGCGACGCTCGACACCGTCGCATCAGTCGACATTATCTGTGAATATCAAAGCTTTTTGCGGAGTTGGGGACAGTCACTCGTCACGGCGTTAGTGTGACACCCCAAGTGGGACGGGAAGGAAGGAATTGACCGACCACACGCCCCTTCAATTTGGCGCGGGTTGCGCCGTCCCATCGTGCGTCAGGCTGTGCAAGTTCCTTGACTGCGACAAGCAATCTTCATAGTCGTGAAGCAGCAAGGCGATGTCGTACACCAACGCGGCGTTCCGAGCCGAAGGGACGGCAACCTTCAACGTGTTTACGACAGCGTTCAACCGGGACAAGGACGGAGTGGCAAGCGACGCCGTGAGAATGGGTGCCGTGGCGCAGGCGCCTCCCCCTGCTATGTGAAATTGAGACAGACTCTCGCGACGGGAGTACGCAATGCACGGCGGTGCGTTGGAGTGTACCCCAGATCCGCTTCCACTGCCACTTCCTCCACCACTTCGCGGTAAAACAGTTGCGCTCGGCGACCCCTCGGCACCATCGCTCGTCGGTGACGACACTACCGCCGTGGCGCCCATCGCCACCGCGTCGACAAAGGCGAATCCAACGGCACCGGGCGATACTCCGCCCGCCGCGGCGGCGCCGTTCCAATAGCCATGCGGCTTCGGCGGGACCGCAATTTTGGCGACGGCCGCGTCTGTCATCGGTGTGAGCCCTCCCCGTCCAGGCGTCGTCGAAGCGGAAGTGGACGTCGTTTCATCCAATGGCACCCCGGGCGTGTGTAGCTGCTGGCTTCTGAGATCTACCATGTGGTCGACGCTTGTTGTTCCTGACGGTGCCAGTCCGTCCAACGGTTGGCCGACGCTCCCGTCCGTGGCAAGGGCCAAGACGCTCAAGCCGACTCTTGCCTGTGCCGAGAAGGCCGCCACGGTGGACGCCGTCTGTGCCGCCAGCGTGGCCATGGGCAGCGGCGGCGTCGGGGGTGCGTAACAAGGAGGAGCGAAAGTCAAAATGGCGCCACCATCGGCGAAGTCACTCACCACGCCGCTGGGCCCAAGCCCCTGCGGTGATACCTTCTGAACGGTACGAATCCAACTGACAAAGGCTGGACTTTGAAACAACGGCTGCATCGCCGGTCCGTGGGGAACGACGTGCCGCCGACGACGGTTACCGAATGGCTGAAATCCAGCATCGCGTCGCAGACACCACATTCGGGAGGATAGGTGATGCGCCACGTCGGGGCGCGACACAGGACCGTCCGCGAAGTCGTCGCTGCTGTCGGGACCGGGTCCCGATGATGATGAAGCCGCGGCGGCTGCTTTGGCACCCGATGCCGGCTTGGAAGCTCTCATCCCGACGCGAAGGCTAGCGGTTCTCTCTCTTCCCGTCGGCGTGCTGTTGCAACAAAGAGAGAGGGACCCCAATTTGTTTCATCAAATCACGCGGAGACTGAGTGAGAAGGAAACCCCGGTGTGTAACCGCGCGCGACCGCCTTCTCCTCGGAACGCACCCTAAAAACGAAAAGCGTCACGAAGCGCCGAATTGTTTGTTAAATATTCGCTCCATATGCGGTGTAACTCGCAGTCCCTCTCTCTTCAGCGCCGAGGCGGTGGCGGTGTCATGAGGGTCGCATTGGGCCCAGCCGGGAGGCCATCCGCCGCTCCCGGGGCACTCACAAGCGACTCGACACTGGCTGGCCGGACGAGAGGTGCCACGGTGGACGCCACGGAGGAAGGCGCGGCGAGCATCGAAGACGGCCCTGCACGGACACCTGCTGCGCCATCTCCGCTCGTCGCACTCCGCGCTGCTTGCTGTTGCTGCCGAGACGCAAACGTTTGGGCGGCGGCTAACACGGCGCGACGATTTTCCTGATGAAGCATATGCTGCTTCTGTCTCAGTCGGGGATACTCCATCACCCATGTGATCTCCTGATGATAGTGATCCACCACTTTTTGCGGATTGCGTTTCGACATGAACTCGATTTTGTAGAGCTTGCGCTCAAAGTCGGAAGAGTAATGCCAGAGCGGGCCCCAGCCGAACCCCGCTAGCTCACCCGAATTGACCAGAAACCGCAGAAAGCTCCGGTATTCGTATTCATCGAAGTCGGAAACGGTGAGGGGATGCAACACGGTATCTTTCTCCGCGTGGAAAGGGGCGTACTCATCTAAACTCGTCGCGTGCTTGTCGATCTCTGGGTTGCTGAAGCCGCTCACGCCGCCGTCGTACGGCTTGAAATCCCTCGTCGTGGAGGTGATGAAGTACTTGTTCTGGGCTTCTTTCACGCCGGTGAGCGCGTCATGCATCATTTTGTTGAGTGCGCGGACGAAAGTGAATCGCGCCGCGGGAATCCTCGGAAGCTCTTGTGGGTAGAGGTCGATGTCCGTCTCCTTCAGCGACGTCATCGATTTAAGAAAGTCCGGATGTGGAAACCGGAAGTGGGTGTCGAGGGAGAAGAGATTCATCCCATCGATCACGAACAGGATCGGCTTCTCGGTGTACGCCATGAGCTCGTCCATCACGTACTTGATGCCGACGCTTTGCCGGTCGATGTTGTTCGGGGCGCCCACTTTGGCGCCGGCACCCCAGATGCATAGTTCGTACACATTCGAAGGCTTTGATTCGCCGTTCTCGGTGGGTAAGTCTTTCGGCGTGACGCGCAGCGGCATCGAGTTGAGGATGGCTTGCTGTGCTCGGCTAAAGTAGTGCAAGAACATGCGCGAGGCGTCGGGCGCGTCCCAAAATCCGGGCAACAGAACGCTTGGCCAACACCACTCCCCGTGGGTCCAATCCTTCGCATTTGGCACGTAGACCGTCAAGATGCCGCGGGAGCGAGCGTAATGCACGGCTTGCGCCATCAGTGCAGACTTACCGGTCCCGGTCGCCCCGTCCACAATGAATCCTGGTCGCCCGCCGGCGAGCGCTCTAAGCGTCGGGTTCACTTCCACGCCAGGGATCAACCCGGTCGCACATTTGCGGACATACTGATTAATCAAGTAGCTCTGCTTGCGAAATAGGAAGCCGCGTGGATGCCCCGGCGGCATGAGTTGCATCACCTTGCCGCCGAGGCCCTCGGGATACGTGGCGATGAGATCGTCGTTGCCGATGCAGTACATGCGGTTGATATCGGCGAAGGACAAATCGGAGGGATTGATCTCTTTCGGATGCGAGTAGGTCTTTTCCTGAACGTTCCATTGCGTGCCATCGGACTTGACAACGCGAACGTTGCGCAAGGGAATGGCGCCGCGCCAGAAGTTGAAAGGCGCCTCGCACGCGTCGGTGTAGCTACTCACCGGTTTACGACGGTACGACCCGGAGGCGTAGTTGGCAACGCCGCGACTGCGAGCAATGGACGTAAAGGCCATGGAGTAAAGCGAGTGCCCGCTACTTTTAGCAGAAGCCAAGATAAAGGAAAAGCGCAGAGAGGATCAACACCTCGCCGGGGCACGACCGGATTGTATCAAGCGGAGGGACGGATGCCGTAAGAGGGACAACCTTTCCTTCACTTGTAATACGTTCCGAAGGACGTGAACGTAAATCACTGCAAAAAACTCTTTCACAGCTTGCTCAGAAACATCAGTGGCAACGTTCGTCTCTTTCCTGATTAACAAAGCGCTGTAACGGATTTACGACAACAGCTTGTTTAGCCATGGGATATAGCACCGTCAAATTCGCTCGTGTTGAGCGCTTTTGCGAGTCAAGCCGCAGCCGCTGCACCACCAGTCGTTGGCATGGTCCATAGGTAGGAAAGGTTCGCCTCGAGACCGCGAAACAGAAAGTCGAGGGGCGCGAACGGTCCGCTCGCGACTGTGGGGCGCAACCAGAACTTTAAGCCCAACCCGCGACTGCGCGGGGCGCAACCAGCACGTTAAGCCCAACCCGCGACTGTGCGGGGCTGTGCAACGTGCTGCGGCGGTGGAACGAAGGCGTCGACTCGGTGTGGATGCACCCGGGAGTCGCACTGGCGCTTTGCCAACGCATCCACTTCGCGATGACAAATACCGTCACCGACCCCACCGGACCCGACGCCGACGCCACCGACGCCCCGTTCATCGGCACCGTCAAGGCATTG
>ERZ1292633.3275-Hain-H41-02um-R1-3275-length-15918-cov-8_pt1 | contig 15918 bp, 16 predicted proteins | sample MGYA00564406_ERZ1292633 | MGnify/ENA primary metagenome ERZ1292633 (study PRJEB36523, sample SAMEA6512639) | groundwater metagenome | collected 2019-01-08 | study: AquaDiva: Metagenomics assemblies of 32 groundwater samples | reverse complement strand
TCGTCCGCTTGGCGTCGGTGAAGGCGCCCTTCTCGTAGCCGAAGAGTTCGCTCTCCAAGAGGTTCTCCGGGAAGGCGCTGCAGTTCACTTCCACGAACGGGCCGTCGCTCGTCTGGCCGAGGTCGTGCAGTTCCCGCGCCAGGAGTTCCTTGCCGACTCCGGTCTCCCCCTGGAGGAGAACCGTGGAGGTGCCGGTGGCCGAGGCCTTCTTCACCATCTCGAAGAGGCGGACCATGCGGGTGGAGCCGCCCACGATCAGCGTGGCGCCGGCGCGGCGGCGCTCGGCGGCGCGCAGGCGCGTGACCTCCTCGCTCAGGCGAATCTCTTTGAGCGCGTTTCCGATGACGAGCTTGATGTGATCGAGCTCGAACGGCTTTCCGACGTAGTCGTAGCAGCCGGCGCGAGCCGCCTCGATGGCGTTCGCGTATTTTCCGAACGCGGTCATGATGATGACCTGAGTCTCGGGGCGCTTCGCCTTGATCCGCTTCAGGAGCTGGATGCCGCTCTCGTCGGGAAGCTTCTGGTCCACGAGCGCGACGTGGAACTCGTCCCGCTCCAGGAGGCTCAGCGCCTCCGCCACGTCGGCGGCGGTCTCGACGCGATAGCCCTCCTCCGTCAGGCTCTCCTTGAGCGTGAAGCGGAGGGTGCGCTCGTCGTCCACGACAAGAAGGTTGTAGGTCTGCCTAGCGAGGGTCGCGACGTCTGTCTCCATGTCTCTTCTCCACGGGTAGATCGATGATCACGGCGGTTCCCTGCCCCACGACGCTCTCGATCGTGATGGTGCCGCCGTGCTCTCGAACGATGCTCTGACAGATGCTGAGCCCCAGGCCGGTCCCCTGGGCGCGCGTCGTGTAGAACGGATCGAAGACGCGCGCGAGGTCAGCGGCCGGAATGCCCGGCCCGTTGTCTTGCACTCGGATTTCCACGACATCCAGGAGCGGCAAGTCCGCGGCCGGCTCCAGCCGGTCGGTGGCGCGCCGCCCGATGCTCCCCCGCACCGCGGCCCGCTTCCGCGCGGGGCGGAGCGTGACGCGAATCTCGCCCCCCTTGGCGAGGGCTTGGAGCGCGTTCATCAGGATGTTCAGAAGTACCTGCAACACCTGGTCGAGATCGACGAAGACCGTCGGAACGGTGGCGGCGCGCTCGACGTGGAGCAGGACATCCTGCCGGACCGCCAGCTCGTGAACCAGCGTCAGCGCCTTGTCGAGTGCCGGGACTACGTTCTGGCGCTCCAGGCGCGGCGTGGCGGGGCGGGCGAACTGGAGGAGCCCCTCCACGATCCGGTCCAGGCGCGCGGACTCCTCCAAAATGAGATCGACGAACTGGCCTCGCGGATCGCCGCTTTCGACCCGGCGGCGGAGAATCTGGGCGGAGGTGGCGATGCCGGTGAGCGGATTCCGGATTTCGTGGGCCACGCCGGCCGAGAGCTCTCCCAGGGAGGCCAGGCGGTCGCGTCGGCGCCACTGCTCCTCGCGCATTTTCTGCTCGCGCAGATCCTGGAAGACCGCCACGGTGCCATGGAGCGCGCCGTCGAGCCCCTCCAGCGGCAGGAGGCGAAGCGCGACCGGAAGGACGTCTCCCGACCTCGTCACGACTTCCACTTCCTGTGGCTCGGTCCCTGCGGCGGTGGCGCCCGGCTGCACGTGCCCCTCGCCGCGGGGAGCGCGGAAGACGCGCGCGGCGTCCTCGCCCTCCAGGGCAGCCGGCTCGAAGCCCAGGAGCCGCGCGGCGGCCGGATTGGCGGCGACGATCTTCCCCGCCCGATTGGTGGCAAGAACGCCCAGCTGAGCGTGTCTGAGGAAGCTCCAGGCCACTTCCAGGGCAGCGGAAGGGGGAGGTCCGCCCTCGGCGGTGGAGACGGTGATGGCGGGACGAGCTCTCAACGGGCGGCTTCCCAGCCGGGCGGCGGCGTCATCCTTGAGCCCCCAGGTGCCAGACGGCGAACGGATCGATTCGCCCGCCCGACAGGGGCGAGGCGGTAGGTGGCTACATATTTACCAGCTGTTCGAAACGGGGGTCAAGCGGTTTCGGGGCGGGAACTTCCAGCCTTGCGCTTGGGGCGCGCCAGATCGTTGAGGAGAAGCGTGGCCACGGTCCGGCGGACCTCCAGGCGGTTGTAGAAACCGTCGGAGATGCGACGCCGGGCAAGCTCGACCCGCCCGTTCGTCTCGGGCTCGTTCATGTCGGCTCGGTCCTTAGTGGAGACGGTCGGCACGGCGGCAATCCCTCCGAAGCGCGTCGAGCGCTTCGACCCAGTGGTCCCGGAGCATCGAGAGCGCCTGGAACGCGTCCTCGTATTCGCCCTCCGCCACATCCGTGAGGCAGGTATCGAAGTGCTCCAGCACTCGATTTCCCGCGGCCCGTCCCTGGGAGTCTAGGGCGTTCATCAGTTCGTAGATCGACTTTTCCGCCACCTGGCGATCGCCGAGCAGACAGCCGCGGAGCGCGCACTCGAAGAGGGCGGTCACCTGGTCGCCCCGTTCGAGCCAGCGGTCCATGACGTCGCGGACATCGCGGCGTCGCGGACCCGATCCCAGGCGCCGGCGGCCGGCCGCGCGCTTACGCTTGGCCGTTAGTTTCGCCGTCACGCGCCGGGGGAGCGTCGCCGGGGGCGGCGCTGTTCGGGGTCTGGGCCTCGCGCTGCCGGCGGTTCTCCGCCTGGATGCGCTCGTAGATCTCCTCGCGATGGACCTTCACGCTCGGCGGCGCGTCGATACCGAGTTTCACGTGATTTCCCTTCACCTCGACGATCGTGATCTTCACGTCATCGCCGATCCGGATGTTCTCACCGAGCTTGCGGGTCAGGAGGAGCATCGTGCCCTCGATTTCTCCAGCGTCCTGCTGGGGTTCAGGTCCGGCCTGGGAGGGCGACGCGCGTCTCACCGGCGAACGCGCGCCCTTCTCCCGTCCCGATGAGAGATCGGCAACGCGGGACCTCATCTGAACCATGAAACCGAACGGCGACGCGCTCCGAACGCGCGAGGCGGGGCCGAGGCCCGATCGAGCCATGACCTTGTGATGCAGGGGCCGTGATGGTAGCGTGCCGCCCCATGGAGAGAAGAGCGGACGGACGTGGAAAACCGTGGCGCGCGTGGCGGACGTTCGCCGGCGCGGGCGCGCTGGCGCTCGCCCTCGCCTCCTGCGAAGGAAGCCAGGCCACCGAACCGCCGGTCACCGGCGTGCAGTGGAGTCGGCTGACCTCCACCTCGCTTCAAGACTGCCTCTACCCGGATTTGCGCGGCGACTCGCTGGTCTTCGTCGCCCGGGGCGTCGACGGTCGGCCGCGGCTCACGCTGTCGCTCGCCGACGGCTCCGGCCATGCCGTTTTCAACTATCCCGGCCCGGCCTCCTGGGTCGATTTCCGGCCCCGCTGGGTCCGTTCCCAGACCGTCGTTTACCAGGCGAATCGGAACGGCACGTACGATCTATGGTATCGGGAACTCGACGTCAGCCAGGACCGCCGGCTCACGACGTTCGACTCGAACGAGAGCGCGCCGGCTCCGCGACCGGGAAGTCCCGGCCTCGTCTATGTGGAATACGACAACGACGGTTCCACCGAGGGGAGCGCCGACCTGCGCGGCCGCGTCGTCCTGATCCCCGACACGGCCGCCGTCCCGCTCGATCGGATCTACCTCACGCCCGATACGCTTCGCTGCGGAGAGCCCGACTGGGATCCGACGGGCCAGAAACTCTGCTTCAGCGTCGAGAACGCCGCCGATTTGACGCGCCACCTCTACACGTTGAACCTGGCGCCTGGCGATAGCCTGCCGACCCAGATCACGGTCGGCGCCGCGCACGACTACGGTCCGCGCTGGAGCCCCGACGGTGGGAGAATCCTCTTCTCCTCGGATCGCACGAACCGCGGGGGTGTCTGGGTCGTCCACCCGGAGGGCGAGGCGAAGGGGCTGAAGCTGGTCTCGTTCGACGAGCCGGGTGGATCGGTCTCCACGCCTTCCTGGACGCTGGACGGGGCGAATATCATCGTTTCTTCCGACGGTCGCGGGGGCGTTCGTAGTCTCTGGCTGCTTTCTGGTCTTCCTGCTTTTGGGTTTTAACAACTACTAGTGATTATCGGCAGCGGGTCGGAGGCGGGGCGAAGCCCTCCGGTCGCTGTGCGGCGCCCGCGCTTCGCGCGTGCTTGCAGGCTTCCTTCGGGTTCGCCCCGCCTCCGACCCTATGCGGACCACCATAGGGCTGCTAGACCACAGAAAAGAGACAGCTTGATCGTTGCGGAGATTTGACCGCTGCGCGGGGCTCTTCCACCTAGCGCGATTAGCGCCCAGAGCATCATGAGGCCTGCTGTCGGGATGGCTAGCGCTAGGTAACGCGCGCCTAGTCCTCCTGTGGTGGCGGGCAACGGGAGAAGTAGGAGCGCCGCTAGTAGTCCCAGCCTCGCCGCTCGATTCACCACGATCAATCCCCCCTTGATCGCCCACGTGGTTCTGCCCGCCGCACGGTCGCCTGGCGCGTCTTCCAGTTGCTTCACGCATTCGCGCGCGAATTGGGCGGCGCCGGCCAGGAGCGCCGGGAGAAGCGCGCGTTCGGCGCGGGGAGCGCCGGCGGCGCCCCAGAGCACGGCGACCGCGGTGAGCGCCGCGATCGCGAGTGGCCCGGCGGCGCCGCGGTCCTTGAGCCAGGGGCTGTAGGCGAAGAGCGCGCCCGCGGCCGCGATGGCGATTCCCCACGTCGTGGCGTCGTGCGCCGTGGCGGCGAGGAGCAACGCGGCGACGCCGAGCGCCGTCCACGAGACGATGGCGGCGGCGCGCGGGGAGAGCGCTCCGGACGGAACCGGTCTGTCGGGGCGATTGAAGCGGTCGGCTGCGAGATCGACCGAGTCGTTTCTCGCGTAGCCGAACGCGCCGATCAGGACCGGCACGAGCAGGGTCGCGATGTCGAGTGCGCCAGCCCCCAGCCGCGCACCCACCCACGCGGCGAGCGCGATGGCGACCAGGTTGAGCGGCCGCACGACTTGAGCGAGCGCGAGGAGCTTCGCGAGCGGGGTGAGCGGGGCGGAGGGACCGGCAGAAGGGCGCCGGCTCAAGCCGAGCGCCACGCGGCCAAATTCGCGCGGAAGCGCCGAGCCATGCCGCGCAGAAGCGCCTCGCGCGACGAGGCCCCCTTGGCTCCCTCGCTGGTCCACGAGGCGAGGAGCGGATCGAGAAGGCAGGAGCCGGCCACGATTCCCTCGGCCCGATCGCGGTAGGGCGAGAGATCCGTGTCGGGCGTCATGCCGAATCCGAGCGCGCGCGGAAGCGGAGTCGCGCGTCGGCAGCGATCGAGGAGTTCCAGGACGCCGGAGTCTTCCCCTCCCCACCCGGTCACGCCGAGCCGCGCCACGACATAAAGAAATCCGCGGGCCCGCGCAGCGATCGCGGAGAGCCGAGCCTCTCCTGTCGTCGGCGCGACGAGCGCGATCGTGTCGATTCCGGCCTCGTCGAACGCCGCCCAGGTCTTGGGCTCTTCCTCGGGCGGCAGATCGACCACGATGACGCCATCCACCCCGGCGGCGGCGGCGTCCTCGGCGAAGCGGCGCGCGCCGTATCGCGAGACGGGGTTCAGGTAGGTCATGAGCACGATCGGCGTCTCGTGCCGCGCGCGGATACGAAGCGCCTGTCCCAGGACGTGGGCCGGCGTCGTTCCGGCGCCGAGCGCCACCTGCGTGGTCCGCTGGATGACGGGACCGTCGGCGAGCGGATCGGAGAACGGAACGCCTAGTTCCAGGACGTCGGCGCCCTCCTCGCAGAGCGAAGAGGCGAGACGGTCCGACTCGGTGAGCGTGGGAAATCCCGAGGTGAGGTACGGGATGAAGGCGCCTCGACCGCTGGCGCCGGCGGCGGCGAACGCGGCGGCGATTCGCCGGGGCGTGCCCGCGGGGCCGGGTGCTCCGGCCGGCGTCATCCGCCGAGCGCCGCGGCGCGGCGGTAGGCCTCGCGCGCGCGGGCGGGAAGCTCCTTCTTGTCGAAGGCCACGCCGAGAAGGCGATGGATGCGCGGATCGTCGGGGATGAGCCGCGCGGCGGTCTCGAGGGCCAGGATCGCCTGTTCGATCGCCTCCAGATTGTTGTACCCGACGGCCAGATGATAGTGGAGCCGACCGTCGTCGGGGCGGAGCGCGATCGCCGATTTCAACACCGTCACCGCGGCGGCGTTCTTCCCCACCTTCAGGTGGAGGAGCGCCAACGCGTAGAGACCCTCGGCGTTTCGCGGATCGATCCGCGCGGCCGCCTCCAGCGCCCCTTCGGCCTGCTCCAGTTCCTCGTGGGCGAGAAGCGCCCAGCCGAGATTGAAATGCGTCTCTCCGCTCTCCGGGCTCAGCCGCACCGCGTCGCGGAACTCGGCCACCGATTCCTCGCGCAGTCCTTCCTCCATATAGAGAATGCCGAGGTTCGTGTGCGCCTCGGCGCAGGAGGGATCGACCACGACGGCGCGCTGAAGCGCACGAACCGCCGCGCGGCGGTCGCCGAGATCGGCGCGGGCCAGACCGACATTCACCCAGGCGCGCACGTGGCGCTCGTCGTGGCGGACCGCCTCCTCATAGGACTCGCGTGCCGCGGAGGCGACTCCCTGCCGCCCCGCGTGAAGACCGCGCCGATACCATGTCTCGGCGTGGGCCGGATCGAGATCGAGCGCCTGGCGAAAGACGCGGTCAGCCTCCTCGAAGGCGCCGCTCCGCGAGAGGAGGTCGGCCAGAAGGGAGAGAATCTCGACGTCGCGGGGATGGGCGAGAATCGCCTGGCGCAGCGTGTCGATCGCCCGGTCCCGCCTTCCTTCGAGCGCGAAGAATCGGGCGGCCTGGAGCATCGCTTCGGGGTTCGCGGTGCTCTCGGCGAGTCGTTCGGCGAGGGCAAGGCGCTCCCCTCCCCGCGACGCGTCGTTCGCGAGGGCGCTTTCCGGGAGAGGGAGAGGAATCGCTCGATCCACGCGCGGAGCCTAGAAACGTCTCGCGCGGAGGTCAACGAAAAAAGGCCCCGTGAGAGGCCTTTTCGCGATCATCGTTCGTGGGCGCGCCGCTGGGCGGCGCGAGATCAGCGAGTCCGCTCGAGATCCTGGTAGAACTCCGATTTGCCCGGACGTCGCTTGGTCGTGCCCTTCGGCTCCTCTTCCAGCTCGATGCGGACCTCGAAGGTGACCTTGAGCTTCCCCGACGGGGGGAACTTTCCGAGATCGATCGGCACCGTGATGCGGCGGGCGCTCGACGCGACCTCGGTGTCCGAGGATTCGCGGGACTCGTAGGACGACTCGCGCTCGATCTCGTCGGCGTCGAGGCCGTCGGTGGCGGCGCGCGACGCCGGGCCCGCCTCCCCTTCCCGGACGAAATCGCCGTCGGAGAGAACGAGTTCTTCGTCGGCCGCGCTGGGAGCCGGCTCGACGCGCATCGGCGAGGGTTCATCGAGCACGGCGTTCTCGGGAAGAAACTCCGGCTCCACGGGCACGGCGGGGGCGCTGGAAGCGACCGGCGCGTGCATCGTGGGAGCCGACTTCGAAATCGGGGCCTCGTCGGCGACAGCCGGCGTCCGTTCCGCCTTCCCGTCAGCCACCCGGGGCGTTCCGCCGAGACTTCCCCGATCCCGTTCCGTGACGTCCTTCGCGATCTTGGCCAGGAGGATCTTGCTGATACCGCGGAGCGTCTCGAAAACGCCGCCGCCGTTCACCGCCTGCGCCTCGAACGTCGGGACGCCGTACTTGTTCAGTTCGCGGTCCATCTCCTCGACGGAAAGCGCGTTCGGAAGGTCTCGCTTGTTGTACTGGAGGACCCAGGGCATGGCCTTGAGGTCGAGCCCGTACGCCTTCAGGTTCGCTTCCAGATTCGAGAGCGACTCGCGGTTCTCGGCCATCTTCTCGGGCGAGGAGTCGGCGACGAAGACCAGCGCGTCGACGCCCTTCAGCACGAGCTTCCGGGTGGCGTTGTAGTAGACCTGGCCGGGCACCGTGTAGAGGAGGAAGCGCGTCTTCATCCCCTGCAGTTCGCCCAGGTCGAGCGGCAGGAGGTCGAAGAAGAGCGTCCGGTCCGTCTGCGTCTTCATCGACACCATGCGGCCGCGGTGGGTCTCGGGAACGCTGTCGTAGATCTTCTCGAGGTTCGTCGTTTTCCCGCAGAGGCCGGGGCCGTAATAGACGATCTTTGCGTTGATCTCGCGCCCCGAATAGCTGACCACCACCATGGCGTCGCTCCTTGCTGTTCCTGCTCCGTGGATTGGCGTTCGTGTGGCGCGGGGCGCCCGAATGGCAAAGGCGCAGCGCCGGCCCGCACCGGTGGTGAGCACAATGCGTGCCAGCGCGAGGAGGGCAGGGGCCGGGTCGGGGGAGGCACACCGAAGGCTAATAAATGAAACGAGAAGACGTTACCCCGAACGAGAAGACGGCGCCGCGGGAAGCGCCGCGCGCCGTCTCCACTGCCGTGCAGAGCGCACGGCGATTCGCGAAATGCCTTACGCGGCGCGGATTTCGCGCCGGATCCAGATCCCCTGGCGTTCCCTCAGCTGAAGGCTCGGATCGCCCGCTTCGCGGACGCCTTCGTAGTGCTTCAGGAGCAGATTCTTGAGCTGTGGATATTCTTCGGTCGGAAAGTAGCGGTTCACCCGGTCGAACATCCCGTCCTTGGCCGAGTAGCGAAGCAGGGTCACCTCCGTGACGCGCTCGTACTTGTTTTCTCCGTATGCCGCATCGGGATTCTCGTCCACGTCGATCCAGAGCGAGGAGACGTTGAAGGAGACCTCGAACTGGTGCTTGGTCCGCATCAGGTGTTCCCAGAGTCCGTAGATTTCCAGCGGCACGAAGCGGACCGACGGCTCCTCGCTTCCGGGTTTGCGGATCTCGCAACGGACCAGTTTCTGGGTCGCCATGGGCCTCGCTCCCTCCCTTTCATCCCGGGCGCCACCGTGGCACGCGTCATGCAGCCTCGTGGGATCGATGCTGGAGACCGCGCCACGATGGCGCGGAACCCGGCCGGATCCGGAGGCCCTCGCGGGCCAGGAGAACGCCGATGAGCCGAAACACGACGCCGCGTCAGACGCGCCGGGCCCGACAGTCTTCGACGGAAATCTATTGCCGGCGCGACAATCGCGTCTACGACGTCTGCCCCTACGCGGCGAGCGGAAACGTCTGCCCGTGCGTGCATGGGATGGAAACCGCCGACGCCCTCTTCGAGATCGGCGGATCCGACGCCCGGCCGGCCGAAGATCGTGGGCCGGAAGCGACCGTGCGCTGGGTGAAATGACGCGCCCACTCTAGGGCGCGACGCAGCGCCAAGTCAACGCCGACGCCGCGCCCCGGCATTCGGGTGCGACGCGCCCTCGCGCCGCGCTCCCTTGACCGGGGGGTTGCCTTGACACCGGCGCGGGGCATCTCGTAGCGTCGGCCCGGTGCCAACCACGATCCCGCATTCGCATCCCGCGCCGCCCCCGACGCTCTCGGTCCTGATTCTCGAGTTCGCCTTCCGCGTCACCGCCCTCATGCCCGTCACGGCGCTCGAGGCGGTCGCCTCGCTCCTGGCGGCGTTCGACGGGGCCTTCTCGACCTCGCGGCGGGATGGGCTCCGCCACAATCTCGCGGCGATCGCGGCGTGGGGTCACCCTCTACTTTCCAGCGAATCGATGCGGCGGAGCGCGGAGCGTGCCGTCTTCCGTTCCTACTATCGCGCCTGCCTGGAGTACCTGTCCCATCGCCGTGGCGGAAGAGGCGCGCATGCCCCGCGCTTCACGGGGGCCGAGCGGCTCTACCGGGCGCTGGCAACCGGCAGCGGCGCGGTCGTCACGGTGCCCCACCTCGGGAACTGGGAACTGGCGGGGCTCGCCATGGCGCGTCTCGGATTCCGGGTTCACGTGGTCGCGGGGGTCCAGTTCCATGCCTCCGTGTCGCGCGCGGTGCACGCCGCCAAGGAGGCCGATCGGATCGCTGTGAGCACGCCGGAGGACGGTTTCCTCCCGCTCCTGCGCACGCTTCGAAGCGGAGGGCTCGTGGTCCTCTTGGCCGACGGCGACGTCTTCGCGCGCGGCGGTCTGTTTCGCTTCTTCGGCGCGCCCGCCGAGTTTCCGGTGGGCCCCGCGCTCCTCGCGCGGCGCGCGGGCGTTGCGATCGTCCACGCCTACGCCGTTCGCGAGTGCGACGGGAGACAGAGGATCGTCTTCGAGTCGGTCGATCGCCCCGATCGATCCCGCCCGGTCGCCGAGGACGTGACGCGGCTGACGGAAGGAATGGTCCGCGCGCTCGAGCGCGCGATCGCCGCGAACGTCACCCAGTGGTGCATCTTCCGCCCGCTCGTCGGCGCCAGTTCCGAACCGGACGCGGCGATCGCGCCGATCGCGACGCATGCCGCTTAGAATCGCCATCGTCTCCCAGGCATATCACCCCGCGGTCGGCGGGGTGACCGAGCACGTCGCCGGCACGGCGCGCGCGCTCTGCGTCCGGGGACATCAGGTGACGATCGTGACGTCGAACTTCAGCGGGCACGGCGGCGCGGGCGGCGGCGCGGGCGGCGACAGCGCGGAACATCGTGACGGCGCAACCGTCGTCCGACTGGGGCGAAACTTCGTGATCCCCTTCAACGGGGCCGAGAACAACCTCACCTTCGGCTGGGATCTCCGCCGGCGGCTGGCCGCGCTCCTCGTCGCCGGCGGGCACGCGGCGTTCGACGTCGTGCATGTTCACTGCCCCATCTCCCCCATCCTCCCGCTCCTCGCGATCGAGGCCGCCGGGCAGGCCGGCATTCCCCTCGTCGGGACCTTCCACACGGCCTCCGATTCCGATCGTCTGCTCCGCCTTTTCCGCGATCCACTCCGCCGCTACGTGGAGCGTCTCGACCACGCCATCGCGGTCTCGGAGGCGGCGCGGGAGTACGTGGTGCGCCATTTCGCCGTCCCGATGACGATCCTCCCGAACGGCGTCGATCTCGATCGATTCCGGCCCGGGGCGCCGCGGCTTCCGCGTTTCGACGACGGCGTGCCGGTCATCCTCTTCGTCGGGCGATTCGATCCGCGCAAGGGACTCCCCGAGCTTCTCCGCGCCGCGGCGCTCCTGGCGAGCGAGGGAGTTCCGTTCCGTCTCGTCCTCGTCGGCGACGGCCGCCTCAGGGCCGAGGCGGAACGCCTGGCCGGCGGCGCGCTCCGCGGACGCGTCCACTTCGAAGGGCGCGTCGGGCACGATCGCCTTCCCAACTACTACGCGTCGGCCGATCTCTTCTGCTCTCCCGCCCGGGGCGGCGAGTCGTTCGGAATGGTTCTTCTCGAGGCGATGGCCGTCGGGGTTCCCGTCGTCGCGACCGATCTGCCGGGGCATCGATGCGTGGTGACGCCCGGATCGGACGGCGTCCTGGTTCCGCGCCGCGATTCCACCGCCCTCGCGGCGGAGCTGCGTCGGCTGCTCGCCGACCCCCGAGAGCGGCGCCGGCTGGGCGCCAACGGGCTCACGAAGGCCTCCGGCTTCGGCTGGGACTCGATCGCGGCTCGCCTGGAGGAAATCTATCGCTCCGTCGCGCCGCCCCGCGCGCACGCTCCGGGGCCGGCGGCGGAGCCCTCGCCGCCGCTGGAACCGATCGGCGCCTGATGGCGCACGCCGTCCGCGCGCTCGCCCGCGACCGGAACTACCTCTCGCTCTGGGTCGGGCAGTTCATCTCCATTTTCGGGGATCGCTTCACCTATCTCGCGCTCCTCACGGTCGTGGTGGCGCGGGCGCGCGATCCTCGAAATCCCGCGGCCGAGTTGGCGCTCCTGCCGCTCGCCAGTTTTCTTCCGGCCATCCTCTTCGGCCCCTGGATCGGAGCGATCGTCGATCGTTCCGACACGCGGCGTGTCCTCATCCTCTCCGATCTCGCGCGCGGCCTGGCCGTCCTGGCCATGATCCCCGCGACCATCTATGGCGGCCTCCCGGCGCTCTTCGCACTCGTCTTCGCGCTCTACGTCGCCAACACCTTCTTCCTCCCCGCGCGATCCGCCATCGTGCCGCTCCTCGTCCCGGCCGCGCAGCTCACCGAGGCCAACTCGCTCGCGACCTTCGCCGGCGTGGCCGCGACGATCGCCGGTTCGCTGGCGGGCGGCGCGCTGATCGACCGCTTCGGATGGCGATGGGGCTTCGCGCTCGACGCCGCGACCTACTTCGTCTCGGTCATCGCACTCTGGCGCATCCGGATCGCGGCCCCCGCGCCGGCGCCGCGCCACGAGGCCGCGGGCGATGGTCCCGCCGCGAGCGCGGCTTCCGCGCGCTACCGGAAACTCGCGGCCGAGATTCGCGAGGGGTTCTCCATCCTCCTACGCACGCCGCGCGCCTGGATGGTGACGCTCACAGTGATGCTCCTCTGGATGGCGGGCGGCGTGCTCCACGTGGCCGTGCCGATCATGGTCGGCGAGGGGGGCCGCGTGGCGAGCGGCGTCGGCGCCCTGATCGCCTCGGCGGCGGTGGGAATGATCCTGGGGACGCTCGGCATTGCCGCGCGCGGCGCGGTCGCCTCTCCCGGGAAGCGGCTCTCCGTGGGTCTCCTCGGGGCCGGCGCCTCGATCTCCGCGTTCGCGCTCGTTCCGAACGGCGGCGCCGCGATGGCGGTCGCGTTCCTCGCGGGCCTCTTCGTCTCGATCCTCCTGGTCACCGCCGAGACGGCACTTCAGGAGGCGATCGCGGTGGAGGCGCGCGGACGCGTCTTCGCGCTCCGGGACATGGCCGCGCGTCTGGCTGTCCTCGCGACGGCGGGCGGCGCCGGCTGGGTCGTGGCGCGCGGGCTCCCTCCGCGCACGGCGGTGCTCGTGGCGGGCGCGCTCCTCGGCGCCACGGGGCTCGTCGGATTCAGGGCGCGGTGGATGGAGAGCGGCGCGGCGAGCGGCGCCTCCCGCGACGGGGATGGCGCAAGGGGCGAGACCTAGAAGATCTTCTTCCCATCGGCGAGGAGGTCGTTCAGCGCGTCGCGGAAGTAGGGCGTGGCGTTGGCGAAATCGGCGCCGACGCGCTCTTTGTAAATCTCCCACGACTTCTTGATCTCGTAGCCGAGGACCGCGACCAGGTTGCCGTCGCTGAGCCCGCGCTCTTTCTTCTCGCGGTTGTAGATCGCGATGTCGGACGCGAGGACCCTGGCGAGACGGCGCGCCTTCTCGTGCCGCGTCCGTTCTTCCGGAGAGAGCCCCTCCGGGACCGGGGTCGCCACGACGGGCAAAGCGGAGGCGACGGCGGAGGAGGACGCCTGTGCGACGGCCGCGGACGGCGGCGGTGGCTGCTGCCGCTGCTGCGGCGGCGGCGGAGCGGCGGGTGGAGGCGCGGCGGCGCGCGCCTGAGGCGCGGCTGGAGCCGGGGCCGGCGCGAGCGGCGCGAGCGGCGTCGAAGTGGCCGGCGCCGCGTTGGACGAGAAGAAACTGAATGCGCTCGCGGTGGTGGATGGCTGCGGCGCCGCGGGAGGCGCGACCGGCTGCTGCGGCGGCTGGTGCTGCTGCGGCGACGGCGGCACGAGCGTCGTCGAGACCGGCGCTGGTTCCACGCGCGGCGGCACCGCGATCACGCCGCCACACTTGCGGCAGCGGATCTTCGCCCCTTGCGGGGGAATGATGCTCTCGTCGATCGAATAGCGCGCGCCGCAGGTCGCGCAGTCGAGCTTCATCGGGCCTGGCACCTCGTGTCGGGTCGGACTCCTACTGTGTGGACCATGCATCGGCAACTTCCCACCCTTCTTTATCTTTCGGCCGCGGAGCAACCGCGCGGGGGCCTCCCCTTACCCGCTCCCGAGGTAGCGCTCCGCCCCGGCGAAGTGGGCCTCGATCCAGGCGCGGAGCCCCTCGCTCCCCTCCGATTCGGTCCGCTCCGCCAGGAGTTCCGCCCCGATGGTCCGGGCCGCCTCGACCAAGTCGCTATCTTGCAAGGGATTCGCCGCTCGCAGCTCGGGGAATCCGTGCTGCGACGTGCCCAGGATTTCTCCCGGACCGCGCAGGCGGAGATCCTCCTCCGCCAGCTTGAAGCCGTCCGTCACCCGGCGGAAGACGTCGAGGCGCTGGCGGGCCCCCTCTCCCATGCCACCGCTCACGAGGAGCACGCAGCGCCCGGGGCGGTCGCCGCGCCCGACGCGCCCCCGAAGCTGATGGAGTTGCGCCAGTCCGAAGCGCTCCGGATGCTCGATCACCACCAGCGTGGCGTCGGGAATGTCGAGCCCCACCTCGACCACCGTCGTCGCGACCAGCACGCGCGATTCCCCCGAGCGGAAGCGCGCGATGGCGGCGCGCCGTTCCTCGGGCTTCAGCCTCCCGTGCACCAGCGTCACGCCCGCGTCTTGAAGATCGGCGTGCCCGGCGAGCGAGGCCGCCATCTCGGTCGCCGCCTTCAGATCGCTTTTCTCGCTCGCCTCGACGACCGGATAGACGACGAACGCGCTTCCTCCCTGATCGAGCTCGCGGCGAAGGAGTCGCGGCAGGACGTCGCGCGCCACGCCGCTCGCTATCGTCGTCTCGACCGGTGTCCGCCCGGGCGGCTTCTCGTCGAGCGGCGAGAGATCGAGATCGCCGTAGAGCGTCATGGCGAGGCTTCGAGGAATCGGCGTCGCGGTCAGGACGAGGAGATGCGGCCCTTTCCCCTCGGCGCCGCGCTGGACGAGCGCCACGCGCTGCCGGACGCCGAACCGGTGCTGCTCATCGACGATCACGAGCCCGAGCGCGCCGAACTCCAGATCGCGCTCCAGGAGCGCATGCGTGCCGAGGAGGAGTGCGGTCTCCCCCGAGGCGACCGACGCGAGAAGCCGCGCCCGCTCCTTCTCCGGCGTGGCGGCGGTGAGGAGGGCGTAGGTCACGCCCTGCGCCGCGAGCAGCCGCGACACCGTGGCCGCGTGCTGCTCCGCGAGAATCGACGTCGGAGCGAGGAACGCGGTCTGCCGCCCGGCGGCGGCGGCGCGCACGGCGGCCGCGAGCGCGACCACCGTCTTCCCCGAGCCGACGTCTCCGAGAAGGAGGCGCCGCATCGGCTTCGTCGCGTCGAGATCGCCGGCGATCGCGGTGAGCGCGCGGATCTGCGCGCCGGTCAGGCGAAACGGCAGCGAGAGGACGAACGCCCGCATCGCCGCCGCGCCGGAAGCGAGCGACGGCGCCTGCAGCCGGTCGCGGTGGCGGCGGCGCGCGTACTGGAGCGCGATCTGGAGCCGCAGCAGTTCCTCGAGCGCGAGGCGGCGGCGCGCCGGCTCCGGCTCCTCGGGCGTCTCGGGGAAGTGGATGGAGCGGATCGCGCGGTCGAGCGACGGCACCCTCAGGTCGCGCCGCCATCGCTCGGCGACCACGTCGGGCACCTCCGGAAGTCCGTCGAGCGCATCGCGGATCCGGGTGCGGATCCACCGCTCGCCCACTCCCTCGGTCAGGGGATAGCGGGGGGCGAGGCGCGCCACGTGGAGCTTGTCGCCTCCCTCGGCCGGCTCGAATTCGGGGTTGTGGAGTTCGGGCCCGCGGAAGACCTGCACCGTCCCGGAGAAGAAGTAGCGTTCCCCCACGCGGAGCTTGTCGGCCACGTACGACTGATTGAACCAGACGGCCCGCAGGAAGCCCGTGGCGTCGCGCAGCGAGGCGACGATGTCGGCGCGCCCCCCGCGGCGCCGGCGCGGTTCCAGGCTCGAGACGACGGCCTCGACGGTGGCCTCCACGCCCGGCTGGACGCGGGCGATCGGCGTGACGACGCGCCGGTCGCGATAGCCCGAGGGGAGGTGATAGAGGAGGTCCCGGACCGTGACGATTCCCAGCCGCTCGAGGCGGCGGGCCATCTCGGGACCGACGCCTTTCAGGTAGCGAATGGGGTCGTGGAGGGCGGGCATCGGCTCGATGCTAGGGAGGCGGGGGCCTCAAGTCAAAGCCGAGAAGCCCCTTGTCCGAATCCCCGGATTCAGGTAGTGTTTTCGGCTCGACGTCTTTACCGGAGGAATGAATGGCTCAGACTTGTGACATCTGCAAAAAGGGCGTGATGCACGGCCAGAACGTGA
>ERZ1292633.3274-Hain-H41-02um-R1-3274-length-15919-cov-5_pt1 | contig 15919 bp, 16 predicted proteins | sample MGYA00564406_ERZ1292633 | MGnify/ENA primary metagenome ERZ1292633 (study PRJEB36523, sample SAMEA6512639) | groundwater metagenome | collected 2019-01-08 | study: AquaDiva: Metagenomics assemblies of 32 groundwater samples | reverse complement strand
AGGGCTCTCGTTCTGGTACCGACTCGCGAACTGGCGGCTCAGGTCGGCGAAAGTGTCGAGACTTACGGGAAGGGCCTGCACATACGTTCAACTGTTATTGTTGGAGGTGTCGGCATTAATCCCCAGATAAAAAGCCTGCGCCAGGGCGTTGACATAGTCATCGGTACTCCGGGCCGTCTTCTCGATCTTGCCGGCCAGAAAGTTCTCGATCTTTCGCGTATTGAAGTGCTGGTTCTTGACGAGGCGGACCGCATGCTGGATATGGGCTTCATTCATGACATCCGTAAAATTATTCGCATGGTGCCTAAGAAGCGGCAAACTTTATTTTTTTCCGCAACTTACTCGAAAGAGATCAAAGCGCTGGCAGATACCATTCTCTACAACCCGAAGTTGGTTGAAGTGTCACGCCAGAATACGGCACCAGAAACCGTTGATCAATGTGTTTTCCACGTGCCAAAGTCCCACAAATGCAAATTGCTGTCTCATCTTATTATAGAAGGCGATTGGAATCAGGTGCTGGTGTTCACCAAGACTAAGCACGGCGCCAACCGTCTGGCCCTGCAGTTGAAAAAGAACGGCATAATGGCGGCTGCCATTCACGGCAACAAAAGTCAGTCGGCGCGGACGCTTGTTCTGGCGGATTTCAAAGCCTGTAAAGTGCGCGTTCTGGTTGCCACGGATATCGCCTCTCGAGGTCTGGATATCGATCGCCTTCCGCACGTGGTGAATTACGATATGCCGAATATCGCGGAGAACTACGTGCACCGCATCGGCCGCACCGGTCGTGCCGGGCGCACAGGAGAGGCGATTTCTCTGGTGACGGACGACGAGGCTGAACTGCTGCGCGCTATTGAACGCCTGATGAAAAAGGTGATTCCGGTCAAACATATCGAAGGTTTTTCGGGGTCGGCGAAAGTTCCGGATAAGGACGAGACTGCCGGGGTTGAAGCGCATAAACGCCGCCGCGGCGGTAATAAAGGCGTCTTCCGGGGTGGCAAGCCACGCGAGTTCAAAGGCAATAGTGGTGGCGGGAGACGTAGAAGATATCCTAAGCGATAAGATGCTTACGACGGATGGTTTGAATCACTTCGTCGAACTGTTGAAGAAAACGTGATCGGTCACGCATCTTTAGCGGCAGAGGCCCGCCCGCTATCTCTCCTGCGCTACGAAGGGATGACAACAGGTTCCGAGTAGCGACGGCCTGACCGATGTTGTTTTCCGTGAACGGCTTTCCGGTTGGACCAATTACACGTGCGCCTTCCTTCAGGCATCGGCTCGCAAGCGGAATGTCAGCGGTGACCACGATGTCGTGAGGTTGCACGTGTTCGACAATCCAATCATCGGCCGCGTCGAATCCGCCCTCTACAACTTCGAGTGCAATCCATAGTTCATTCGGAACTCGCATCCAGGAGTTGGCCACCAATGTGACATCAAGGCGATATCGGCTTGCGACACGGTACACCTCCGGTTTGACCGGGCACGCATCAGCATCGACAAAGATGTGCAGCAAACTAAGACCCTCCCATCACCCCCGAAAAATTGTGTCTGTCCCTGATTCGTATTCTCATATGTAGATTAAACAGGTATGGCGTCCCCTGATTCAAGGGTTACGATACAGTTTTGTATCTCTTCCAATGTATTTTTTTTATTTCGTTTTCTTAGTGATCTCTGTGCCCGCCCGAACGACGCAGTCGGGCAGGTCTTTGTGTGATTACTTTTTTAGATGCTATACTTTTCTACATTCCCAATCTCATTTTCAGTCATTATCCTTTTGCGTGGCGATGTATAAGCACTCGACTTTCTTTCTTGCCCAGGGTGTTTTTCGCAGGAACTTGAGGCTGGACTTCACAGAGGGATCGCTGTTGAAACACCGGATATCGATGCGTATGCCCAACTCGTCCCAGCCATAATGCTCAACCAGGCTGTTAACGATTTGTTCCAGGGTTACACCGTGCAGAGGGTTATTGGCTTGTTGTTCACTCATGATCCGGGCTTACTCCTTCTATTTATGTTTCTATCTCTGTTTATAACGTAGTCAATCAGCCGACTTCTTTCAGGTTAAGTTACCTTATATTTAAAACCTGCTTAGTTTTTGAATACTACTTCCTGCCTTTTCTTTTTTCAATTGAATAAAATAAAATAATCTCATATTAAAAATGTTCAGGCTCAAACCTAACCTATTGACAAGAAAGAACCTTCAAAATGATTTGATAACATTTTCTAACAAGAAGAATCGAGATCACATTTCTTAATATACAAGATTAATTCATCTTGATTTTAGTATTTGATCTCGCTAACATCTCTAACAACTACACGATCTACCAATTTGATATACCATCAGATTATGGATATGCTTTTCATAAATCAGGTTTATGCTTACAAAAAAGTAAGTGTATGAACTTTTACACTGCCATACCATAAAGTAATAAGCTGGTTTTTCTGAATATCATTACAATAATGGTGTTATCCGGAAACTTTATAAGAACTTGTTGAACGAATACAAGGGGTATTAATTTTTTCAAAAGATTATTATTTTAATATTCCAAAAAAATGCAAAATAAATTAGTATGGAAAGAACTACCGCTACATCAGAAAATTAAATATATTGCGGAAATTGTTGCTATCTGTGTAGGTATCTTTTTGGTAGGTTTAAACACATATCAATTAAAACTTATTCGGGAAGCTAACAAAATAAACTTATTATATTTTAAATCTTCGTTTTTGTTAGATATTGACAGTAAAATTATTAACTATGAAGACACATTACCTCTTATTTTAAGACTAAACATTTCAAACATTGGGAAAGAAAGTTTTACACTTTATTCATGGTTACCAAAGTTGTTTCTACCCAATTCTGAAATGTTCGAAGACGGATCTAAAATAATAAATAGTTCTTTAAATAAACAAAACAAAAACACATCTACACCTTTTGGTAATATAAGAAACGGTATTATTCTAAATATTAAAGAAAATTGCATAATGGAAATAACTATTAATAATGATATTGTAGTTAACTCTAAAACAAATGATACCTTACGTCCTACTTATATTATTTTTCCTATAACATTAAAAGGTAAACAATATGAAGAAAATAAAACTCTTATTATAAGGTTAGCAAGAGATAAAAATAAATCACTTATTATGTCATCCGATCTTTTCGAAAGTAATGACGAAAAACTCCTTTTTATAATGCAAATAGAACGGGCACAATTAGGAGTTGCTGAATGGGACGCACTCATCACAAAAACCAAAAAATAGATGATCAGAATCAAGCCTAGCCCCTTGACAAGAAGAAAATCAACAAAATAATTTGATGACATGTTTCTAAAAAAATAGTTTTAAAAACTATAATTTTTCGATTTTTATTTCATCACGTACATTTTTTTTATTTGGACAGAATAGCTCCTGAACATCATCAATAACAGACGCAGGCTCCGAATATTGTGTTTATTCATATTATGAAAGATTTTCATAAAACCAAAAATCTTTGATAGCAACCCTCGTTCCGGTAAAAAAAGGCCGCTTCTCGCAGTCTGGTTGAACCGATGGTTAGGTGCCGTTTTGCAAATCAGCCTTCTTTTAATATATCTATAACTGACGTAACAATTGAGTTAAGTATATTACCTTTCAATTTACCTACTTCTGAAATTATTAATCTGTCGTTTGCGGTAAAAAGTTTTCCAGGGCGTGCAAAACTGGTAGCTCGTAAAGAGCCTGTTTGGAAATCTTGATTTGATAATTCAACAGCTTTTGGGTCAATATATCGTTTACTTGTAACTTGGCATAGAATCCAATCTCCTTTCCCAGATGGTGCTAAAACTACAGATGGGCGTAACTTTGACCGTGATAAATCAGAAAATGGGAAAGGTATTAATACTACTGAGCCTCTTGAAGGTGTTGCCATGCCTCATTCTCCTCTGGACGGTTCCAATCTTCTGCAAGGGCTGCTTCACTTAATAGAGCCTCTTCATTAACATGGATTAATGGTTTTTCCTCCAGTATCATTACTAATGCCCTGCAGGATGATGACAATTTTACTGGTTCTGACAAACTAATATGGCCTTTTTGATCAATTGTTGCTTCTATTGTACGAATCATATCGACACCTCCTCTACTTTAATTACACATTTGATTTTATCTTTACACCTAACATTAATTCTTATATTTATTCTACAAATCTGATGGTATATATGTGTGGCATGAAATATTGCAGATTGTAGATATTCCAGGGTTTATAATACTCAAGTAATTATCAAAATCAAGAAGAAATGTAAACATCAGGATTCACAGGGATATAACAGGCCCGCCAAAAGACGCGTCGGGTAAACCTGCCCCGTCCGAATGGATTCATCCGGGCGGGCGACGGTTTGTTTGGCGGGTGAGATGTGGTTTGGGGTGAGGGATTTTAAACCAGTAATAACAGAAATATGTAAAAGCCATAGTTTTAAAAGTTATAATTTTTCTATTTTTATTTCATCACGTACATTTCTTTTATTTGCACAGAATAGCTCCTGAACATCATCAATAATATAAATAACATTAGAGTTCATGCAAAAAGTCTCTTGATATTTATTATTGAAAAACTAGAAAAACCTCCTGCAGTATCAATAACCTTGTCCAGGTCTTCTCCAAGTTTCATATTTGGCATCATGATCATCTGTGTCCAAATTTTCTTAATATGATAATAGCTCTTTTTCCTTGACAAAAAAATCAGCATGGCTTACAAGATTACCAACATGAAAGACATCTTCGTTGATCTCGGTAAGAACAGTTACAACATAATCATTGATAAGGGTATACTCAGTCAGGTTGGAACCCTCATTTCAAAGGTAATAAGTCCCCGTAAGGCAATTATTGTAACAGATAAAATTGTAGAGCCTCTTTACGGAAACGTTGTCCTGAATAGCCTATCGGGATGTAAATTTGATGTCAAGCTGGTTTCAATAGAGCCCGGGGAAGAGCAGAAGTCTATGGCAAAGGCGGAGGAGTTGTACGAAAACCTGTTTGATCATGAAATGGACAGGAAATCTCTCATAGTTGCATTAGGGGGCGGCGTGCTGGGGGATTTAGCGGGTTTCGTTGCCTCGACATTTATGAGGGGCATACCTTTTATTCAGATTCCTACTACACTGCTGGCACAGGTTGACAGCAGCATTGGAGGTAAGGTTGCTGTCAATCATCCGAGGGGCAAGAATATGATAGGATGTTTCTACCAGCCAAAGGGTGTTTTCATTGATACCGATACCCTCCGGACGCTGCCAAAGGCAGAAATAACTGCGGGTATGGTTGAGGTGATAAAATACGGGATGATTAATGATGCTGCTTTCTTTGAATATGTAGAAAAGCATCTTTCAGAAATCATGAAGCTTGATCCTGCCGTATTAGAAGAGATTATATACAACTCCTGCAAGGTTAAGGCGCACGTCGTGGAACTCGATGAAAAGGAAGAAGGACTGAGGGCTATCTTAAATTACGGGCACACCATTGGACATGCACTGGAGGCCCTGACATCATACAAGAAATACAGGCATGGCGATGCGGTAGCTATAGGGATGATATATGCAAGCAAAATAGCCATGGAAATGAATCTTGCAGATGAGTCCGTATTAAAAAGACAGGAATCGCTGTTTGTGAAATTGGGCTTGAGCCTTAAAGACACGGAATTGAACCCGGATGATATTGTCAGTATATTATATCAGGACAAGAAAACAATTGGTGGAAAGCTGAGGTTTGTTCTCCCTACCGAAATCGGAACCGTAGTAATTGATGACAGGGTAAATGAAGAAACTATCCTGAAAGTCCTTACCTCTAACTAACGAAATGCGACTAGGTTTTTCGCAGATGCTAAGACCGCGAAGAAGAGACAGAACTTTCAAGAATGATAAACGGGTTAATGAAGTCTTTGAAAAACAAGTAAACTGGTGATAGCTGAAAACTTTGAACTCCGAACTATACCGTTAATTTGCCAGGATTAAAGATTTATTGTAAAACAATAGTTAATTGAAGATTAGCGCATCTGCGAGTGTCTAAAATGGAGTCAACCATGGATGATTTGGAAGGTCTTCTTCGTTTAAATATGATAAGCGGCATAGGTATTAAAACCTTCCGCAACCTTATCGAACATCTCGGTTCAGTTAAGTCGATACTAGATTGCCCAAAAAGCAGACTGGAAATAATTCCGGGTATAGGGCCGAAAATAGCTGACAAGATTATAAATGGTTCAAAGGCCGCAGATGTTGATAAAGAGATTAAGCTGGCTGAAAAGAACAATGTAAAGATAGTCCCTTTCACAAGCGACCAATTCCCTCACAATCTCAAGTTAATATACGACCCGCCCCTCGTACTCTATATTAAAGGAGACATTATAAAGAGTGATACTGTGGCGCTTGCTATAGTCGGCGCCCGCAGGTGCAGTTACTACGGAATGTCTCAGGCCGAAAGATTTGCTATACAGTTGGCTCAGGCCGGTTTCTGTGTCGTAAGCGGTATGGCAAGGGGTATTGATACAAGTGTGCATACTGGGGCAATTAAGGGAAAAGGAAGGACGATCGCCGTACTTGGCTGCGGCCTTGGATCTGTTTATCCCCGTGAAAACAAAGAACTTGCGGAGAAAATCGCCTCTCATGGCGCTGTGATTTCTGAACTTCCCATGACTACTCCGCCCAGTAATCGTAATTTCCCGCCAAGAAACAGGATAATCAGCGGGCTTTCACTTGGAGTACTTGTAGTAGAGTCGACACTCTGGAGCGGCTCACTCATTACGGTAAAATGGGCGCTTGAACAGGGAAAAGAGGTATTTGCCGTTCCCGGCAATATCGACAGCAATTTCAGCAGAGGAACCAACAAACTTATCAAGGAAGGCGCAAAACTCGTTGAAGATATAAATGACATTGTTGAAGAATTAGGGCCGCTTGCCGAGGCCATATACATAAAGGATAATAAAAAGGTTGAGGACATTAGAAGCCTCGCCCTGAATTCTCAGGAAAACAGGATTTTCTCACTCCTTTCGAGCACGCCTAAAGCTATAGATGAAATTACCACCGAATCCGGCCTGCCGGTATCCAATGTTTCAAGCATATTAATGATACTGGAAGTAAAAAGGCTGGTAAAACAACTTTCCGGAAAAAGGTTTGTAAAGGCGTGATCAAGAGGAGTTTGTTTGAAATTGGATCACTTGCCATTCTTACAGAAGATCGAAGGTAGAGTTTAGGGAGGTATAATCGGCTTAAATCTATGGATAGGTTTTAAACACCTCTTGCAAGCCTCTCGGCGAGGAATAACGGCAGGTTCGCTTTATTAATTTTTGCCATTGTTTTTTGGTAGTTGTATTTCAGTCTGACTATCTCCACATCCCAATTATCATCATCAAACACAGCAAATGAGAGCATTGGAGAGCCGTCACGGGGTTGTCCTACACTTCCGACATTAACGATTGTTTTATAATCCTTAGATAAGATTGCCTTCTTGCCGCCCCTCTGCAATGCGTGATAAGCATAGACCTCCGGGATGTGGGAATGACCAACAAAGCAGAGTGAATGTTTCATTTCAATCAAACTTGAATATGCGTTATTAGCGTTAGTAATATATTTCCATTGCATTGGGTCGTCCGGTGATGCATGGACGTATAATATGTTATCCTCTTCTACCTGAAGAGGCAATCTATTGATTGCCTCTCTTATTTCTTCACCCAGGACGCCCCTCGTCCATCTGATAGCTTCACGTGCACTCTCTGCCATTTGACAATCAAAATCTTCATCCAGGATAGCATATTCATGGTTGCCGAGACAAATTTTGCCTGTAAGTGATTCAACTATATTGAAACATTCTGCAGGGTTTGGACCGTAACCCACAATGTCTCCAAGGCAGACAACACGCTTTTCACATTCCAGCTTGTCAATGTATTCCAATACCCTGTTCAGGGCTTCCAGATTTCCATGAATATCTGATATTACGACTATCTTCATTGTATAATATTTGCAGGTTTTCGGATTAGTTCAAGAATTCCTCTAATAATTATAGAAACGCATACTATAAAATAAAACTTTAAAAAACCAATAAAATAGTCTGCGTTATATTTTGTATAAATAATTACCCGAAATCTACTTAACCGAATGTGATTTCAAAAAGATGTGGAAAATATGCTTTTGCCGTGTTATGTATGAGTAGTAAAAAAATTTCAATTTGTTTCGGTGACCTGCCCGACTACGCCTTTCAGGCGGGGAGGTCACCGAAACATCGGAAAGTTTGTTCAATCTGTTATCCATTTCAGGAGGCGTCCTCGTCCGCCCTGGCGGGATTCCAGTTTTGGATTCCTTGCCTGCCCGACATAGTTCAGGCGGGCGAAAGCAAGGTTTGTTATGTACAGAATGTTTTGACTTTTACGGGTAAATAGGTAAATGGAACAAAAAACCCATAATAATAAAATCCAGGCAAAGGTATTTGAGGAACTGTGTGATGCCATTGGCAGGGAGAATGTTTTTGATAACATTGAGGAGAGGGTGTGTTACTCCTTTGACGCTACAAAGGAAAAGTCTATTCCTGATCTGGTGATAAGGCCTCATTCAACAGAACAGGTATCAAATGTCGTATCAATAGCAAATAAGCATAATATTCCTGTTTGTCCGCGGGGTGCCGGAACAGGTTTGTCCGGTGGGTCTGTCCCCATAAAGGGCGGCATTGCCCTGGATCTGAAGAATATGGACAGGATAGTAGAGTTAAATGCAAGGGATCTGACAGTGACCGTAGAACCTGGCGTTGTCACAAAAGATTTACAGGACGAAGCGGCAAAACATCGGCTTTTTTATCCGCCTGAACCGGGAAGCGCCGGATTCTCAACTATCGGAGGGAATGTAGCAGAATGTACGGGAGGAATGACGGGCATGAAATACGGGGTAACAAGGGACTACGTCCTTGCCCTGGAAATTGTCCTGCCTGATGGTTCGGTTATAAATACGGGTAGTAAAACACTCAGGAGTGTTGCCGGGTACGATTTGACCAGATTTTTTGTCGGTTCTGAAGGGACGTTGGGTGTATTTACGAAAATAACATTAAAACTATTACCATTGCCGGCGAAGATAGGAACGGTTATCTCTTATTTTAAAGACATTGATAGTGCTCTGAATGCTACAGACTCCATCTTAATAAAAAACCATCTGCACCCTCGCTCATTAGAATTTGTGGACAAAACATGCATTGATGCTGTCAGGGGGTCTGCAGAAGAAAGGATTCCGGAAGAAGCCGGGGCATTTTTGCTTATTGATGTTGACGGAAATGAAAAGAATGTAGCAAATGACATTTCCAGGATAGAAGCTCTTTGTAATGAGAATAATGCCCTGAAGACATCAATTGCAAAGACTGATGATGAAAGAGTAGCCTTATGGGATATCGGGAGGTCTGTTTCTCCGTCTCTCTTTAAGATTGCTTCGATGAAGTTCAATGATGATGTTTGTGTGCCGAGAAGCAAGGTTAGAGAGGTATTAAAAAGAGTTTATGAACTTAGCAAGATGTATTCAATACAGGTGGCGGCATTCGGACATATTGGCGAAGGTCACATCCACCTTAACGTAATTTATGATGACGGGAAAGAGATGGATTTGTCCGTCCACAACCTGGTATCTCAAATATTGAAGGAAGTGGTATCTATCGGCGGGACTATCACGTCAGAGCATGGTGTGGGTGATGCGAAGGCTGAATTTATAGGTTTAGAGCTTGCGCCTCATGAAATAGAAATAATGAAAGATCTAAAGAAGATGTTTGACCCGAAAGGTATAATGAACCCTGGAAAGATTTTTGTTTAGCAATGGAGTCCTTTCGAAAGAAAGGAAGTTGTCCTTGCTTTCGCAAGGAGTCTAGAGTTGTCCTCTCTTTCGAGAGGAGTCCAACTGGAATCCTCTCGAAAGAGAGGATAAAGCAGGTAGAGTTATGAAGTTATTTAAGAAAACTAAAATGGAAGTCAATAAATATCAGAAGGCGCTCAATGACCTGATCAGGGTTGTGGGGAGAGAAAGGGTGCTGTCGGCGATTGAGGATAGGATATGCTATTCTTATGACGGCACAAAGCAGAAGGCGCTTCCGGATATAGTTGTAAGGCCTAACGATACAACTGATATTTCTAATACACTAAAGATTGCGAATAAATATGAAGTACCTATTTATGCAAGGGGGGCAGGCACAGGGCTTACCGGCGGGGCAGTGCCGCTTATGGGTGGAATTGTTCTTGATTTAAAGAGTATGAACAGAATAATTGAGATCTGTCCTGAGGATTTTATTGCAACGGTTGAACCGGGTGTAGTTACAAAACATTTTCAGGATGAAGTTTCAAAGTTTGATCTCTTCTATCCACCGGACCCTTCAAGCGCTGCGTTTTCAACTATTGGAGGTAATGTTGCAGAATGTGCAGGCGGAATAACGGGGTTGAAATATGGAGTGACGCGGGATTATGTGCTTGCTTTGGAGATAGTCCTTCCTGACGGGTCTGTAATTAATACAGGGAGAAAGACCTTAAGGAGTGTTACCGGCTATGACCTGACGAGGCTTTTTATAGGTTCAGAAGGGACCCTGGGGGTCTTTACCAAAATAACGGTAAAGCTTATTCCCAAACCGGAGAAGATTGATACCATGGCTGCCTATTTCAGCGATAGGGATGACGCCATTGATGCCGCCGATCTGATTATAGATAATAATATTTTACCGCGTACACTGGAATTTATGGACCAGATGACATTAAGTGCAGTACGGGGATATGGCGAAGCGTCCATTGATGAGGACGTAAAAGCATTATTATTAATAGATATTGATGGAACTGAGGAAAGTATCAGCCATGAATTGCCTGTAGTCGAGAGGGCGTGTAAGGAAATGAAAGCCTTCAAAACTAAAGTGGCGGAGACGTCAAAGGAGAGAGAGGCTATCTGGGCTGTAAGGCGTTCGATTTCTCCCGCATTGTACAATATTGCTCCACACAAAATTAACGAAGATATCTGTGTGCCCAGAAGTAAGATAAAGGAAATATTGCAGAAGGTTGATCGGATAAATGAGCACCAGACAATTTATATTGCAAACTTTGGACACATAGGCGACGGCAATATACACGTAAACATAATGTATAATGACGATCCCGGCCAGGCGGAGTTAGCGGAGAGTATTGTGAATAAAATTATGAAGGAAGTAGTGGCGTCAGGGGGAACAATCTCTGGTGAACACGGAATAGGAAATAAGAAGTCTCAATTTATGGAATTGGAGATTCCACCTAAAGAATTGGCAATTATGAAAAGATTTAAGAGTTTTTTTGATCCCAAAGGAATCATGAATCCGGGGAAGATGTTTGTATCATAGAGAATTATTATCTTAATTAATTTGTTGTATGTAACATGTAGGGCAAACCTTTAGGTTTGCTTTCGTTCAATAAATGCAAGGCTGCCTGCCTGTACCGAACGACATGTTCTGGCAGGTCGCTTCACCCAACCTACGAATTTAGTCCAGGTTAGGGTATACGATAATGAGTGATGATTGGAAAACAGAAGTAAATAAATGTTCAAAATGTGGTAAGTGCCATACCGTTTGCCCTGTTTTTCTGGAAACCGGTGATGAGTCAATGGTTTCGCGTGGACGCATCAGCCTTGCCGAGGCCCTTCGAGATAAACAGATAGTTTACACTGACAAACTGCGTGACTATGTGTACTCCTGCAAAAAGTGTATGAGATGTCGAACGGTTTGTCCTTCCGGGGTAGATTATGAGATAATCATTTCGGCCTTGCTCCGTGGAGTAGCTGATAACATGGGCATACCTTTGTTGCCAAAGATAATCTTCAGATACATATTGCCCAGAAGGGTACTATTTGACCTGATGCTGAAAGTAAGCTCTAAAATTCAGTGGCTTATACCTATGAAAAGGAGAGGGCAGATGCGCCATCTACCGCTCCTGTTTATGGGCAAGAGGTGGATACCGACTTTAGCCAAGAAAACTGCATTACAAAAATTTCGTAAAACAAGGGAATTAAAAAATCCTAAAATGCGGGTTGGCTTGTTCACGGGATGCTTGATTAATTACATTTATGTCGATATAGCAGAAGCAGTAGTTGATGTGCTTAACAGGATGAATATAGAGGTGGTTGTACCACAAGGCCAATTGTGCTGCGGCACCCCTTCCTCTACAATGGGTGATTACAAATCCAGTAAAAAACTGGCAGACGTAAATAGAGAAGTGTTTGAGTCGGAAAAGCTCGATGCAATAGTAACTGCCTGTGCCACTTGCACCAAGGCTATTAAAATGGATTACCTGCGTACGCTGGGCCCATCATGGAAGCCGATGTCGGATAAGATATATGATATATCAGAGTTTATTGACAAATATTGTGGTGATGAATACGAAACAAAACCTGTTGACGAGAAAGTGACCTATCATGACCCCTGCCATCTTTTGTGGGTACGCGGCGTATCTGACGAACCAAGAAATATCTTGAAGAAATCCTCCAATTTTGTTGAGATGGATCAGGCTGGTGCGTGTTGCGGCGGAGGTGGGATATTTACCATAATTCATTATGATTTAACCTTGAAGATGCTTGAGAGAAAGGTGGCTTCGATTGAAAGAAGCGGGGCAGATACGGTTGCGACTAACTGCCCGGGCTGTGTAATGCAGATAGCCGATGGATTTGCTGGCAAGAATTCCAGGATAAAGACTACCCACTCGATACAAATACTTCAAAAGGCGCTGGCAAACGGCGGTGTTAATAGAGAAAAATGACAAAAATAGGATTTTTTTGTGCTCTCACTAATGACTAAAATATAAAAGAGAAACTCTTTATAACTGTTTGAAATAGTCAGCTAGACAGGTATAATTATTTGGTTACATTATTTTCGTCTATCAACAAATAAAAGAAATAGGGAGAACAAACAGTGACCGATAATCCAGAAAATATAAACAAAAAGATAATGTCACCCGGCGCCAATTCAGGAACGACCCATATTTTTATACCTCTTTTAATACTTTTTGTCTTGCTGCTGGGTTTTATCGTTTATCTTGCAGTTTCACCATGCCCAATTTCCGATTTCAAGTCTCAGCCAGACACAAACACTAAGTTTCAATTCCTCATAGATACAAATCCGCAAAGCATAAACAATTCTCCATTCGTTACTTCTAAATTGATTCTGATACTACTTGCCGCATTTGGGGCGTTACAGACGTTTCCAGTACTTTTTGCTTCACATAAAGCAAAGAAGAAGCAATTAAATCAGAAACAAACGAAGGAGATAATATTCTTATGTGAAATGCCGATGTACCTTGGTTTGCTTGGGTCCTTACTGGGTGTATGTTTGACTCAGTTTATGACCGGTACGCTGACTGCGCCACTGGCATATATTTCCACTATAACCGGCATTCTATTGCATTTATTTGCAAAATTTACAATCATTGTGCCTTTACCGGAGGTGTCAACTTCCGGCGTTATAGAAGAGGTGTAATATATTATGAGAATGTTTCTTGTTGGAATGTGCGATACCTTCTTGATTCTATACCTGATCACTCTTAACCAGGTTAACCCATTTCATAACAGTTTTTTAACCGTAGATGATTATAATAAGTTACAAGCGGCTAAGATTCAGGCAGAACACGATTCGGAAATACCCAATGCACAGATTCTGGAATTAAAAAACAGCGTTTCTGCATTGGATAAGGAAAAGGAGCAGGCCTTGCAATTAATCTTGACTGCTAAAGCTGAGACCGAAAAGGCATTGCAATCGGTCAATATTGAAAAGGAGAAGGCAGTGCAGACTGAAATTGCATTGTCAAAGACTATTAGCAAAAATGAGGAGTTAGATAAGCTAATACAAAAGTCTCAGGAGAATGAACAGAACGCTTTGAAAATTGCGAAAGAGACGCAAGCGGAATCTGAAAAGGCCAGAGAGAATGAGCAGAATACCCTGAAAACTGTTGAGGAGTTGCGGTTAAAAGCAGAAGAAGCGAAAAAAAATGAGGAGGAGATGAGAAGAATTGCAGAGGATGCCCGGCTGAAAGCAGAAGAGGCGGTAAGAAACGAAGAGGTTGCTCGCAGAATTGCCGAGGAGGAGAGGTTAAAAGCTGAAAAAGCCAGGGAAAATGAAACTGTCGCACTCAAAATGGCAGAAAATGCCGAAAACCTGAAAGAGATTGCCTTAAAGAATGAAGCAAAGGCCAGAAAGGCAGAGGCAAATGCATTAAAGGTTGCAAGTGTTGCTCAAAGCGAAACAGCAAAGGTAGAATCAAAAATAAAAAGCATTACACAAACTTCTGATAAGGCTTATAACGAAAACATTTTGGATAAATTAACACAGTTTACTATAACAATTGACTATAAGGATCACTTAAAGCATGATGGCGGGAAAGTGATTACCATGCAGGCTCTTCCAGTCAAGATGGGTGATGACCATCTAATCTTTGTGCCGTTAGACCGGATTGGATTAGGTTCGTCATTAACGCCTGATCACTATATTTCATATAATATAACTGCCAATGGCAAACCTGTCAGAAAGCTTTACATAAAGCCGGGAGAAGCAGAGGTCGCTGCGTTGGTGATTAGCGCTGACGTCAAGTACTGTTTACCTGTTGGGAAAACAAATGATTTTTCGTCGTACATGCCTGTATTGTTTGCCATACGCAGTCAAAAGCTATTGGGAGTTATGGACAGGATACGCGGTATCAGCAGTGATTTCTATATTTTTAAGAGAGACCATCTACTGATGATAACAGGGGATGAGTTCTATTTTGATAATGAAGGATTTCGCGGCACCGGCAATTATGCCGAATATATCGTAAATGGTGATCAGATTGTTGATCTTGAGGGCAACTTTATTGGATTCGCATATAAAAAGAATAAAATTTTACGTATTGACAACCTGAAAGGATGGCAGGAATTTTCAATAAATGACATCTCCATACAAAAACTGTCCAAACATATTCGAGACGAATAAAATAGTAAAAACTTTAAAATTATGTAGAACCGGAAGAATGTCAAATGTTGAAGTTAAACAGATGCCGGGTGAAAAATGAAAGAGGAAGAATCTGAAAAGAAAAAAACGGCTGAAATAGCAAAACTGGTCAAAGCCATTAGAAAGGTCACGGAGTCCATGGCTAATTTGTTCAAAACACTTGAAAGGCCGTCTGTAAAACTGTCCATTGAAATCGATAATTTCTATAGGGAAGCGTGTGAAAAACAGCTTATTAATACCGTGACAGATTACACCCGCAACTCTTACATGAGGTAGCATAGTAGTCCTATATAATTAACTTAGAAATACCAATCTTCCATACACCTTTCTCTAAAAACGCCTCAATGGTTTGACGGTGTGCTTTATTAATTAAGTTAGAGTGAGACTTTCTTTCTCTTTTTGCATACTCTGCAAGTGTTACTATTTCCATTCCTTCAAGATATGCCAATCTTTTGTGATAACTATTAGTAATTGCTTTTCCAACGATCCCTTCCATAATTGACGGTTTTCTTTTGTCATCAAATTCCTTAAATGCATTATAGTATAATTTTCGATCGATGAATTTGATGTTTATTGGCACAAAACCTTCTCTTATAAGAAGATAATTGTTTATCACTCTTCCGATACGGCCATTTCCATCTACAAATGGATGAATATGTTCAAAAGTAAGATGCTGAAGGGCAATTCTTTTTATAATATTTTCATTGGGTGTTGAATAATATTGCACAAGCATTTCTTCAAGTCTTTCAACCACTTGATTTGGGTCTAAAGCAATGTGATTTGCAACGCGCACCCATTCATCGTTGTTTCGAAATCTACCGGCGGCATCATCACGAATATTGGAAAGGAGCATTTTGTGTAAAAACAAAATCATCTCAAGGTTTAATTCCTGTTCTTTTGCTTTTGTATAATACTCCCCATAAACTGGACACAAAATAAGGCATTTTTAAGATGTACATGT